>Ga0114975_10000980_pt1 | contig 20886 bp, 3 predicted proteins | sample S_130626_EF_Meta_FD_87031 | JGI IMG/M metagenome (GOLD analysis project Ga0114975, IMG submission 87031) | Freshwater microbial communities from Lake Simoncouche, Canada to study carbon cycling - S_130626_EF_MetaG | ecosystem: Environmental > Aquatic > Freshwater > Lake | place: Lake...
AATATAAAACATGAAAGATAAATTAAAAAGTTGTCTATATTTAGATGACACAAGAACTCCAACAGAAACAATCCCTGGATACAGTCCTTGGGATGTAGTTAGAAACTATGCGGAGTTTACAGAGTATATTCTCCGTATGGGAATACCTGATCTCATAAGTTTTGATCATGATCTAGGAGAAGAACACATCAATGACTATTTTACTCAGTTTATGATGAATGGATTTCAACAACCTGATTATGCTTCTTATAAAGAGAAGACTGGATTAGATTGTGCTGGCTGGCTAATAGACTATTGTCAAGAACATAATGTCTCTCTAAAGAGTTGTTCTGTACATTCAGCTAATCCTGTAGGAGCTGCTAATATTCAGAGTATGATTAATGGATTTAAAAAACACATAGATGAACCACAGGATTGTTTCCTAATGAAACATCCTTTTAAAGTTTAAAAAAAACAAATATGCATATAACAATAAATTTCTTACCAAAAGAATTTTCTCTATTAGGTATCTATTATGATAAAGGATATAATTGTGATGAAAATAATGTAGAAACAGTAGCTCATAGATTGAGTATAGGATTTATGATTATCTCTTTTGATATAATCATAATTACACAATAATTAAAAAGGGAGCTTAATTGCTCCCCTTTTTTTATCTAATTGCAAATTCTCTTTTAAAATCTTCATCATATAATGCATAAGTTGATTGAAGTTCTTTTGTTATAGGAAGAAGTTTAGCTAAATATTTAAGAGGATGGTTTTTATCCATTCTATCAATATCATCTGAAAGAAAACCAACTCCTTGTCCTATAGTATCTGTAATAAGACTTTCAGCATCTCCTAAAAGTCCCATCATAGGAACTGGACTTTTTATCATAGACATAAATTCACTAGGAGTGTAATAAAAAGCAAACTCATTATAATACTTTCTTAAAGCTTTAGCTAAGAACATTCTACCTCCTGTTTTATCATCATCATCTCCTCCAACAGCCCAGAATAATAAACTAGCAAACCCTAATAAAAACATAAGTTCTTTCATCATAGACCTTAGATTACCTAAGTACATATCTATAAATTGAGCTTCTGTCATAAAATCTTCTTTTCCTTCAATCTTACCTTCTTCTTGTAGTCTTATTACATACTCTCTATATCTTTCTTTAGCTTTTTCTATTGTATTAGTACCAAATCCTAATAATAATTCTTTAATTAAAGGAAGAGCTCCTTTATTAAAAATATGTTTAGCAAACAATCTTGTTTTACCATAATTCCATGTCTCAGTATCTACATCATAAGACATATCACCAAATCTTTCTGTCATCATCTGAGGCATCCAAGATCTAAACTGCATCAACACTTGTCCAGCTAATGTCATTCTAACTTGATTAATATCATCTCTAGTAGCATTACCAATCATTTGTTTTAATGACTTTTGAACAGCTCCTCTAAAAGCAGAAATATTTTTATCATTTCCTGTAACTCCAGGTATAACTAAATGACCATCAACAATTTTAGCTGTAGCTTTTAAAGACTTAGTTTTTTGAAGATCTTCTATTTCTTTTTCTATTTTATTTCTAACAACCTTTTGTTGTTCTTTAGATAAATTATAGAAGGTATCATAATTATTTTTTCCTTTAACATACTCTCTGATATTAACCACTTTATCATTTTCATCAACCATATAGGTATGTAACATAGCAGCAGCAACTGGAGCTGTAGCCCATCTATCTCCTTTTCTTTGTATAAACATTAAAGCATCTGAGTTAGCATGTTTCATAACACCATCTACAGAAAGCTTTCTAAGTTCATGACTTGTATGATCTTCTAAACTAAGACCTAATTGATAAATACTAGCTAATGTAATTTTATCTTTACTAGTATAATCTTTAGCTCCTCTAATCCAATCTTTTTCTGTAAACAAAATACGTTTACTAGCTATAAAGTAAGCATTTGAAGTACCTCCTACAAAGGTGGCTGTACCACTCAACCAGTTTAATCCTAATGTTTTTAATGAAAGAAATCTTAAAGTTTTTTGTGCTGCTTTCATAGCAGAATATTCTTTACCTTTAAATTGAATAGCCTTATCCATTTTATTCATGGTATTCTGACCATATAGGTAGAAGTTAATATAGTTTTCTAATACTTTAGCATTTGTTTCATTACTATCTACTTCTTGTGTTTTCTTAACTTTTCCAAATGAATTTTCTGCAAAAGATTTTTTAGATTGTTCTATGGCTAGTAACATTTCAGAAATGTCTTCTAGTGATTCCATAGACTCATAGTTATACATCTGGTTTCCCCAAACACCAAATACTTTAAAAAGGTCTCTTGATTTTTTAGAATAATCAGTAACACCATCTTTTTCTACACCTAATTCTCTTGTAAAAAATACAGGTATTTCTTTTTTAAGTTGTCCAGTTAATGTATCTATTTTACCAAATCCTTGATCTGATTCCACTAACATAGAATCTAAAATAACTTTAAGATTTATTTCTGTTCCTTGAACAACACTAGGTATAAACTTAGAAGAAAACTTATCAATCATCCCCATATCAGATGAATATCTTATCATGTTCTGAAAGTATTGATAAGCTTTTAATAAAGGCTCATTTCCTTTCTGATTAAGATATTTATATTTATCACTGTGCCATTCAGCTTTAGGTTGAATAAATGGATTATATTTGGTTAAATAAGCAGATTCATATTTATTACTATATTTTTCTTCCCATTTAAGTAAAAGACTGTCTCTTTTATTTCTAACATCTTCAGTTTCACCAGGAAATCTTTCTTCTAAAACAGCAATTTGCTCTTCTCTTCCTTTATTATAAGCTACATCATCAAAATCAGTATTATCTTTTAACCATTTAAAGTTACTAGCTTTAATAGCCTTATCTTTCTGAACAAAATATTCTTTAGAATATATATTTATAAAATCTCCATTCCAGTTTCCGTTCTTATCTATTTCTAAAATATCAGAATAAATATCTGTTCCTGTTTTTCCTTTAGTCTTAGCCCATTTTTCTAAATCAGATTTAAGCTTTTCCATTTCTTCAAACATTAATTTTACTTTATTATTACGGATAGTTTGAGCTTTTCTAAGAGCTAAGTAAAAAGTTTGAATAGCAGCTGTATCTAATGTTGATGTAGATCTAAAGTTTCTTTTAAGCCAGTCTAAAGATTTTTCTGTTTGAAGAAGAGTGTTAATTCCTAAAGAACGAGCAAAACTATCTCCAAGTTCTTTTCTTTTTTGTATAAGATCAGATAACACTGCATCAGCATTATCAGTCATATTCTGAAAGTCATCTTGTAATTTAGATAAAAATTCTCTCTCATCTATACTTTTACTATTTTTAATTTGTTCTTTAAGATCTACAAGATTACCACGTAAAAATTTAGCTGCTTCAGCATACACTTTCATAATTTCTACAGCATCCATTATTTCAGATATACCAATAGTATTAGATTTTAATTTTTTTCTATACTTTTCAAGTTCATAAACACCATTTTGAACAAAAGAATTTAAGTTTTTTCTCACTTGAAGATCACGGATAGTTATAGTTAAACTATTTAGCTCTTCTGCTTTAATTTCTTTTTGAGCTTGAGAAACTTTTTTATCTTTTAATATGTCATATATAGCATTAAGTTTTTTAATTAAACTATCTAGATTTTCATTACCAGTGCTTTCATATAACATTACAACAGGTAATAAATAATTTTTAGTTAAAGGAATTTTACCTGGATCAGCATTACCTATCTCTATATCTTTAACACTTTTTATAGTTAATCCTTTAGGGTCTTTATAATAAAAGAAAGATGTTTTAATAGGAATAGCTCTTATTTTATTAAACTTATTAAATCCATATTCTTTTTCAAGAATTCTTTTATATTCTTCAAGTTGTATACGATAGGCTGGTGTTTTAAACCATTTTAGTTCTTCTTGATTTTTAGTTATTTCTTGAGATTTCCAGTCATATATATCTACACTTCCATCAGGATTAACAACTACTAAGTCTATAGTTCCTGCTACATTTTTCTTACTATCATAAATTCTAACCTCACTTAAAAATCTTGTAGCTGGATCTGAGTATTGACTCATTAATTCAAATACATAATTTTCTAGTTTCTCATATATCACTTTATTAGTATTTATTTTTTTATCATCTAAAGGAACAGCTCTTTTAAATCCTTTCTCATCAAAAAAACGTCTAATAATATCTTCCATGTCAAGATGAATCTTAGTACCTTCTTCTGCTTTTATATCATCAATTTGTTTTTGACGTTCAGAACGGTTATCAGTTGGGAATCTATCTTTGTACCATTTATCTACATACACTGAACTAACACTTCTAGAATTTCCTTCTTTATCTACAACAGGTTTTCCATCTACTGTATATATGTGTTTTTTCTGTCCTGTAGCTGGGTCAATAGAATCATCTAGTTTAATTTTAGATTGATCTTCTAATAACTTTTCAATTCCAAGTTTAACACTACCTGTAGCTTGTAAGTATTCTTCATCAGATAATTGTTTATTTACATCTAAGGTGGATGTGTCATTATTAACTATATTTTCTGCAGCAGTTTGAAATGGATTAGATGTATTAACTTTAAATACTTTTTTTATAAAATCCCATACTTTAGACCACCATTTCTTAGCTGTGTTAATCTTAGCACTAACTTCCTCACCAGTTTCATTCTTTATAATATGAGCCATGATGAGTTTACCAATAGCTTCTTTTTTAATTTTATTAAAGTTTATTGTTCCATCAGCATTTCTATAAAGTTTAAGACCTTTGTATTCATCTACAGTTTGTTTGTATATTTTATATCCTGTAATTTGACTAAGCATTTCTTGATATAAAGGATGGTTTTCACCAAGCATTTCTACAAAGAAGTGAGCAGCCTCCTCAGATAGAGTTGTTATATCAGCTTTACCTTCAACCACTTGTATAATCTTATTAAGCATATCAGCCTTAGCTACAGCATCTAATAAGTTACCATCTCTATCTCTAATTTCAGATAGTGTTTGTATGTTTACACCTATAGAAGCTAAGAAGTTTTTTATCTTACTATCTATCTGATCATTAGGTTCTTTAGTAGATTGTTGTTCTTTTTGTAAATAAATAGGTTTTTCTTCTCTTTCAGCAACAATTTCTATTTCATTCCATGTATTACCATATTCATCTGTAATTAAGGTAGGATTATATCCTTGTTTCTTAAGGATATTAGTTACAGTATTTTCATAGAAATTATAAATAGGTTTTAAAGCTCCAAATCCTTCTGTTTCTACTCTTTCAAGTTCTTGTTTAAGTTGATTTATTTCATCTTCATAAGCCTTGATGTTTGCTCTAAATTCTTTTATTTGTCCTAAATAATTATTTTTTAATTCCCCATTATCTATTTGTGTAGAAAGAGAGTTAATAGTTTTTATTTGTTCTTCAAGTTTTAATATATTTTTATTGTGTTGTTTGTTATATTCAACTAATTTATTAATTCTATCTTCTTTCTGCTTCTTAAACTCTTCTAAAATAGAATGACCTTCAACTTTACTAGCTGTATTACCACTAGGAAATAATAATTTTTCATATCCTTTCTTAGAACTATCTTGTATAATAGATTTAACAAAGAATGTTACCCAATTATTGTCTTTGTTTAGAAGTTGTAAGAATTGATTTTCAGAAGTGTTTACAGTAGTTTTAAAATCTAAATTAGTAAATCCAACATTAGATGTCTTTTTTATTTTTAGTGTTTTATTATTAGGAAGCACTATATCTATTATATCATCCTTCTGTGCGTTTTTAAACTGCTCACTTTTAAAAATATCATCTTTATTATATCCCTCATCTACTATTAATTCTTTATCTCTACCTTTTTGAAATAAATCAGATTGTACTTCTAGTATTCTACGAGTTTTAAGATTTTTAACAAAATCATAATTCTGACTACCGTAATTATACATTTCTAAAATTTCATTCTCATTAGTTTCAATCTCATCAGCTTGGTCATGATGTTCAATTAACCATCCATTATTTTGTTTTGAAATAATATAATTATTTACACCTACAAAAGAATCTGGAACTTCAGAAATATTTTTAGCAGGAGTTCTTAATGTTTTTGCTTGTTCATCACTTCTAAACCATCCTATACCTTTATCTGTAGCAAATTGAGCATGACCTTTAATGCTAGGAGTAATAGCTGGTGTAGCTAATTCATTCTCTGTATAATTAGTTCCTCCTGGAACTGTTAGATTGGAATAGTATTGAGTAGGTGTTTCTTCTACTTCACCTTTAATATATTTTTCAGCATCTTCTTTGTTATCAAAATATTTAGGAATTCCTGTTTGAAAATTTGAAACAACCCATCTTCCTGTATCTGGTACTTGAGTTAAATCAACTCCTTTTTTTTGATTTTTTAAACCTTGTTGTTTAGCAATGTTAATTTCAACAGCATAACTATAATTAGCAAGAAGAGAAGAAATAAGTTCTCCTCTATCTTCTGTATTAAATGATTTTAATATCTCTATTTGATCTTTAGGAATAGCAAGATCAGCTTGCATTTTCTTCCAGAAAGAATCACCAGAGATCTTGTTTTTAGTTACAGAAGTAAAGAACTGATCAGCTTTAGGAGATTGTAAAATGTTTGTAGCTTTTAATCCACTTTTTATTATTTCTGATTTACTTTCTGATTCAGGAACATTTCCTTCATACTTATCCCATAGGGCATAAGCTACATCTTCACCTCTTGTAGCTACTAATAATTTCCAAGATTCTAAATTTATATTAGGACATGACATATTTTAACATTTATATTTTTTAAGTAATTTACCAGTTTCTTTTAAAGAATATCCCATGCTTTCTAACATGTTTGTATTAAGAGCATCAAATCCATATGTAACGCCATCTTTAAGTTTTATAGTCTTTTCTTTCTCATTTACATTTGATTCTGTATTTACAGCTTGTGTAGGTTGAGATATAGTTCCTTTATCATTATCAAAACCAAATTCTTCTAAAAGTCTTTGTTTTAAATATGCATAAGTTTGAGGAGCTTTTTCTTTTAGTTTAGCCAATCCTGTTCCTAAACCATCTTTAGGAATAACAACAGCTTTTCCTGTAGCTTTAATTTTAGCAATATCTCCATCAATTATTTGTCTATTCATATCTATATCATTATCAGACATAAAAGCATCATCATTCATTGTTGGTTTAAGTTTAGTAGCAATACCCATAGCATTAGAATTATTTCTAATTTGAGCTTGACCACCTGTTCCAAATCTTTGAGTATTGTCTCCAAATACATATATCTTATTTGGATTAGCTTTTACATCAGCATTAGTATATCTTGATACAATTTCAACACTAGTAGATGGTTTAGTAGTTCTTGTAAAATCAACACTTCCTATTTTTCTAATTTTGTCATTTTCTATATCATCATAAGAAACACCCACTTCACCAACACCTCTATTTACAAAATCAGCATTATAAATAGGTATTAAATATGCTTGAATAGATGGTGTATCATCCCCATATCTAATTGCATATCCTGTAGCTCCATTAATAGCATCTTCATAAGTATGTGGGAAATCAGTTTCACTTAAATCTTCTGTATAAAATAACATTTGACCTTCATATCTAGCTCCCATTGATTCTGCAATTCTTTTAGATTCAGGGTTTCTAAATTCTCCAGTATATTGTTTACTTCTATCAGGTTTTTCAAAAGTTTTACCACCATGAAATCCTAGAATAAAATTTTTACCTGTAGCATTAGCTTCTTTTAATTGTTCAAGAGCTTTATTTAAAAGTAATTTAACATCTTCTTTAAGTTTTTCTGGTGTTGTAGAAATTATTTCTTGTTGTTTAACACTAGTAGATGGTTGAGTAGTAAATCTAGCTTTAAATTCTTGTTCATTAGAAACATCTTTCCCTTGCTGATTTCTAAATGTCCAGCCTTTTGGTGCAAGTATTTTAGTAGGAATACCTAATCTAATTCCTGCTTTAGCTCCAGCTTCATCAAATCCTGTTTGACCACCTGTTCTAATACTTTCTATTTTAGTTTTAAGGTTAGGTGATTCTAAAACAGCTTTTAATAAATCATATGTAAAATCATCAATTTGTTCTTGAGTATATTTACCTTTCATAGTATAAATACCATTTCCAGCAATATTTAAAGTTTTAGCACTTACAGAATTTAATTGTTCTACTATTTTATCAACTCTTTCTTTAGATACTATTAATGTATTAGCATCAATAGAAATATATTTTTTATTTTGTCCTAAAACAGAAGTTTTAGTAAGTTTTTCTCCAGCACTATTAAAATCTACAGCTATTGCAATAGTAGCATCAGCACTTGCATTTTTAATTGTTCTATTTCTATATCCTGATGTAGGCTCTTCTTGGAAATCTATTTCAACATTAGTAGATGATTGAGTAGAACCTGATGTATCAGCAATTAGTTCATCACGTAAATCTTTATCAGCTTCTTTAGCTAAATATTCTTTTGCAAATTGTAAACCAGCTGCTTCATCTACATTACCATTTTTGTTTAAAATAGATTTAGCATAAGGATCTACACTTGTTTCTGTTAAATACATACCATTTCCTAATTTATTAATTAAAATATAAGGAGAAGCTCCATCTTCTTTTTCTTCACCTACACGTTGATAAAGAGCATAGTCATTAATTTTGTCCCATTCTTTTCTTTTAACTAATTCTTCAATTAATTTTTTATTACCAGCAACTTCTGGACGTAAAGACTTAATACTAACAAATTCTTTTTTACCAAAAAAATACTTAACAACAGCTGTTGATTTCTGTTGAGGTGCATCATATCCTATATAATCACCAAAGTTATCATCATAATTATCTTCATAACTAACTTTTTCTTCTTTAATAACATCTATAAGGTTTTGATTCTTATAATTGTTTTGATGAAACTGTCTCCACACTGTTTCTGGATCCACTTGAAAGTTTTCATTTTTATCAAAGTTATTAAATATAGACCCTACAACTTTTGAATAAAAATCTATAGGTAGTATTTTAGCATAATTAATAGGACTTTGTTGTAAACCAGACTGCAATATAATAAATATACTAATATTATTTATAAAACTAATCAAATCTTCATTATTTTCTTTCACGGCTGTATCATACAACTGAACTAATGATTCAGAAATAGAATTTGTTTCATAAGTGTTTAATTTATTAGACATCAGCTTAACATTATCTGTATCTTTTCTATCACTATTAATAATACCAAACAAACTTTTTAAAGCTTTGTTTTCTGGATATTCCTTCTGGTATTTTTTAAGTTGTTTGGCAATAGAATTATTACCCATAAACATACCTTTATAATAATTCTTTAATGCAACAGTTTTATTATTTATAGTTACTTCTCCTGTATGCAATAGATAAGTTAAAAAGAAGTTTTGGAAACGGTTTAATAATAGTATTTTATCATCCTTACTCATAAACTTTTCTTTGTTTATAAGATCAATAGCTTTCTGCATAGTGGGACGAGCTTTTGGATGTAATGTGATAAAATAATTTCTAAACATTTCAGGAACATTATCTTTAATTTCTTTAAGAGATTTTAAAAAGGTATCCCCAAAAACTCTTTTTAAAGAATCTTTAGTTATAAAATTATCATCTTCTGCTACAGTATTATAAACAGCTTTTTGTAATTCATTTTCACCAATGTTTTTAGTTCTAGATGTATCATAAGATAGTGCTCTAATAAAGTTATCTAAATATCCTGCTTGTTTTTTATATTCTAAATAATCAAGTAGTATTTGAATTTGTTTAACAGCTTCTTCTTTAGATAGTTTACTTTCAGCTGGTTTAATCATAGACTTAAGTTCTTCTTCAGAAAACTTAACATCTACATTTAATTTACTTATTTCCTCTTTAATAATTTTTTTAAGTACTCCAAAAATTTTATTTTGTCCAGGTTTTTCAGAATTTAAAACAATACTTTTATAAGACTTATCAGCTATACCAGTAAATCCTTTTAATCTAATACCAAGAGTTTCTTTAAATTTAGGAATAGCTTTTTCTAAATATTCCTCCATAGCTAAATAAGCTATTTTAGAAGTTTGAAGTTTATTACCATTAACATCATTTAACAATGATTCATTTTTACTTAATTCATTTGTATATTTTAATATAATTGGTTGGTTAAACATATAAGCTATAGACCTAACAGGTACTCCTAGTTTTTGTAAATAAAACCAAGTGCTTGCAGTTTTTAATGTTAAATTTAAATCAAATATAAATGGATTCTTTGCAGCATCCACGGCACCTGTCATAGCTTCTGATAATAATTCAGAAATCCATTGATACCCTTTATCTTCAATAAGGTTTAACATAAACCTACCTTCATTAGTGGTAGAATCAAGATTGATTTTAATATTTTTAATATCATCACCATCTTTATATGTACCTTCTAATGTAACCTCACCATATTGTGAAAGACTATGAGAAGTAATTTGTAAAGCTATAACACCCACTAATTTCTTACCAGTGATATAACGTTCTCTAATTTCAGCCATATTCTTAAATTCTGATAAAGCTGTTTTATTTTTTTCAGTATTTCCTAATCCTTTTAGTTCTCTAATATCCTCAGCAATTTTCTCAAGATTACTTGAACCATTTGGTACAACCACTTGACGGTAATTCTCTGGATGACTAAGAATAGATGACATTAATTCTATTAATCTATTTTGATTAGCTTTTTTAGAATTTTGTTCTTCTATAGGAAGAGCTTTAAACTTTTCTAATGAATCATTTTTATCAATATCTTTTTTTACTTCATCTAACTTATCATAGGTTTGTTCTAAAAGTTGACTAAGATTTTCAATATTAAATTTAATAGATTGAGATTCTTCATCAAGTTTGATAGCTTGTTTTAAACTTTTAATACTTGTAAAAATAGCAGCTATTAATGTACCTGCAGCAGTGTCACCACTGTTTGTTAATTCATCAAATAAATTAAGTTCTTCATCAAGTTTATTAACTTTAGCTGACTTTGTTTTTATACTAGCTTTTAAAGAAGCAATTTCTTCTCTAAATGGATTTAAAATATTTTTGTATTTATCATTGATATATTTATTATATCTATCCTCTACCTCACTATCAGATGTGCTGTACTCAATATATGTAGGTTTACCTGTTTTCTTATCTATATAATAATTAGCTAAGAATAAGTTTAACTTATCTATATCAAAGTCAGATCCAGCTTGTGCAACTATTTCTGAAGGTACAACAATCATATCTCCCCATTGAGGATCTAAGAAACCAGCTATACGTATGTTAGCAATCTGAGCCATTGACTGTGTAGGAATACGGAATCCAATAACTTGTAAAAGTCTTGGATCTAAATCTGCTATATTGATTTCCTGTCCATCTTTAAATAACTCTTTAAAGAAATTAGGAAGTAATACTTCCATATAAGGTTTATCTAAAGTTGGGAAGTTAAGATCAGAAGAAAGCATCTTAGCATTCTTACGTTGTTCTTTAGTAAGTTCTGAACCTACTACTCCTTCTACATAAATACCATTTTTATCTAAATATGTAAACAATCTGTTTGATTTTTCAAACATTGTAGCTGGAACCTGCACTGAAGGTTTACCACTCATCTTTTGACCAAGAATTCTGTTATCAACTATAGCATTAAGAATACTTTCTAGTTTGTCTCTAATTGGAGAAGAATCAAGTGGATAAGCTAATTTACCATCAACAGTGTATAACATATCCATAATGTTATCTGGTAAATCTCTTCTTTCAATCTCAGCTCTTAATGTTTCCACCATTCTATCAAGATTGTCAGTGTAAAAACTTCCATCTTCTCTTTTAACAAGTCCTAATTCTTTTAATACACTACTAAATTCTTTAGATGTTAAAGATTCAAGAAGTCTATTATATTCTTCAGCAGCTGGTCTTAATTCTTTAGGTAGATTACTTAAATTAATTTTTCTCATCTGTGTACCAAATATTACATCATCCTTACTATATGATGCCATCTCTACTTGGAAACCATAATACTTAGTATACATTTCTTGTACAGGAGATAGTTTTTCATTAACTCCACCATTTTCATTATACAAAGGTTGTATAGTACGTCCATCTTTTTCAAGAACCACTCCAACTTTTTCACCAGACTCAAATCCAATAATATCTATTTGATCATTCTGAGCTTGTATGTATTTACTTAACATAGCATCAGTGGCAACCACTCTAGACCATGTAAGAGGAACAACTGAATGTTTTAAAAATGTAGTGTGAGTTAATCCTTTAGTATTTTGATAACCAAAACCTTGAGGTTTTAATACTTGAAGAACAGCTTCAGGTTTTCCTTTAGCCACTATTTCTTTAGCTTTATTTTTTTCTTCAGTGGTGTATTTTTTAGCAAACCCTGGAACATCATATTTAGGATGATTAGGATTAGATCTGTCTAATATTTCATTAGCATTCTCATATTCAAGAAGAGCATTTTGTTCATCAGATAATTTACCACTTAAAAAATGCATATCTCTAAAGAAGTCAGGCATAATATATGCTCCACCATCAGATTCATTAGCTTTAAGATACCCTTCCATATAAGTACCTTTATTACCAATCATCTTAGATAGAGTACCATCATCATTAAATTTAGCACCAATTGCATCTTCAATTTTAGATTTATTAGCTTTAGATATTGTACCATCTTTTTTAACAAAAGACTCTTTCATGTTTTTGTACATTCCCTCAGCTATACTCTTATTAAATTTACTTATAATAATAGGATCTGTATGAGAAATAAATCTAAAAGTGTTTGTACGTTCTTTACCATCAAAACGTTGCATATTGTTATCCATCCAAGAATAGTAACCACTGTTTTCTGTTATAACTTGTTTTTGAGAGTTTATACCTGAAGAACGTTTAGCTAAATCTTTATATAAAGCTGGGTGACCAAATAATAATTTATGTTGTTCAAACACCATCAATTGACGGTTAACATTAATGTATTTAATTATTTTTCTAAAATCATTTTGTGAAACAAATACTCCATCTTTATAAGGAATTTTTGCTTGTGAAAGACTAGCTATTTGTTCTTTAGAAAACATGTTAGTTACATAATTACCATTTTTTATTTCAACAAGTCCTAAACTAACAAACCAATCTATTGTTTCATCTACTTTAGATTCAATATAGTTTTTAATTAGTGTTTCTACAACATCATTATTTACAAATTCATCTTCAGATATTTCTGAATTTAAATATTTTTTATAAAGATCCTGTACTGCTGGATTAGTTTTTAATTTAATAATTTCTACAAGATTTCCAAGTTCAGAAACAGTATCAGAATAATATTGAATTTTATAATCTTTATTTTTTGATTCAAATAAAGCTGTAGCTAATTCATCTCTTAAATTATTTTTGTAACCTTCCAAACTAGTATCATAATCAATAGTTTCATATTGAACTAAGAAAGGCATCCCAGATATGTTTAAACCAAACTCACTTGCTTTATCAGAATTTATAACTGTGTAATATGTGTTGTCTAAAATATGAAATACCTCTTGAACAACTTTATCAGGAAACTCCATTCTATCTGTACTAGTTCCTATTGATTCTAGTTGAGAAGCAGCTCCTAAAATATATCTATATTCTAATTTAACATCCCTATTTTTATTACCTTTTTCATCAAAAAATTCTTTTAATATTAAAGAATTTCTTGTAAATGGATTAAGTTCAACCTTACCAGTTTCTAAATTAATTTGACCATATTGAGGATTAGAAGCAACAAAATCTGTAATAGTTTTACTATTATTTAAACTGTTCACTATATGACTAACAGCAGATGGTAATGTAATAGAATATTGTTGTTTACCTTCAGCATTACGTACAGATAGCACTGTAGCATCTGAAGTAAACTTTCTTTCAACACCTACAAGATAAGTCATTGGACCATTAACAACTTGATTACCAAATAAGTCTTCAAAAGTATTAATATTTCCTTTTTTAAATTGGTCTAAAATACTACCAAACTTATCAATAATATCACTTGTTCCTACACCAAATCTTATATCATTATCTGAAGCAGTGAATGTAATACCTAAGTTTCTTAATTCATTAAGTATTTTATCAAATGTATCAGCTTCAGCAAATTTTTTAAACTCTTTAGAAAGAATATTAAATTTAATATTTCCATTATTTTCTATATAAACAAAAGGACCTTTCTCTAATTCAGCTGTAGTGGTGCCAGAAAATTCTTTAGCATCAGCTTTAATATTATTTTTCCAAGTTTCTCTAATTTGTTTTTCATTAGTAGAATCTAATGTGTTATCAGCAAAGATTATTCCATCAGCTCCCATTAATAACTTAGTAGGATTATTTCTATTATTAGTGAATGAAGCTTCAAAAGCCATTAACAAACTTATTTCATCTTTGTTTAATGTACTAATATCTCTTTTTTCTCCCCCTAATGTTTCATAAGCCAATCCTCTTTTTAATCTTGCAATCCACTCATAACCTGGTTTATATTCACCATCTGCATTATTATAAAATCTTTCATCAAGTTTATTAAACATTTGGTCTATTACAGATACTTCTACTAATTGTTTTAAAGCTGCATCATATCTCATTAAAGGAGTTATACCATGTAGCTCATTAAGAAGAATGTTCATTTTACGTCCATAGTCTTCTAACTGTGGTAAACCATATTCATTATAAGCTGGTCTAGTTACACCTTCTTTATTGTATGTATCTTTTGTAAGAGAAGCTATTAGTATTTTAACTTCTGTCTTAGCTGCATCACGGGGATCTATATAAATAGCTTCAACAATACCTAATGTATCATTTCTTTCTATTTCTGCTGGAGACATAACATCTTTAATATCTTCATCTAATATTTTAGATTTTACATCTTTAAATTCTAAACCAAATTGACTAAGATATGTTTTAAATAAATCTTTTACTTCAGTGTTAAATTTATCTTTAGCTTCAGCTTGATACATGTAATAAGGAATTACAGAAATATCATTCAATATTTCATCCATAGACATTCCTATAGATAGAGCTTCATCTCTATAATTTATTATAGCATTATTGAAATCAGCATCTACTTGATTGATAACAGCACTGTATAGTTTATTAAATAACTCTGGTTTAGAATTATCAAATAAAGCTTTTACATTATTTTCATTACGGTATAACTGTATAAAGAAATAACCAGCCATCCCTTCCATTAACTTCTGAGTAAATTCTACATTAGTTCCTGTAAGAGTTGCTCTAAATGCAGGTGGATTGATAGAACTATCATCATATAAACTTTCTTTATTAGCATATTTACCTTGGTAAAGTTTACTAAATACTTCTACAATTTTACTATTCTCAGCAGTTGCTGATTTTAAACCAATCATTTCTTGAATACCATTCCATATTTTTTTAATAAAATTAAATATAGTACGGAATATAGTATTACGTTTAGGAGAGTTTTCTACAACTATTCCTTTCTCACTACGTGCATAATCAATAAACTCTTCAGCTAACATTTCTTTTACATCATAAGGTGTAGCTTTTTTATACTCTTTAGTTTCTCCAGTAAATATATTTTTAAATTCACCTTTTCTATTTTGGAATTCAGTGATGAGTTCATTACGTTGTTTTTCAGAAAGATAACTGTTCCATACAGCTTCAAAAGCTTCATGGTATGCTGTACCTTTCCCTGCATACTTATAAATTTGAATTATACCATTTATAAATTGACCCATAGCTCTACCATCAATAAGATGACTAGCCACTTCAAATCCTATTTGTGGTAACATTCTTTGAAGTTCAGCTTTAACTTCTTCAATATTTTCACGTTCTTTCATTAAACTAGATATAGCTAGTCTATAATTACCTTTATCATCTGAATTTTTTTGTTTTAATAAAGCTGCTTGTAACAAAACTTTTCTTCTATCTTCATCAGTTTGACCTGTAGCTGTTGTAATAGGAGCGTTCTTTCTAATTATATCATTTATCTCAGAAGTTTTTCCAGTAAATATTGCAGTTTCTCTTTTTGATAAAGGAGCTCTATTAATTACTTTATCTGCAATAGAGTTTAAAATATTTTCAGGAACTGTATTTTTATCTATAAAAGTATTATAAATTTCATCTGTAATTACATCTATAGAAGCTGTAGCTGCAGCATTCTTTACTTTATCAGCATAAGCTTGTTCAGCAGCTGGTCTACTTGAATAATGAAAAGTTGCTCCTTTATAACTAAAAGAAAAACTTCTATCCCCTGTTAATGGATCTATATCATTTTCATCAATTACAACTGTTTGAGGAGTAGTATTTGTTTGTGTTGGTTCTGGAACAACTGTTTTTATAACAGGATATAAATTTTTAAAATCAGTTATTATTTTACTACGAAATTCAGAATAATAATCATCATCTACAGTTTTATAAAATTCATCAATAATTTGTTGATTACCTTCTATAGCTTCTGCACTCACTTCTTTTCCATCACTACGTATAATTTTAGTAATTACAAACTTTTCACCATTCCATTCTGTATAAATTTCTCTTTTAATACCATCTTTAAAAGTTCTTTCAAAAAGAATTGTAACACCTTTTTGTTTTATAACTTTACTAGGATCAGAAAATGTTTCAGCTTTAACAGAAGTTTGTGGAGTAACAACGGCAGCTGTAGATGCTACAACTTCTGGAGCAGTTCCTATACTTTCTTTAGGACCTTCAAATTTTAAATAAACATTTTTTAATTGAGGTTTATTAATATCTGTAACAGGAGCATAAGGTATTATATTAGTATAAATGATTGGTGTATGCCCAGCTATTTTATCAGATAGTAAATACTCTAAATAATTTTTAAAACTTTTATCAACAACTATTTTACCATCTACAACTTTAGCTGTTTCAACAACTTGCTTTTTAGATTGATTATTAAGTCTATTATTATTTACATTATGATATAATTTATCTGTTATTTCATCTTTAGCTGCTTTAATATTATCTAATGTAAATGTTCCATCAACTTCAAACTTGTATTCATTTTCTCCAACAAATAAAGAATCTCCTTTAATATAAAACTGTTTTTTACCAACCTTTTCTCCAGCTCCAGGTTGTCTCCAGTAAACAGTGTTCATTAAATATTTTAATGCTAAATCAAATTGTTTTTCTTCTTCTGTAGTTAATTTTGTAGTTAATCTAACTAATTGTTCTGAAGTAATTTTTCCTTCATCAAATAAATCTTTAAGTTGATTTTTACGTTCATCAGATATAGCATTTCTTCTACCAAATAAAGGAAGGAATGCATATAATACTTCAAACAAATTATCTTTTTCTTCAAATGTTAATTGACGATTATAAACTTGATAGTCAGTAGTTGTAAATGTATTTATTTTACTAGCTATAATTCTTCCAACTTTTATCCCTTTCTTAGCACTAGTGTCAGTTGTAACTACACTAAGTTTAATTTCAGACCCATCAGGGTGTTTTAAATTATCAAAATTAGGATTGTTTTCTATAAGTCTACCTTCTAATGGAAGTTCTTGAGGAAGATTTGTTTGTACATCTAAAGGTTCTCTTTTTTGTTTACCTTTAGATTTACCAACTATTTGTAAAGGAGCTTGTGTATTATCTTTTACTGATGAAAGAATATTATTTCTAAATCCTCTAAATACTTTAACTTGTTGTAAAATAGCTTCATCAGTCATTCCTTTAACAGTTAAAGGAGAACTAGTTCCTTTTAAATATTCTAACACTTCTTTATCAGTTCCAGATACAATTGTTGGATTATTACCAAGTGAAGTGTATACAATATTATCTTTAGTAGGAGGTTCTTCTAAAACTTTACCATCCACTCCTACAAATTTAAATTCACCTTTTACTTTCTTAACAACAACTAATTTAATATCATTGCTTACAGAAATAGTTCTTCCTTTTTCATCTTCATATTCTTTTTGTGTAATACCATAAATATCATTATCTGCAGATATCGGCATAAAATAATATGTACCATCTAAAGTAATACTTTCTGAAAATTTAAAAAATCTACCTGCTTGTGGACTAGTTGGGTTTTCATCAGTGTCACTATCATAATGACGACCTGCTGTTTTAAATAAACCACCTTCAATAAGAAGAGGTTTATCATAATCACTTATAAAAATATCATCAGCATCTGTTCCTTCATCAATAATGATAGGTTGACTACTCATAATATTATTATATTCAGCAAACTCTGAAGCAGCTTGTTTAGTAATACCTGTAACACTTTTAGATGTTTGTGTGATATTAAACTTAGCTTGGAACTTAGCATATCCTTCCTTTATAGCAGCTTGAATATTTTTTAAGAAGTCCACTCTTTCTTGAAGAGAAAGTATTTTATTAGCTTGTTCTCTACCTATAGTGTATTCATCAAACTTGTCTTGAAGCTGTGCACCTCTCTCTAATAGATTAGAAAATTCTTGTTTATTACTATTATATTCATTTAATAAAGCTAAAGTTTGTAAAACATCATTAAACACAAGAGTGCTTTGTAAAGTTTTAAGTTTACCATTAAGCCCTGCCAGCATTTGATTAATAATAGCTAATTTTTCTTTATTTGGATTTTCTTTATTAGCCTCAGCATATTTTAATTTAGCTAAGTTATTTCTAAGATTGTCTAATGATTTAGCACTTTGATTCCCAGTCTTAGAAATAGTTTTAATTAAATCATCATATTGTAATAATCTTTCTAAAACTTTTTCTAAAGAAGCAACTGAATCTATTAAATATTGTAGACGATCATTTATTAATTCTTGTTCTGCTTTAATATCTTCAATAATACCATCAAATCTTTCAGGAGCAATATAAGAAGCTATTTGATTTTTCTTTAACTCATTTAATTGGTCTTGTTGTTCTCCATACAAAGTATTATCTTCACCAGCAGTGAAAGCTTGTTTAGTTGTTTCAAGTTCAGATAGTCCTTTATAATATAAATCACGAGAAGATTCAAATGCTTCAAGTTCTTTATTTAAATTGTCTTTTTCAATTTGAAGTTTAGCAATTGTTTCTTTTATCTTAGAAATCTTTTCAGGAAGTTCAGCTATTAGTTTATTATATTCTTCTATAATAGCTTTTTTCTTTTTAGTCTTTCTACCTGTAAGAAGTTCATTTAAATATTCTTCTGCAAATTGTAAAGTTTCTTCAAGCTCTTTAATTTCAGAAATTGCTGAGTTCATCTCTTCATTAATTTCCTCAGACCTTTTTTTACGTAAAGATATTCTATCTTCAGTTTCATTAATAAGTAATTCTAAAGAAGCTATTTGATTATTATAATTACGTATTTCACGTTTCTTTTGTTCCTGTTCTAAGTATTCAAGTTCTGATAAATTAGATGTTAAGTCAATTTTCTTAATACCATATTTCTTTAGATATAATCCATTATAATTAACAACCTGTTTTTTATTTGTTACAGGATTAATGTATTCAATTTTAAGTACCCAGTCTTTGTCTTCTTTTACAAGTTTTAAAGAACCTTCAACCTGTACACTATTATTAGTAAAGTCTTTATTAGCATATTCCCCATCAATTCTATGTAATGTTCCAGTTTGTACACTAACATTAAATACAATTTTATTATTTCTATTTTTAAAATATAATTTTTGTATAGGATTTAAACTCTTTAGATTCCAAAGTCTTCCTGATATTTCAGCAAATTCTTGTAAATCATAAGTGGTTGTTTCTGGGTCTTCATTTAACTGAATAGTAACTTTATTAGTTTCACTATCAAGACTAACAATTGTTATAACATCTTGTTCATTTGTAACAATACGTTGTTTATTAGGTAACACTCTATTTACAGGTTCTGATTCTGTAATATATTTATTACCCTCTATTAATTCAACTTCATGTTCTTTCCCTTCTTTATCTTTTACAGTTATTATAACTTTAGCTTTTCCTTCATCAGAAGTTTCTTCAGTAGCTGCTGCTTTTTCTTCAGCATCAAACTGTTTTTTAGCAGCTATAGCAGCTTCTAAAGTATCATAAGCAAACATTAACTTACCATCTTTATCATATAAAGCATGTACATCATGAATACTAAGTATAAATGATTCATTTAATGCTGTATTATTTTTAATGTGTTCAATACCAGCTTGACCTAATAATTCAAGATAAGCTCTACTTGCTCCCTTAGTCATTCTATCATGAAGAGCTGTAAAGTTTTTTTCATCAGTTATAAAGTTAATAGCATTAATATATTGTTTGCTTTTATCATTAAGTTTAATGTAATCAACTAAATCTAAGAAATGATCATCAACATCTTTATCATTTATAGTAATATCTTTACCTGCTTGTTTATTTTTAGATTGAAGATATCCTTTAAATGCATTAGAAGCAGCTAATGAATAATTAACAGTTCTTTGTCTAACCATTTCCTCATTAGCATCTTTCCAATTTTTTAAATAATCTAATTGAGTTTCTTTAAGTTCTAATTGTTGTTGAATTTTCTTTTTATCTTCAGCATTAAGTCCTTCAGCAGAAAGTTGAGATTTATTAAGTTTTATTTCTGCAGTTAATGTGTTTATTTCATTTTCTAAATTAGTTTCAGAACCTAAAATTTGAAAAGCTGAATTTAATGATGTTCCTAATGCTTTATTAGAAGACACTTTTTGGAATATACTTGTAACACGGTCTAAAGCATTTACAGCTTTAGCTTCATTACCAGCTAATAATTCTATTACATCATTTAAAGTTTTCTTTCTTGTTGCTTCATTAAACCATTCTTTAGTTCCATACTTAAATCTATTAGTGTTGGTTCTATTCCCATACTTATCTTGAAGTTTATTCCAAGTTTTTATATAAGAGTCCTCTGACCCTAAAACTTTAGAGGTATAGTCACTAGCAGAAGGTTTATTCTCCCTCCTATATT
>Ga0114975_10000982_pt1 | contig 20837 bp, 13 predicted proteins | sample S_130626_EF_Meta_FD_87031 | JGI IMG/M metagenome (GOLD analysis project Ga0114975, IMG submission 87031) | Freshwater microbial communities from Lake Simoncouche, Canada to study carbon cycling - S_130626_EF_MetaG | ecosystem: Environmental > Aquatic > Freshwater > Lake | place: Lake...
CTGCCTCCGGTTACTTCGTAATCTTCTCGTCCTGCAAGCACCGATGCGAGCGTGCTCTTACCGGAGCCATTTGGGCCCATGATGGCGTGCACTTCGCCGGGCTTCACGTCGAGCGTAAGTCCGCGCAGGATTTCTTTTTCTTCTATCTGAGCTCTAAGGCCCTCAATGGTTATCAATGATGTGGTCATAGTTTTCTTTCTCTATTGTCTCGCGACGCGCTGCTGCGCGTCGTTACTCTGCTTTCTGTGGAATGGTCTTCTCCATTCTCTTTTCTCCATTCTCCGCGTTATCCAACGCTGCCCTCCAGCGATATCGCCAGCAGTTTCTGCGCTTCTACCGCAAACTCCATCGGCAGCTTGTTCAGCACTTCTTTCGCGTATCCATTCACAATCATGCTGATGGCTTGCTCTGTATCCAAGCCACGTTGCTGGCAGTAGAAGATCTGGTCTTCACCAATCTTCGAGGTTGTTGCTTCGTGTTCCACCTTCGCGCTGTTGTTCTTCACTTCGATGTACGGAAACGTATGCGCACCGCAACGATCGCTCATCAGTAGTGAATCACATTGTGAGAAGTTGCGTGCATTCGCTGCGTTCTTATTGATCTGCACCAAGCCGCGGTAACTGTTCTGGCTTTGGCCGGCGCTGATTCCTTTAGAGATGATGGTGCTCTTCGTGTTGCGACCGAGGTGGATCATCTTCGTTCCGGTATCGGCTTGCTGGTAGTTGTTGGTCACAGCTACTGAGTAAAATTCGCCGACGCTGTTGTCGCCTTTCAATACACACGACGGATATTTCCATGTCACGGCGCTTCCTGTTTCCACCTGTGTCCAGCTGATTTTTGAATTCACGCCTTCGCACATGCCGCGCTTCGTAACGAAGTTGAACACTCCGCCTTTGCCTTCTTTATCGCCCGGATACCAATTCTGCACCGTGCTGTATTTAATCTCGGCGTTGTCCATCGCAACGAGTTCTACCACCGCTGCGTGCAGCTGATTCTCATCGCGCTGAGGAGCCGTGCATCCTTCAAGGTAGCTCACATAGCTCTCGCTGTCTGCAACCACCAGTGTGCGTTCAAACTGACCCGTGCCTCCTTCGTTGATACGGAAGTAGGTGGAAAGCTCCATGGGGCAGCGCACGCCTTTGGGTATGTAGCAGAATGATCCGTCGGTGAATACAGCCGAGTTGAGTGCTGCGTAAAAATTATCGGTGCGTGGTACCACACTACCAATGTATTTGCGCACCAGTTCCGGGTGTTCTTTGATGGCTTCGCTCATGGAGCAGAAGATGATGCCGAGCTCACCCAGTTTTTCTTTGAATGAAGTAGCAACGGAAACCGAGTCCATCACAAAATCGACCGCCACACCGCTCAATCGCTTTTGCTCTTCGAGCGAAATACCCAAGCGATCCATCGTCTTCCGCATCTCCGGGTCGAGCTCATCCAACGAGTTGAGCTGTTTCTTTTGCTTGGGAGCTGCGTAGTATGAAATTGCTTGAAAGTCAGGCTTCGTGTAATGCACATGCGCCCATTCGGGTTCGGTCATCTTTTGCCAGATCGCGAATGACTCCAAGCGCCATTGCAACAGCCACTCGGGCTCTTCTTTCTTTTTTGAAATCAGTCGAATGATGTCTTCATTCAAACCCGCCGGCGCTTTGTCCGACTCAATATTTGTGGTAAAGCCGAACTCATACTCTTTCGACGTTACACTGTCCAACAACTCATCTCCTTCGTAGGCCATAATCTTGGTTGTTGATGTGGTTTAAATAGAAAAACTTTCGCCACAGCCACACGTGCGACTGGCATTGGGATTCTTAAACACAAATCCTTTCCCGTTCAATCCGCCGGTGTATTCGAGTTCGGTTCCCACGAGATACAAAAAGCTTTTACGATCAACAACGACCTTAACGCCATTGTCTTCAAAAGCTTGATCGCCTTCCTTCATCTCATGATCGAACGTCAACTGGTACATCAGTCCGCTGCATCCGCCGCCTTCTACACCCACGCGCACGAAGGCTCCTTCCGGATGGTTTTCGGATTGAAGCAAGTGTGCTACTTGCTGCTTGGCACTTTCTGCTACTTTGATCATCGTTTTTTGTTTTAATAACCGTCTGTAAGCCTCAACAGTTCACTTATTTTCAATCTATTTAGATTATTTCTAAATAAATTTTCAGGGACGCAAAAATACCTTATTGAAGGTATTCAAACCAAATCTTTCTGAGGCTGAAACAAGGTTATTGGAATAATATGGCGAGCAATGCGGCAGAGAGTTGCGGCATTTTCGAGGGTTCGGGCCCATGCCATGCAATCCGCTTAGCATAGGTATGCCTTATTGGAATGAAGCTCATGTGAAAGCTGTTGAAATCTTTGGCCCGTCGAACAAGCCCTGTCCGACCTAAACTTTAAAAACTGCACACATGAGAAAACGAAAAATCTTTCTTCCCGGTCTGGCGGCCGTCATCATCTTACTGGTTTGCATAATCACCATTCATGCTTGCCGAAGGCGAGAGGAGTGGTCGTGCAATGAATCGCGGCAGCTTGCTATGCGCGTGGTGGAGCAAGCAACCGGACGCCCGGTGGCTGGCGCCAAGGTGTATTTGGTAAGTAAACCCAATGGAAGTGTGCCCGTATCGGCCTACAACCTCACCACCGATGAATACGGTCGTGTAGAGTGGGATTGCTCCTGGGCGATAACGCATGTGTGCGCTGAAGCCGGCGAACCGTATTGGGATGAATGTGGCTCGGGCTACTCTATTCAGGACGATTTTTTGGCCGACGACTATTACGAGCTTCGGCCAAAAGCCTGGGTACGCATAAACCTGGTAGACACTCTGCCTTACAATCCGCAAATACAAGTAGCAGCCTTCAGCGATTTCGATGATTCGTTTGAAGCGGAAGGCCTGGTTCCTCAAGGATATTACGACATCCTTGGAGTGGTGGGTGGCGTAAACTCAATGCTGAAAATTCGAACCTTCGATGCCGATGGTGATTACATATCTTCTGATGTCGTTGAGATAAATGCGGCTGCAGGTGATACTGCCGAATGCACTTACTTCTATTGATTCATCTTACGGGAAAGCTCTTCTAACTAAAAAATCTCTTACCATGAATTTCTCATCTCTACTTGAGCGCAAGCTCATATGGGCAGCGCTTTGTCTAATTGTGAATGTTGCGAACGCACAACTACGCGATCCGTTCACACATCTCAACCTGTCTTCAACAACAACCGGATTTTTTATTCCGCAATCGTTCAATACGGTGCAGATGCCTAATCCCTATTCCGATACAGCAACTATCGATGCCGCGCAGTGTGCTGCACTGTTCATGTCGATGAGCCGCGCAAGTTTGGACTCCACCCACGTACTAACCGATTTCTCGGGCTTCCGCGAGCATAAAGACAGTGTAGCACACAGCGTTGGCTGTTATTCCCTAGCGCTGATGGATTTGCGATACGACGATTTCCGATCGACTGCAATGAGCGATGGCTCGATGTACCGAGAAGACGGCCAGTTTTATCATGCACAAGGATGCTCACAATCGCCTTGCTTGGAAAAGGAGTCGCTCGTGCTCTGGGTCGATGCGCCACATATTCAATCACGGGTATATCGCTTTTTGCTCAACGCAGACGGCATCGTTTCGAACTACGGCATACCTGCCGATTCTATGCAGATAAATTTCGATGATGGAATGGGTTGGCGCACATTAGGGCCCGGCACACCATGCGAAGTCGACTACACCGATGGTAATCGAAATCGCACGGTTCGTTGCAGGCTGTTTCGATCAGGACATTCAGTAAAATATTCCGGCTGTGTCTTGAAGTACAACGACGAGTATGATGTTTGCGACGAAGCCTCGATGCCCTATCCGGTTTCGCCTCCGTGGCCTTCTTTTTCAGATAACCCTTGGGACGTTCAAGTTTCATTCGACGGCGAATGGGTGCGCGGCAGAGCGTACACCTGGATGAGCGAAGACGGAGTGTTCGATAAGCCTTTTGTTTTTGTGGAAGGTATCGACTTCGGGTTGGATCGCCATGGACATCCAATACACGATTGGCAGCGACACGGCACATTTGGTTGGTGCGAATTTGCAAGTGGGTTTCAAGACCCGGATGTAAATGACGACATCGTTTACGGCTACGACGACTTGCACCTGATGCCTCAGTTATTGCAAGCCATTCGAGCCGATGGGTATGATGTTGTTTTAGTTGATTTTTATGACGGCGCCGATTGGCTGCACAGAAACTCCGAGTTGGTCCAACATGTAATTCGTCTTTGCAATGAATACAAAGAAGGCACGGAGCCTCTTGTAATCGCAGGCGCAAGCATGGGTGGCGTCATTACCCGACATGCATTGCGTTCGATGGAATTGAATGGTGAAGAACATTGCACGCGCCTTTGGATTTCGATGGATGCACCGCATGAAGGCGCGCACATTCCGTTGTCGCTACAACACGCTATTCGATTTTGTGAGCAAAACGGTCAAGAGCAAGCACAACTTTTCAAGCAGCGTTATTTGCTTCGACCTGCCGCCCGACAGATGCTCGATGCGCAAGTTTTTAATGGTTCATATGAATTCTACGAATGGTACAATGGTCTCCGTGAGATGGGATATCCGCAACAATGCAGGTCGGTTGCATTCTCCAACGGAGTTTCGAATGGAGCCGGGTTATCCTATGGTCATGATGAATTGATGGATTGGGAATGCGACCTCGCAGGAGTGGTGCATTCTAAAATGTTACTCTTGCCTGAGTCGGGCGATCCATACAACGAACAGAGTTTTCCCGGAGGCCCCGTAATGGCGCATTTCCGATTGCTTCTGCCGTTTTCAGAGAGCATTGGCGATGAATGGTATTTTTGGTTCGGTGGTCTCGTGTTGGGTTCAATTGATGCAGTTGATATCCAGGAAGAGTTTGTGCATACTTCTGATGGAACTGTCAATCGCGATTATGCTCCGGGTGGTAAACGCAACACGGTGCAAACATTTGCGCTTGCTCTCAACGCCGCGATGGCGGAGTTGGAGAGTAATCTGAACGATGCAGATATCTGTGATGAAATTACTCCTGCTAATTATAATGCTGATCACGCTTTTGTTTTGTCGGGAAGCGCAGTGGGTCTGCAACTGGAGGATCCATACAGCGACGTGAGTGATTATCTCTGGCAACATCCGGAAGAGAATTATTTCGACGAGGTTTGGTTCGCACAAAATCACAATGAAAATCACACAGAGCTAACTCAACAGAAACTGAATGAAGTGTTGGATGAAGTTCTTACGCCCAACGCATCGGCACTTGATACTGCGCTAACAGCTTCAAGCGATAACAATGGCGTGTTCAATTTTGGTCGTCCTGAGTATTCCTATCTGAGAAGCCTGCACGTTCACCAGCAAGGTCGCTTGCACATCAATGCAATGCTCAATACGCACTTCGATGGTCCGTCCGATTATTTGAGCACGCAATTCCATTATGAGGTAAACACAATGCCTTGCTCACAAGCTCAAATTCTGGTTGATCATGGCGGGGTGATATCCATCGGCGATGCTACGGAGGAATATCGGACAGGTCAGCTCACTATTGGCCGCGATTGTAGCTTGACAATCGGTAATGGTGGCGTGCTGAAAGTATACCCCGGCAGCACGCTGGTTGTTGAGGAAGGCGGAGTGCTGGAGGTATTATCCGGAGGCAGTCTGCAAGCTATTTCGGGAAGCATTGAAATCCGAGAAGGTGGTGTTTGCCGTTTTGCAGGTGTTCAGGGTACACATGCTTTTCACACGCTTGTATTGGCGGGAAATGATGCGCGATTTGTTCTTTCAGGAGGTGAACTCCATATCGAAAATCAAACAACGGTCAAGACCGAACTAGATGTAGAGTCGACCGGATATTTGCAAGTGTCAGATGGCACGCAGAGCTTGCTCAGCATGGGCATGCATGCAGAGTTGTTGTTGCGCGGTCAGAGCGCCGACGATTTGATACTGCGCATCAACAATGGGGCGAGTTTGCGCAACGGTTCAGGCATGCATGGCACACTCGCTTTCATGAATGGTTTGGTCGACCTTACGTATTACGGCTCGGTTCAAATGGAATCCGAAATCCGCGGTTCGAATGTCCATTTTTATGCAAGCGATTTATGGGAGGCCGAGGGCAGTGAAGTGTGGAAATGGAATGGAGCTCCTGTGTTCGAGCAGTGCACATTTGAGCATGTCGATCTGCACACGTACAACAGCAAATTGATGCTGAATGATTGCGATTTTATTGGGCCCAATGCAGGTCTTGAAGCATTCGACGGTGCCTATGCCATGGTGGCATGCAACTTCGATCATGCACGTTGCATCAGCAACGAACTCGCTGCGTTGTCCGCTATCTCCGATTGCGTTTTTACCAATGACGCAGTGCTGTTCGATTGGAGTAATCAGGAGTTGAGAGTTCAGCGTTCGGTATTTAGCAATGGTTCAGTCTCTGCAATTGAAAAGACAGAAGGCGCACTATCACTGAAGTGCTGTGATTTCTCTTCGTCGGGCCCTGTTGTTATCCAACAGGCCGACCTCGACATGAGCTCGTTGTTGTTCGGAGGCACCAACAGGTTTCGCAACGTGAGCGATTGCATACAACTGATTGAAGCATCCGGTTTGTTTCTGGAGGAAGGCGGAAATGATTTTTCAGGATGTTCGCACACCGTCTTCGAAGGAACGTATGACACAACATGCGTTCAGAATAGTTGCCAGTTTCAGCTAATGGCAACACACAATCATTGGGGCTATGGAAATAATAATCTATCAAACGCGGAGGGGTTGATTTTTCCTTCTCCATCCAAGATTCGTGTATACGCCACGGGAACATCTGTTTGCGCCGGCTTCGAAAGCGGAAGCACTTGCGACTTGCGCTTGGCCGATGCCGAGCCAATCGCTCCGGTCGAGTGCTTGCAAGCGGGAAAGCAATTGATTGCCCAGCATCAGAATGTGCAATCGTATTGGCATGAGGTGTTGAATGGGCTGCAACCCGCAATGGAAAGCTGCACGATTCGTTGGTTGGATGCTTCAGGCCGATTGGTGATGCAAACAAATCTTTCACAAGGCGACTTTTTCAGAATCGATGAACACGATACTGCAAGCGGATTTTACCTTTTGGAAATGACAGGTGCAAGCGATCGCTACACGCTTCGCAGGATCATAGAATAAACGAATTGGTTGGTTAGGTTGATAGAGCGGGGGTGAGCGAAGTTGCTGTGAAGCGGCCTGCGTTCATCTCCGTTTTTCAGTGTGAAATAACCGTCCCGAAGTATTTTGAAATTTCAGCTCTTGCTCGGTCGAGCATGATTTTTTCCTGCAAAAGCGCATCGTATTTTTCGTCGTCTCCAACCGATTGTTCCAACTCTTTTTGGAGGTCGATGATGATTCGTTGAATCCGTTTCAACTTAAGTCGGAAGACACAGTCCTTAGCGGCTTTACGAAGGTGCATGTCTTCCGTTTCCGGATAAATGAAATGGCGCTGCCAGTTGTCGCTTAGGCTATAGGGGCTGATGAGAATAGCGGATGACTCACCGGAAATATCTTGATTGCTGTGTTGCGTGAAATTGGTGGGTTGTGGAAATTGTTCCATCCCGATTAGTTCCACATATTCAGTGTAAATGTTCGCGTATACCGGCGATTCTAATACGATTTCATCCGACTCCAGGTTGCTGATGATGTATTCCGCCACTGAAACTTGATGCGTTTCATCGTGACCATCTTCATTGACAATCGTAATGTCGATTGGTTTTTCTCCGTAGTGGAGAAGTATGCGAATCAAGTCTTTTTCCTGATGATGAATGGTGAATTCTTCAACCGTATTGTCGGGTATACCATCTGCTGGCATTTCGTCGAGCAGGGGAATATCAGGAGGTGCATCCGCTTTTTTCTCCTTTTTGAAATTGGCAAGAATCACCTTGTTCAATTCCTGCAGGAGCACTTGCTCGTTCATGTTGAGCAGGCGGCTGCATTCTTGCACATACACGGTGCGCGATATTCCATCGGGAATGAGCGCGATGCTCTCTACGATGCCGCGTATGAGCGCTGCGCGTTTAACAGGGTCGTTGCCTGCGTCTTCCAGCAGGAGCGATGTTTTGAACGAAATGAAGTCGCGCGCATTCGACGAAATGAAGGTCTGAATTTCTTCTGAACTGTGCTTCCGCGCAAAACTATCCGGGTCGTCACCATCCGGAAAAAGCAACACGCGCACATTCATGCCTTCTTTCAGAATCATGTCGATTCCTCTGAATGAAGCTTTGATACCCGCGCTGTCGCCATCGTACAAAATGGTGATGTTGGGAGTATAGCGTCGTATCAGTCGTATTTGACCTTCCGTAAGGGATGTTCCGCTGCTGGCAACCACGTTTTCAACTCCTGCCTGGTGCATGCTTACCACGTCGGTATAACCTTCCACCAGGTAGCACATGTCGTGCTTAACGATTGCATTTTTCGCGAGGTGAAGACCATAGAGCACATTGCTCTTCACATACAATTCGCTTTCCGGTGAATTGAAGTATTTAGCGATGTCTTTTTCTGCCTTGAGCGTTCTTCCCCCGAAGGCAATCACCTTTCCACTGATGTTGTGAATCGGAAACATGACACGTCCCCGGAAAAAGTCATATATCTTTCCATCGCGCTCACGGGTAAGGCCCGCTTTCACGAGGTATTGCAGCTGATACTGTTGCTCGAGCGCTGCCTGTGTCATGGCGTCCCATTTATCGGGGCAGTATCCGAGTTGGAACTTCCGAATGATGTCGTCGCGGAAACCACGCTCTTGAAAATAGGATAGTCCAATGGCCCTTCCTTCTTCGCCTTCGTGCAGTTGCTCCTGGAAATATCGCCCGGCAAATTCACTTACAACACTAAGCTGCTCGCGTTCGCTTTTTTCCTGAATCTGCTCTTCGCTCTGCTGGTCTTCTTCGATGGCTATTTGATACTTGGCAGCGAGCCAACGCAAGGCCTCCGGATAGCTGAGCTTCTCGTGCTGCATGAGAAAGTCAACCACGTTGCCTCCTTTGCCGGAAGAGAAATCTTTGTAAATGCCTTTGGCAGGTACCACGAAAAACGAGGGTGTTTTTTCGCTGGCGAAGGGTGAGAGTCCTTTGAAGGCCGAACCGCTTCGCTTCAAATGCACGAAATCACCAATCACTTCTTCAATGATGGCGACCTGGTAAATTTGATCGATGGTGGCGCGGCTTATCAAGACGGGTAAAATTTAGGGACCGTAAATTTAGTCAACCTAAAAGGCCGAAACGGTAAAGTCGATAAATTTCGAACTAGCTCAGGAATTCAGCTGCGCCTGAATGGAATTGGTGAGTTCCACGAAAGCAGCAACTCCCAACTGCTCCGGACGTTTGTCCCAAAGCGCAGAAGTTGTTTCAACCTTGCCCTGCAACATGCTCTTGAGTGAGTTGCGAAGTGTTTTTCTGCGCTGATTGAACGATGTTTTTACCACTTGCTTGAAAAGCTTTGGGTCGCACCCGAGTTCATGTCCGAATTTGCGTCGCATCCGAATTACTCCGCTTTTCACTTTCGGTGGCGGAATGAATTCGTTTTCATCTACAGTGAACAGATATTCAATGTCGTAATACGCTTGAGCAAGCACTGAAATGATGCCGTAATCCTTGTTGCCCGGTCCGCTGGCAAATCGCTGCGCAACTTCGCGTTGAAACATGCCCACCAACTCCGGCACCTGATCCATATGATCGAGCACCTTGAAAACAATTTGCGATGAAATGTTGTAAGGAAAATTACCTACTACTGCCACAGGTTCGTTGAACAGAGTATCCAGTGGCATGCGCAAAAAATCCGCTTCATGGATGCGTCCGCGCAGCTCTCCAAAATGAATGTTCAGGTAGTCAACACTTTCGCGATCAATCTCAACGACATGGGTTTCGAATTCTTTCCGCAACAACAAATACTTGGTGAGCGCTCCCATTCCGGGACCTATTTCAAGTACTTTTTTATAATCGCCATGAATCGTAATCGCTTCTGCAATGCGTTCACATATTTCGGTGTTCTTGAGAAAGTGCTGCCCGAGGGCTTTTTTGGGTTTTACGTTCATGTGTAGGAAAGTGCGCGAAAGATATAGCCTTCACGCGTCAAAAACTCGAGACTTCCTTCCAATGCGTAGAGCATGTTGCTGCGTGCTTTCACACTGTCGTGAAAAACCACGATGCTGCCTGAGGTAACATGTTTCACAACATGTTCCAGGCATTGCTCTGGTTTTTTGGTCGTGTCAAAGTCTGCGCTCAGTACGTCCCACATCACGAGCGTAAATTGCTTTTTGAGTGCATTTACTTGAGCGGGTGTTATGCGCCCGTAAGGCGGACGAAACAGATTCGAGGCAATGTGTTTTTTGGCTTCTACAACATTCCGCAAATAGGCCATGGTAGAAGTCTTCCAGCCTTCGGGGTGATTGTGTGTATGATTTCCAATGGTATGACCTTCCTGAATAATTCGCATCATGATTTCAGGGTGAGCCTCTGCGTTTTTACCCAAACAAAAAAAGGTTGCCTTGGCCCTGTAACGTGCAAGGATGTCGAGGGCTGCTTCGGTTACTTCGGGTGTGGGTCCGTCGTCGAAGGTGAAATAAACCTCTTTGTCGCTGCTGTCAATATGCCATACCAAGTCTTTGGCAAGCGGCTTCAAAATTTCGGGCGTTTTAACGAGGTACATCAGTCGAGGGGGTGTGCGAGAACACAAGAGGTTTTTCCGCTTGTCACCTTTCCATCGCTGTTGAATGCTTCAAACATGACCACGTAAATTCCAATGGGTGCTTTGGTGCCATCATCGTCTATTCCATCCCAAGAAATGCGCGCTTCATTCCCCAACAACATGTTTTGCATCAGATAACGAACGGGTCTTCCTTCTGCATTGTAGATGTGAAGATTGCCCACAAAACCGGCTTCTTCCATTAGGATGGAAAAGGATACTACATCGTTGTATCCGTCGTTGTCCGGTGAGAAAATTTCGGGCTCTACTGTAATCGTTGTTGTTGCTGCTCCGCTTTGAACTGCTTGTGAGTTTACTATGCCGGGCGTTGCAAATCCTGCGCTCTCTGCAGCGCTATGCCAGTTGGTGGCATCGTCGCTGGGTCGGTTGTAATCGATTCGCTCCAATGAAACGCCATCGGTAGCATTCAACAATGGAAAATGCAAATCGGCGGTGTATGAAAACTGATCGCATACTTCGCCGTTCGGCAAGAGAAGGTAAGCAACATCGTCCGATGAAAAATCGGCCATGCCTTCTACCTTCCACACAGCCGTGCGATTAGTGTTTGCGTAGAAAGAAGGCAATTCACGTCCGTCGCGCGCCAGTAACAAAAACGCACCGGGCATGAGCAACAAATTGCGTTCGGTGATGAAGTCGGGTGAATTCATTTCGCCGGTTGTTGCATCGGCTATCGCGCAGCTGTCGAGCGTTACGGCATGTGCAGAGCGGTTATAGATTTCGATGAAATCGCTTCCACCTTCATACGGGTCGTACAACAATTCGTTGATGATGAGGTCACCACTCGTGGGTGCCTGAGGAAGGGCAAAGGAACCATCGATGCTCATGTTGTTGTTGCTCCAGCAATCTGATATGCCAATCAAGTTGAACGTGTAAATAATGTTCGCGTTCATGGCTCCGTAGGTGAGCACAAGCTCATTTCGTTCTTCACCCGTCAGGTAGGCTGTTGTCAAATCGATTGCAATACCATTTACAGTCCACTGCGTAACATTCAAACCCGGTTGCGAAAGGGGCTCGTTGAATACAAGAGTGACTGCATTGACAGGTTCAGCCAACACGTACAACAATTGCGGGGCTGTGACATCGATGCTTCTATCGAGAACGCTGTTTTTTCTGCCGGCTGTGCTTCCTTGTGAGCGCACGCAAGCGCGCCAGTTATCGAAGCTGTTGCAGGGATCATCCGGATTCACGCGCTCCATCGACCAGCCACCCGCTTCTTTTTCTGCGTCGTTGTAATAGGCTTTCGAATAGCGAATGGTCTCCAGGGTATCGTTCTCGATAATTAAATGAATCGCTGTTCCATCTTCCGTAAGCAGCGGAAATCCTTCCATATAGGCCACATTCGGGTATTCAAAAAACTGTTCAGGATCGCTGTCTGTGTCGGTGATGACGATAAATGAATCGGGCTTCAACAACACCTGCGTTTCAAAGTAGCCGTTGTTCACTTTCAACCGGGTTAAATCGATCAGGTGATTTGTTCGGTTGTAGATCTCAATAAAATCGTCCGATGGACTTGCGGTTTGGTCGCCGTCGCTTCCGTCAGCCATTATTTCATTGATGATAATGTCACCTGCAATCGGAATCAATCCACGGATGAAATTGAGCGTTGAAGTGGTGCATTCATTGCCGTTGCAGTCGGTCAGACCGATAAGTGATAAGGTATAAGTCAACTCCGCTACCAACGGAGTACTAGTGGAAAGCGTCAGTATATCGCGGTCGATATTCCACGTCGGGTTGATTGCAATCACTCCGTTGCCCAAAACACCATTCAAGTTTGAAACGCTCGTTGTGTCCATCGACATGTTGAAAGCGATGAATAGGGTGGAGTCGCTCAACACGCCGTATTCGACAATGCCAGGCGAGCCGATGGATGCTGTGCTGAAAACAGAGTTTTCAAAGCCCGGAGTTCCGCCTGTCGGCGAATTGGAAGCTCTCCAATTGTATCGTCCACTGCAGCTTGCCTGTGGGTTGATGCGCTCGAGCGACCAGCCTCCCTCTGTTTTCGTTTCATCGCGGTACCAATCGATAGAATACTGCAGTTGATCCAATAGGGTTTCCTCGTTTGACAAGGTCAAAATCAACCCGCTATTGGTAAGTCCCGGGAAACTCTCCATGAATGCAACGGGCGCATTGGCATCGAAGGCTGTGCTGTTTTCCGTATCGGAAATAATCAGAAAACCGAATGGCTCAAGTGTGACTTGTGAAGTGAAGTATCCGCTGTTGAGGTGAAGTGCGCTCAGGTCGAGCAGATTCGCGGTATTGTTTCTTATCTCGATAAATTCTGCGTTAGGCAACCCTTGTGAAGGATCGGGATCGGCCATGATTTCGTTGATGATAATGTCTCCTTCCACCGGCGCAATTCCTTGCGCAAAGGGGATGTTCACGGCTGCAATCACATTGCCGCTGCAATCGGCAATTCCGTTCATGACCAATTCGTAGTAGTTGGAAGGAGCGATGGGAAACGACAATGCCAAGGTTACCACATTCAACTGCGAAGACCACACACCGCTGATGGCACTGTTAAATGGCAGCACATCCCATGAAGGCGAGCTCCATCCACTAGTGTCCATAGGCTCAGAGAAAGTGAGTTGAATGGTTTCAGTGTCCAGTATGACAATCGATATAACCGATGGCGCTGTCGTATCGGGCGCATTGCTGAATTGCGAGTTGATGGTAGCGGGTGTTCCACCATTAGCTGCAACACTCTCTTTCCAGTTTGCGGCATTGGCGCATGGCAACTCCGGGTTCACCAACTCGAGCGACCAACCACCTTCGCGTTTGCTGTCGGTTTCAAACCAATCATCGCTGTATACCACAATGTCAATCACTTGGTTGTTGTTGTCTTTCAGGGTCAGACTATCGCCGGTGTTGGTGAGTGCACTGAATGATGTAATGCCAATCACATTTCCAAAGGGTTCCAAAAGAGACGCATTGTTCATGTCGCACAGCACAACGTGTTCGCCGGGTGCGAGCAAAAAGGAAGGAAGAATTTTTTCGGTGGAAGAGTTCACGAATTTCCATCCTTGGAAATTGAAAGCATTCGTTGGGTGTCGATTGAAAAGCTCAACAAATTCAACTTCCGGAAGACCCGCACTGGGCGAAGGGTCGGCAAGAATTTCATTGAATACCACATCACGATAGTTGGCACCAATCGGAACAAAGTAGTTGAACTCAACAAGGCTGGGAAGCGACATGCTATTGCCTTCAAGATCCGCTATGTTTTGAACTCCGAGTGTGTAGGTTGTGTTGGCCGCAAATGCAGGAGTGGTAAGATGAACCAGCGCCGGATTCATCGCATCGATTGCAGCATTGGATGCATTGCCAATATTTACAATGGTATAGTTAGCGGAATTTGTGGCTGATGATAAGGTGACAGCTTCATTGAAAAGAACGTCAAGAGAAGTCAACGAAGTAGGCGTTACCGAAAGCACATTGGGAGGAGTTGTGTCTACTTCAATCGTTCCGACGTAGAAGTTGTCGAATTGTATAGCGTCCGCATTACCGCTTGTATACTTGTTTACGAAGCCGAAATAGGAGCTTCCGTTGCTGCTGTTATCACTTATTGCAGCTTCAAGCGAATAGTTTTGACCACCATTGAAATCAGCTTCAATGGTCCAGTTAGCAGAAGCGTCGCGAGTCACGCGAATACTCACTCCAAAGGAATTAACGATTGAAGTTGTTCCTGAAGCAATCAGGTTTACGGCACTGCCATCATCGTAATAGAATCGAATGACATCGTTGGTGAGTGCTTCACCGAAAAGAAGAAAATACCCGGATATTCCTGCGCTGCCCGTGCCGCTGTAACCAATGATGGGGCCATCTGCCGTTAGGTAAACACGAGTCTGGTTGTTGTCACTTCCTGAAAAACCATGGTCAAGAAAAAAACGCCACTCCTTGTTGTTGAGGTTGGTCAATACACTGCCGGTGTAAAGCGCAGAAACAGTGGAGGCAGGTGATGGTAGTGGATTGTTGTTACTCAATTCGAGTATCCCATTCACAACGGAATAGGCTGTATCGGCTCCAAGCCATGCAGGGTTCGAGCTGAAATCCCCATCCGAAAAATCATCTTGCCATTGCGATAGTCCGGCACATGCCAGCCCGGCCCACAATGCGGCAAAGAGTAGAATTGCTTTCATGCTTCAAACTTAGCATAAGGCGCGATTTAACCTTAGTTTCGAAGCCAAATTGTTTACACATGAAAGTTGCTGTTGTTGGCGCCACCGGATTGGTGGGCACAAGGATGCTCGAGGTACTAAACGAGCAGAATTTTCCGGTTACCGAACTCATCCCGGTAGCATCTGAGAAATCGGTAGGCAAAACAATTGAATGGAGAGGTCGCAGCTGGAAAGTAGTTTCCATGACCGATGCCATTGCTGCTCGTCCGGCCATAGCGCTTTTCAGTGCCGGTGGCAGCACCAGCCTTGAGTGGGCTCCGAAGTTTGCAGAAGCAGGCACGGTGGTCATCGACAATTCGTCGGCCTGGCGAATGGACCCAACTAAAAAATTGATTGTTCCCGAAATCAACGGCGATACAATTACCGCAGAAGATAAGATCATAGCCAACCCCAATTGCTCCACCATTCAAATGGTGATGGTGCTTCAACCGCTTCACCTGCTATACAACTTGAAACGTGTGGTGGTAAGCACCTATCAGAGTGTCACAGGCACAGGAAAGAAAGCAGTCGATCAGCTCATGAACGAACGGAATGGTATTGAAGGCGAAATGGCTTATCGTTATACCATCGACCTAAACCTGATTCCTCAAATCGATGTGTTTATGGACAATGGATACACCAAGGAGGAAATGAAAATGGTGAATGAAACCAAGAAGATAATGGGCGGCGATTCCATACGCGTAACCGCCACTTGTGTGCGCGTTCCCGTAATGGGTGGACACAGCGAGTCGGTCAACATGGAGTTTGAACGTACACCGAACTTGCAGGAAGTTCGCGGTGCTCTCCAATCGTTTCCGGGTGTGGTGGTTTTGGATGAACCCATGAATTTTGAATACCCGATGCCGCTCATTCATGCCCACAATTCGGACAACGTTTTCGTTGGAAGAATTCGACGGGATGAGTCAAACGAGAATGCGATCAATTGCTGGATAGTGAGCGATAATCTTCGGAAGGGAGCCGCAACCAATGCGGTTCAGATAGCCAATTATCTCTTGGAACGCGGCTTAATACAACCTTAACCCAAGATTTTTCCGCTCGATATTGTTTGAATGACGGCAAAGTACAGGTTGAATATCACTACACTTCAACCTGTTAGTGTGCTTCGCTTTTTTCAGCAATTCAAGAATGTACGAATTGCTTGAAAAAAGTAGAAATAGATATCCCAACGACGTGATTACCTTTGAAACCTTCGCTAACTGGAAATGGCGATAAACCTGTAAGAATAGTATGAGTAGTGGAAAATGGGTAGCCCTCATGCTCTTGGGCATGCTGGCTGCAACGAGCATCACGTGGCTGGCAATGAAGCCTGCCCTGAATGCGAAAAAACAGACAGATTCTGAGCAACCAAGAACAGAGGTCGCAGACATCTCAACCAATCTGCCTTGCGATGAGGTTTCTATCGTACGAGACAACTCCCCGAGCTTGACCAAACCGTTACTTTATGCAGATGTTAGTTGCGAAAGCGATGCTCTGCAGTCGTTGAAGCATCAGCTGACGGATTATATCGATGGCCAAAAGGCAGCGGGCAAAATTACCCGAGCTTCCGTTTACTACAAAGAACTGAACTCCCTCCACTGGACGTCTGCCTATGGAAGTGAGTTGTATTATCCGGGCAGTATGATGAAGGTACCGTTGCTGTTGACTATCTTAAAGCAGGCCCAACGCGATAAATCACTTCTTGAGCAAAAAATTCAATTTCAAACTGCTTCGAAAATAAAGGTGTTTGTTCCTGTGCAACAGCCGATGGAGGTCGGTAAGTTTTACTCCGTGCAGGAGTTACTCGAGCGAATGATTCTTTTTAGTGACAACGATGCAACAAGCATGTTGTTCTCCATTTACAACAAGGATCTTTACGATGATTTATTCTTGAAATTATCTATTCCTGTGCAGGATGCGGAAGATTTGTTTTACCGAATTTCATCGGCTGATATGTCGAAGTTTTTCAGAATTCTCTACAACGCTTCCTATTTGAGTTCGCTATACTCGGAGTACGCGTTGGACTTGTTGACCAAGTCAGAATTCAGGCAGGGAATTGTTCAAGGAATTCCTTCAAGCACCAAAGTGGCGCACAAGTTTGGAGAACGTTTCACCACCAGCGAATTAGTGCAGCTGCATGAATCTGCCATCGTGTATCGAGGCTCTGCTTCGTATGTGATCACCATCATGACTGAGGGCAAGAATATGGATGAGCTCAAGTCCGCACTCGGCGCTATCAGCAAAATTTGCTTCGAACAGCAAAAGGCACAAAGCCCTATTTCGGGTGCGCGCAAATCGACTCACGCATAGTCTGTTACTTTACGGTGGAGCCTGTTGTGGGTTCCCGCTCTGTATTCAGGATGGATAGTTGGCCTTGTGGGTTTTCCGCCATTAAAATCATTCCTGCGCTTTCAACACCTTTGATGGCGCGTGGAGCGAGGTTAGCAAGAAACAGAACGTGCTTCCCAACTACGTCTTCAGGTGCATAGTGCTCTGCGATTCCCGACACTACTGTTCGTTTATCAACGCCTGTATCGATGGTTAGCTTCAACAGTTTTTTCGTTTTCGGAACTGCTTCGGCGGCCAGCACTTTTACAATGCGCAAGTCGAGCTTTTGGAACGTTTCAAAGTCAATGGTCTCTTTGATGGGTTCAACTACAGCGCTGTTTTGCGCTTGTCGCTGAGCAAGTTTTTCTACTTGGGCAGCTACTACTTCATCAGTTATCTTTTCGAATAGTATGGGCAATTGTCCAATCGTATGGCCCGTGCTTATTTGTTCAGCTTGCAATACACCATCCCATGAACGCTGATTCAACTGTAATGCATCCATGATTTTCTTCGCAGTGAAGGGTAAAAACGGACTCAAAGCTGCTGCTGCATCCGCGACCATGTTGAGGCATGCATGTAGAATTCGAGCTGTTGCTGCACTGTCAGTCTTTATCAGTTTCCACGGCTCGGTTTCGGTGAGTAGCTTGTTACCTGCACGCGCAATGTTCATAGCCTCAGCAAGAGCTTCCCGGAATTTGAATTGTTCGATTGCCTTACCCACGGCTTCGTATGCGCGGCGAGCTTCAGTGGCTGCTGCCAATTCTGCATCGGAAGCAGTGCCTTCCAACGCGGGCACAACACCATTGTAATACTTGTGCATGAGCACAAATACACGGTTCACATAGTTGCCTAGAATATCGGCCAGCTCATTGTTGACGCGGTCGCGGAAGTCCGTCCAGGTAAATTCACTGTCCTTTTGCTCCGGCATGATGGAGCAGAGCACATAACGCATCTCGTCCTGACGGCCCTTGAAGTCTTCCAGGTATTCATGCAGCCAAACAGCCCAGTTGCGCGAAGTCGAAATTTTATCGCCTTCCAAGTTCATGAATTCGTTGGCGGGTACATTATGCGGTAGAATGAAATCGCCATGCTCTTTCAAGATGATTGGGAAGATAATACAGTGAAATACGATGTTGTCTTTGCCTATGAAATGGATGAGACGCGAGTCGTCGCTCTTCCAGTAATCCTCCCAGTTCTTTCCGTTTTTATCGGCCCATACTTTTGTGTTGGTGATGTATCCAATAGGTGCATCGAGCCACACATAAAGCACTTTTCCATCGGCGCCAGCCACCGGCACGGGCACACCCCAATCCAAGTCGCGCGTCATGGCGCGACTTTGCAATCCACCATCTACCCAACTCATGCATTGGCCAACCACGTGTGCCTTCCACTCTTTCGGGTCGTGGTGTGGCTTCCCTTGGTATTCACCTTTGCCGATGTAATCGCGTATCCACGACTCATGATGCGCCATAGGCAAATACCAGTGCGAGGTTTCTTTCAATACAGGCTTACTTCCGCTTAAGGTCGATTTGGGGTCAATTAGCTCAAGCGGGCTCAACGAGCGACCACACTTCTCGCATTGGTCGCCGTATGCTTTGTCGCTCGAACAGTTGGGGCATGTACCTATTATGTAACGATCGGCCAAAAACTGACCCGCCTCTTCATCGTAATACTGCTGTGAGGTTTCTACTTCAAAACTACCCTTTGCCTCGAGTTTTTTGAAGACGGCTTGCGACATTTCCTTGTGCTCTTCGGAAGAGGTGCGGTGGTAGATGTCGAACGAAATCCCAAAGTCTGCAAAGGCATTCTTCATCAATTCGTGGTAGTAATCCACGATTTCACGAGGTGTTTTTCCTTCCTTTTTTGCACGAAGCGTAATTGCTGCACCGTGCTCATCACTGCCGCAAATGAATGCAACGTCCTTCTCCTTCAAGCGCAGGTAGCGCACATAAATATCGGCATTCAGATAGGCACCGCCAATATGGCCAATGTGCAACGGGCCATTTGCGTAGGGCAGTGCTGAGGTTACGAGGTATCGTTTTGGTTCGCTCATGAAAGTGTGTTGAGAGGGACGTGTAAAACTACAGTCCGTGGTATGCTGCACGTGTCTTAAGAGCGTGCAGATTTGGAGCGCAAGATAGTTTCGAGATGGTATTCAAGACTCCTCCTTTTCTAAAATCAGGCGATTGCATCGGTATCGCAGCAACAGCGCGTTGGGTAACCAATGAGCAATTGCAAACCGCCATCGATCGCTTTACCTCGTGGGGTCTCCGCGTGAAGGTTGCTCCCAACGTGCACACGCTGCATTTTCAATTGGCGGGCAACGCGGAGCAGCGAGCCGATGGATTGCAGTCTTTGCTGGATGATGAAGAGGTGAAGGCCGTAATCATTGCAAGAGGAGGCTATGGCACGGTGCATACCATCGATCTTCTCGATTTCTCGCGCTTTGAGTCGAACCCGAAGTGGATTGCAGGTTACAGCGATATTACCGTGTTGCATGCACACCTGAACAGTCGAGGCATAGCAACCATTCACTCTACCATGCCCATTTCGTTTCCGGATGCCACGGAGGAAGCCATTGAGAATCTGCGGAAGGCTCTTTTTGGTGAGCTCGTTTCTTTCAAATCGACCGGGGAGGGCTTGTTCCAGCCGTTGAGCGGCGTTGTAATGGGTGGCAATCTTTCGGTGCTCTATAGCTTGCTTGGAAGCGATTCGTGGCGTGAAATACCGGACGTGATATTGTTCATAGAAGATGTTGATGAAATGCTCTATCACCTCGATCGCATGTTGTGGGGGCTCTACCGTTCGGGCATGCTTTCCAACGTGAAAGCAATAATCTGCGGCGGTTTCACCCAGATGAAAGACAACACAAGGGCCTTCGGTTTTCCGAGCGATAATCCCTGGGGAGCCGACGAATACACGATTATTCGCAGCATTGCCGAAAAGCTTCAAGTGCCTGTTGCGTTTGGTTTTCCTGCGGGTCACCTGAGCGACAATCGGGCGTTTTATCTGGGCCGCAGGGCTACGTTGCATTGTGAGGGTGGCTACCCTGATTTACGCTATCAACACCCCTGACCAATAAGTTTCGTACGAAACAGGTTGTGTGAACCTGAATAATGTCGATTTTAGCCCTTGGCAACAACAGGAATTGTCTGCTTGTAAATGAGACAGTAAGTGGCCTTTCACACCCTCGAAATAGAAGACGAATACGATTTTGAGATCATCGGTGTAAGCAGCCATGAAAAAGACTATCGCCTGGCTTGGTCGCTCAACAAAACACTGGGATGGCGCCTCGTGCGTATTGAAGATGCTGTAGTTGAAGGAAAGCGCTCCACTACGCATCATGCCCGTTTTCGTTGGACGCACCCGGTAGATCAAACCGTGTTCACATTGATCGACAACAAAACACCGGATGGTACATTCATGCCCGAATTGATTCAGTTCGATTACCTATTGAAAATCGAACAACCGTCGGAATCGGTCATGAAAAAACTCCAATCCGGTTTAAGGAATACCGACTTTGTACTCGCATTTCAACGACAAGAAGTCGACAAGTTAAAACACAAAGACATCCTGCTCGATGAGAACAGGTAACAACGCAACATGAATAAAACAAAAACAGTAGCAACCATA
>Ga0114975_10000983_pt1 | contig 20831 bp, 24 predicted proteins | sample S_130626_EF_Meta_FD_87031 | JGI IMG/M metagenome (GOLD analysis project Ga0114975, IMG submission 87031) | Freshwater microbial communities from Lake Simoncouche, Canada to study carbon cycling - S_130626_EF_MetaG | ecosystem: Environmental > Aquatic > Freshwater > Lake | place: Lake...
ATTTAAATCTAAGCGCCCACTCTTTCTCTGGGGCCCTCCCGGTATCGGTAAATCAGAAGTTGTAGCAGATGTTACTAGTGAACTAGGCGGTCATATGATTGACTTGCGTATGGCACAGATGGAGCCTACAGACATTCGTGGTATTCCATACTTCAACAAGGACCTCAATAAGATGGATTGGGCGTCTCCCGTAGACTTGCCTGACGAGGAACTTGCAAGTCAATACCCTATCGTTGTTCTTTTCTTAGATGAAATGAATAGTGCATCACCCGCAGTACAGGCTGCTGGCTATCAATTGATTCTTAATCGCCGTGTAGGTAAGTATGTATTGCCTGACAATGTTGTTATCGTAGCAGCAGGTAATCGTGAATCTGATAAGGGTGTTACTTATCGTATGCCAATGCCCCTAGCTAATCGTTTCTTGCACTTGGAAATGCGTCCTGACTTTACTGCATGGCAAAACTGGGCAGTTAACAAAGGCATTCACAAGGACGTGGTTGGTTACTTGAGTTTCGCTAAACAAGACTTGTATGATTTTGATAGCAAATCTTCAAGCCGTGCATTCGCTACACCCCGTACATGGTGCTTTGTTAGTGACTTGCTTGATGACGAGGCAGATACTGATATTGATACATTGTTCAATCTGATTGCAGGCAGTGTTGGTGAAGGTCTTGCAGTTAAGTTTGCAGCCCATCGTAAAACATCAGGTAAGATGCCCGACCCAGCAGATATTCTTTCTGGCAAAGTAACTACATTGTCTGTGAAAGAAATTTCAGCAATGTATTCACTGACAATTTCAATGTGCTATGAATTGAAGGATGCATTGGAAGTACAAAAAGTAAACAACAAAAAGTTTCACGAAATGGCTGACAACTTCTTCACATACATCATGGCTAACTTTGAAACAGAGTTGGTTGTGATGGGTGCTAAGATTGCGCTTAAGACTTACAAGTTGCCAATTGAGCCTAGTCAACTAAAACACTTTGATGAATTTCACAAAAAGTACGGCAAGTACATTGTAGACGCAGGTAATTAAAGTTTACGGGTGAGAATGGTGTGAACATTCTCACTCTTTTTACTTGCACTTAAATAGATGTTGTGCTATAATATAGCATATTTTAGATAAAGGATTGTATATGAGTAGCGTAATTGCCCCAACAAAAAAGAAAACACGTAGCAAGAAATACGAAAATCTTCTTGGACCTACTGATCCTAAGATTGATATGCAAGCCCGCGAACGATTGATTTCGGCACGTGTGGGTTTGCTATTGCGTCATTCATTCTTTGGCAATCTTGCTACACGCCTCAAGTTGACTAATGCTGACGAGTGGTGCGGTACTGCTGCTACTGATGGATTGAAATTCTATTACAATAGCCGCTTCATTATGCTATTGAAACCCAAAGAAGTAGAGTTTCTAGTTGGACATGAGGTACTTCACGTTGTGTACGAACACATGGACCGTCGTGGTAATCGTGATCCGCAAATGTGGAATATCGCTGATGACTATGCAGTTAATGCTGACTTGAAGCGGCACAATGTTGGTCAGTTTATTACAAGTGTCCCGTGCTTGTATGAAAAGAAATATGACGGCAAGCCCGCTGAGGAAATCTATGATGACTTGATGCAGAATGTGCAGAAGATTAACTTGGATGACTTGATTGATCAAATGCTTGACGATCACATGGATAGTGATGGTGATAGTGCAGGTGACGGTGAAGGTCCTGAAAGTGAAGGCAAAGGTCGTCCCAAGATGACTGATGAGGAGCGTGAACGTGCCCGTCAAGAAATGAAGCAAGCAATTATCAGTGCCGCACAAAGTGCAGAAGCTGGGCAGTTGCCCGCGGGTGTTGAACGACTAATCAAGCAACATACTGACCCAGTTATGCCTTGGCGTGAACTGATTCAAACTAACTTGACTAGCAGTATTCGTACTGACTATACTTGGATGCGTCCCTCACGTAGAGGCTGGCACATGGATGCTATCATGCCCGGCATGACTCCCGGAGAAGAAATTGATGTGGTTGTATCACTTGATATGAGTGGTAGTATCAGCAACAAGCAAGCACAAGCATTCTTGGGTGAGATTGGTGGCATGATGGATTCGTTTGATGGTTACAAGGTTCATGTATTCTGTTTTGATACTGATACATATAACCCGCAAGACTTTCATAGTGAGAACATGGACAGTATTGAAGAATATGAGCCGCAAGGTGGCGGTGGTACTGACTTTGATTGTATCTTCACATACTTGAAAGAAAATGCAATTGATCCTAAGCGACTGATTGTGTTTACTGATGGATATCCCAATGGTTCATGGGGCGACCCTGACTACTGTGATACTACATGGATCATTCATGGTGACAAGAACCCGAATCCCCCGTTTGGTACATACGCATTGTATGATGAGGCTTAAATGACTTTTGAAGCATTAATTGTCTTAGGTGGTGTAGCACTAGTGGTGATGTTAATCATCATTAAGTGCTACACTTTTTTTATTAATACTGACGATGAACTTCCAAAATCATAAAGTATATGAAAGTCCAGATGGCGGTGAGACAATCTACGAACGTAAGATAGGTTCCTCTGACCGTACCTTGATTAAAGAAAATACATCATTGATTAGTCAAATACGTGAAGACCAATTGTGGGGCAACATTCGCCGTGAAGCAAAAACAAACAAAACATTAGCAGATATTTTAGATCAAGCAAAGATGGTATATGCGCTCATCAAAAAAGAAAACAATTAGATTCATTGCAATGTGGGACATGACTGGGCTTGAAGCCTTGATCAATGTTACACGAATTGAAAAAGAACATGAAGATTGGGAAAAGGAAAATATCTTTCGTATCCTAAAGGATCAAGATAAAACACTCAAGCCAGCACATGTTCCATTAGAGATGATGATACTTAGGGCTAGAACAAATAGTCAACGACATTATGAAATCTATGCCTTTGATTCAGAACTATCTGAACAAGATATTAGAGAAACATTTGAAGATAGTCCACAAGTAATGGTTGATGCTATTCGTAATGTAGGGCATGAATTGTATAGTGATAGAGTATTAAAGAAAACACAGGTGATTGTATGATGTATATTGGAACAAGTTTGGGTAGATGTTTGCGTAGTCTCCTTATGGACGAAGTGTCCGAGGATGACGTACTATTGCTTATCACCAGGACACAAACTAAGGACTATGAAAGTTTCCTTACTATTGTAAAACAATATTATGAGGAAGGTAATTGGTCTTCACATCGTCCAGAAGAGTATGATCTTGCAGTCAAGCCATGGAATGAAGTAGAAGAACTTGCTAGTAGATTGTATAAAAGCGGCAAGATTCATCAGCCAAGAAATTTTGCACTTTTGGGTAGTCAATTTATACATCCTGATTTGAAAGATGATGTTTGGGTAGAAGTATCACCAAAGAATCGTAACACAACACCTGCGGTTGTACAAGCATATGAACAATATAAATTGCTTGATTCACTGACCAAAGATCACTCATAGAAAATATTTCATTGAGTATAACAGATATTAAATATCTATGTACTCTAGGAGAATATTATGAGTTTTTTAAAACATGTCGGTAAACAAGGTGATCGTAAGGTTGCTATCATTTTTCGTGAAGTTCCAGGTGAACCTCACATGTGTCTTGTAACATATACAGAGACATTAAATCAACACATTCACGATCCGTTGATACGTTGTATTGAAAGTGATATTGGGCAACATGCTGAATCATTAAGTGATGCATTAAACCGTACCTTGGGTTTAGATGGTAATCCAATATTACAAACATTGCATCGTGAAGGTTTACTAAAGAAAGTAAACACCGAGAATATTGTTGTCACGCCCAATAGTCAAACTAAAATCAAATTGAATGAACTCAATAAAATTTTGACTGAGATGAAGCAGGGAGAAGCAGCGGTTAAACGCATGGCTGATATTGATCAAAGTCGTGGTATGCAAACGCCAGGTGAAGTAGCACGTAGAATGCGTGAACAAAAAACCCGTGATGCAAAGGTTCAAACAACACCATTGATAGCAAGTAGCAGTGATGCATTGGGTGATAGTGCAATAGCAAATAACTTGCGTCAACAAGCAGCTAGAATGGCAGCAGAAGCTAAAGGATTGATGGCTGAAAGTCAAGACCTATTAAAGCAAGCAGCAGCAATGGATCCTCCTGTAATGGAGAAGAAGCCACGAGCAAGTAAAAAGGCAGTTGTAGAAGCTGCACCAGTTGCAGAAGCTACTAAGGTAAAGAAACCAAGAGCAAAAGTTAGTGCATAATGAGCCCAGACTTCATCGAAAAGTGGGAACATATCCTTGAAGATGTTGAGAAAAATAAAATACCCGTAGAGTTTATTAAGAAATTAGTAGTCAAATTACAGGGTAAAAAACAACATACTATAAACATTGAAAAGTTTTTAACACAAGGATTAGACCCAGAGCAGATAGAGGATATTGTCAGTAGAAAATTGCAAGAATTAGATGAATCAGTCGTTGGAGTTGAGTTTATTCTTAACGTGCAAAGTATTGCTGATACTGTACAACCTGAAACAGATAAATTATTGAATAGACTATGAAACAATACTTAGAATTATTACAAGATATTCTAGAAAACGGAGAAATAAAAGATGATAGAACTGGCACTGGGACTATTAGTGTGTTTGGACGTCATCTTCGCTTTGATTTGCGTAGGGGTTTTCCAGCCGTCACAACTAAAAAACTTGCTTGGAAAGCGTGTGTAGGTGAACTACTTTGGTTCATTGAAGGTAGTAGAGATGAACGCAGATTAGCAGAACTTACGCATGGCACACGTGAGGGTGTTGCTACTATTTGGACACCTAACGCATTAGCCAGTTATTGGAAACACAAAGCAAAGTTTGAGGGTGATCTAGGTCGTATATACGGAGTACAATGGAGACAGTGGAATACAAACACTGTAAAATGGATTAATTCTAGTGAATCAATGCCGGTGTATATCGACCAACTAGCTAATCTAATTGAAGGACTAAAGAAAGACCCCAATGGTCGTAGACATGTGCTCACAGCTTGGAATCCAGGTGAGTTAGATCAAATGGCATTACCTCCATGTCATGTATTGTGCCAATTCTATGTCAACAAGAATCGTGAACTATCTTGCCATATGTATCAGCGTAGTGTTGATGTTTTCTTGGGTTTACCTTTTAACATTGCTAGCTATGCGTTACTCACTCATCTAATAGCACAAGTATGCGATTTAAGTGTTGGTGAATTAGTTATCAGTACAGGTGATACACATATCTATACTAATCACGTTGAGCAAGTTAAAGAACAATTAAGCCGTGATCCATTATCATTGCCCATATTGAAAATAAATCATACTATAAAAAACATAGATGATTTCATACCCGAAGATATTGAGTTAGTCGAATACAAGTGCTATACTGCTATTAAAGCAGATATGGCAGTGTAATGATAATACCCAATACTAAAAATGTAACAATTTTATTTTATCGATCTTATAGCTGTGGGAATTTTTTAGCTAATATATTGTGTTATAATAAAAATTTTATACCAAAAATTTCAACCAGTAGTCACGGTGGTGCATATACGGTCAAGGATCATTTTGATATTGATATAAAGCATAAAATTATAATGAGTTCAGTTCCAGACGAAATTACTGAATTAAAAAAATGGGATAAGTATGAATTGGGATGTGAGGGTTTTTATAATTTTAATTTAGATAAACCTTTAAAAATGTTTGATACTTTTAAAAAAAGAGATGATTACGCAAAAAAAATATTAAATCCATTAGTTACTGAAATATTAGAAATGAATGGTAATACATTTATTGCTGCACATGGTCCTTATAATCTTATTTTTGGAAAGTCAATTTTTCCCGATGCTAGAGTAATTAAATTAATAAATGATCATGAAGTAAACAAAAAATCAAAAATTTTAAAAACTGGATTTTATGAAAACACACATCATAGTACATTAAAATATTCAATAGATTATATTGATCTTAATTATTATTTTGATATAGGAACCATGTTTAATGAAACAGATTTTTTCAATGAAATATACAAATTATTAAATTGGTATGATATTGAAGAAAAAACATTGGATAGTAGGGTAAAAGAATATTATAAAAAATATATAAGTATATATCAATGATAACACTAGAACCAGATACAATTGAATGCGTAGTAAAACATCTTCGAGTGGGTGATGTAGAAGATCCTGATTTGTATGTTGCTGCGCCAATATTTGATTGGCAACAAACAGAAGAAGGACAATGGATTATGAAAAATAGTAATCCTGCTCCCATTTGGAAAAGGTATGTTGACCCAATGATATATGGATATTCATATACAGTACATGCTTTTTTAAAATCAAAAGATTACGTATTTTGGAGTTTAAAGTACAAATGAATATATTAGTAACAGGCGGTCTGGGCCTTATAGGACATAATGTAGTAAAACGTTTATCAGAACAAGGACACACTACATCAATAATTGATAATAAAACTAATTACGGTATCATTCCTCAAATTGAGATTGACTATCTGATGGCTGAGCGAGAAAAGAAATTTATGTCACGTAACTTTACTGACACATTAAGTTTTATATACAATAAAGACATTTCAGATGCTAATGAAATGGATAATATTTTCAATATAGAACAGCCAGAGATTGTTATTCACTTAGCTAGTTTCCCCAGACAGAAAGTAGTCAATGCGAATCCAGCATTAGGTAGTCGTACAATGAGTGAAGGATTACTTAACTTACTAGAAGCAAGTAACAAGTATGAAGTAAGAAAATTTATCTATCTAAGTAGTTCAATGGTATATGGCGATTTTACTGATGATGTAAAAGAAGATACTGTTTGTAAACCAATTGGACAGTATGGCATTATGAAACTAGCAGGTGAATGGCTAGTACGTGATTACTCTCGCAAAACTAATCTTGTTCATACTATCATTCGTCCAAGTGCGGTATACGGTCCACTAGATGTAGAAGATAGAGTTATTAGTAAATTCTTACTTACTGCAATGCGAGGTGAAGTACTCAAAGTCAATGGTGCAAGTGAAACGCTTGACTTTACGTATGTTGATGACGCCGCAGATGGTATTGTTGCAGCCGCATTAAGCGACAACACAGACAATAAAATATATAACATCACAAAGAGCCATAGTCGTAGTTTGTTAGGAGCAGCTAATTTAGCAGTAAGTCTTGTGGGTAAAGGCACTATTGAAGTGCGTGACAAGGATATAGACTTTCCTAGCAGAGGTTCGTTGAATATAGATGCTGCACGTAGAGATTTTGGATATGATCCTAAGGTTGATGTAGAAGAAGGGTTTCAAAAGTATTACGAGTGGTTGAAAAATAGTGATTTTTGGAAAAATAAATTGTATGAAAATTATAACAATATCACCACATCCAGATGATTTAGAAATTGCTTGTTCTGGAACACTAAAAAAGTTTCAAGATGCCGGGGCAGAAATTATTTCTGTTTTAACTGTTAAACCTAGTGCAGAAGTAAATGTAAATCGTAGTCAGGTTATAGTTAACCAAGAACTATCTAATAGTTATGCATTATCTAAATTTGAACTTAGAGTTTTTAACACAAATTTACATAATAATGGTAGACCAAATCTAGTATGTGATAATAATACCATGACTGAGTTAAGTAAACTAATTGATAGTTGTGACCTTGCCATAATACCTAATCCCGAAGATTATCATCAGGACCACAAAACTACATATAAACTAGTATGGCCGTTACTACAAAAACGTGCCAAAGAAGTTTGGACCATGACTAGTTGGCCTTACTCATATCAACATAAAACAAATTCATCTAATATATACATTGGAATAGATTGGGAATTTAAAAAAAGCCTACTACAATGTTATAGTAGCTATATCACTAATGATAAATTAAATCAAATTAAAAATCTTTCAAAAGTATACGGAGATAAATCCGGTAATAAAGATGCTGAGGCATTCACACTATTATACAAATATGTCAGCTAAGATTACACTTTTTCAAACTGATAGAGTTTGGTCTCAGGTTCGTGATGAAGTATTTTCGTTAACGGATCATTATCATAAATCGGGCATTGCTCAAAACGGTGAACCTGCGTTGTTATTAGAAACCGAACTGTGTAAAAGATTTAATAGAAAATACTGTGTAGTTACAGGTAGTTGCACCGACGCATTAGACCTTGCGTTACAAGCATTGAAGTTACCTAAAAATGCTAAAGTGGCTGTGGGTAATTATACATTTACGGCTACTGCACATGCGGTAGTTCGTGCAGGTTATCAAGTAGTACCAGTAGATGTAACAGAAAATTATACAATCGATGTTGATAAAATTAATAATGTAGATGCAGTTATGCCAATTGATATTTTTGGTAATATGAGTAATTGGAATAAATTAAATCAATTGAATATTCCAGTTGTCAATGATGCAGCACAAAGTTTAGAAAGTCATAATGGAATTAGTTATAGTGCAAGTAATGGTTTAGTAAGTTGTGTGAGTTTTAGCCCCAGTAAGACTATTTCTAGTTGGGGTTCGGGCGGAGCATTGTTAACAGATAATAAAGATATAGCTAATTTATGCAGATTATTACGTATACATGGAAAGATACGCAATGATGATATTTCAGTTGGTGCTGGATTAAACAGTATAATGTCAACCATGGAAGTAGCTGCGGTACTAGTTGGACTTAAGTATTCTGCTCAATGGCAAGATCGCAGAACTAAGATTAGTGAATATGTAATATCTAATTGTAAATTTAAATCTGCCAACGATCCTTTGATAAAAAACACATATCATAAATTAGTATTTCAAAGTGATAATCGTGACCAAGTTGTACAAGAATTAAATAACAAAGAGATTGGTGCTATTGTTCATTATCGCAAGACTATAAATGATGAATCTATCTACACTACAGGAAATTCTTTTCCAGTAAGTGATAGATTAAAATCTATAAGTTTTACTGTGCCTAATCAGCATACATTAACAGATTTAGAAGTAGAAAGAATAGTAGAGGAATTAAAATGAAAGTATTAATTTTAGGAGGGCACGGATTTATTGGTCATCATGTTGCTCGTCAAATGACAGAACTAGGTCACCATATTATAACAATTGATATACACCACCAATATGGTGAATATCAAAATTGGGAATATGATCCAGTGATGCAACAACGTATTAGTTATATGGGTGTACATGAACATCATCAAGGTGACGTTTGCGATACTGCATTTATGAATACGGTATTTGATATATCTAGACCAGATGTAGTAATTGATCTTGCTACATATCCCAATGCTAAAATGGTTAAGAAAAATGTTGTAGATGCTACCACTAATATGGTTGCAGCTACTGCCATTGCACTAGATTTATGTGTTAAGTATAATGTCAAACGTTTTGTACTAGCAAGTAGCAGTATGGTATATGGAGACTTTGATGCATTCAATGGAGCCCCAAATGAAGATGCAGTGTGTAATCCACTGACGCTTTACGGTAGCTATAAGTTACAATGTGAACGTATGTGCAAAATTTGGCATCATGAACATGGATTAGAATATGTATTATTGCGTCCTAGTGCTTTATACGGTACCCGAGACATGGTGGTGCGTGTCATAAGTAAAATGACTGTATCCGCATTGAAGACAGGTAAAATGATTGTCAATGGTCCAGATAATAAACTAGATTTTAGTTATGTAACTGATGTTGCTGGTGCGTTTACTCAGGCAGCAATACATCCAAACGCTGCAAATCAAATCTTTAATTGTACCCGCAACAATGGTCGTAAAATTATTGAGGCAGCTGAATTAATAAATGGTCGTATTCCAAGCAAAATAGTTATAGAACCACATGATATATTTTATCCAAATCGTGATACATTGGATAGTAGTAGAATGGTCAGTATGACTGATTGGCGCCCCTCGGTTGATATTGAGCAGGGTATACCTGCTTACTTAGATTGGTTCTTGTTACAAGAATTTTTGAATAAATTCTAATAAAATAATATTATATTATGGATGAATCAAATAAAAGTTTTTGTGTGATGCCTTGGATTAATGTATCATCACATACCGATGGTTCAGCAAGATTGTGTTGTGTATCGGATGATTTTATTAAAAAAAACGATGGTACTAAATTTAATTTAGGCTACGACAAACTTGAAGATATTATAAATTCTGATAGTTATAAAAAAATTAGACAGGACATGATAGATGGAAAATCTATTGAAGGTTGTTATAAATGCTACGATGCTGAAAATAACAACGGCAGGAGCCATAGGCAAAATTATAACACATCATGGAAAAGTGATCCTGACTTCTTTCAAAAGTATAAAAAATCATTAAATAATAAAAATGAAATAGAAAACACCGTTCAATATTTTGATTTGCGTTTTGGAAATTTATGTAATTTAGCATGTAGAAGTTGTTATTCAGGCGCAAGTAGCCAGTTTAATGAAGAAGTAAAAGAACTGCAAGAAACTCAACCTGCTATTTCAAAATTTCATGGAATAATTAAAGAATCACTTAATGAATGGTACAACACTGATATTTTTGATAAAAACATTAACGATAATCTATCTACATTAAGACAATATTATTGTGTGGGAGGAGAGCCCACACTAATAGATAAAAATTATGAAATTTTAAAAAGCATGGTTGATTCGGGGCATAGTAAACATGTAGTATTAGTATTAAATTCAAATATGACTAATACCAAAAAAGATTTTTATGCATTCTTTAAGCATTTTAAAAAGGTTGATATCCTTGCAAGTATTGACGGAGTTAATGAAATGCAAGAGTATCTAAGATATCCCAGCAGCTGGAAACAAGTTTCAAATAATCTGATTAAAGTAATAGATATGCAATTGCCTAATTTATTTGTCTTTTTAACTCCTGTTATACAAAAAACAAATTTAGAATATATTACTGAACTGTTTGAATTTGCAGAAACTATTAATAGAAAATATGAAAAATCTATAGTAAAAATTTCACCTACAATTTTGATGGATCCGCCATATTTAGATTTAATGTATTTGCCATTAGAATACAAAATTAAATGTTGGGAAAAAATACAAGAATGGATTAATAATTCTTGCAAATATCAATCGCCGGTGTTTCACAAGCAATTAGAAACTATAAAAACTAAATGTTTTACTGAAGTAAACTACCAAGAAAATTTACTTAATTATTTTGAATTTTCTGATATTTTTGATAAAAACAGAAATGAAAAATTGTCGGACATTAACCCAGAACTAAATCAATTTAGAACTAAATAGATGATGTGGATCTTATCATATCTTCCCGATTTTATAACTCATATCATCTTTTTTCTAGGGGTAGCCGGAACTATCATAGGATTTTTATTGGGTTTTATTCCCGGTATAAAACCCTATCAATTTGCTATTCAAGTTATCAGTATTCTAGTATTAAGTTTTGGAATATATTTAGAGGGTGGATTAGCTGAACAAGCTGTTTGGAAATCAAAAGTAGCAGAACTAGAAGTAAAAATTGCCGGGGCAGAAGTTAAATCAGAAAAGGTAACTACCGAAGTTGTTACTAAGATTCTTACAAAAAAACAAATAATTAAAGAAAAGGGTGATGATATAGTACAATATATTGACCGAGAAATTGTCAAATATGATAATACTTGTCCTATCCCAGAAGAAGTAATAAAATCACATAATGCAGCGGCAAAAAATGATACTAGTATTCTAGTTCCAGTTGATTTACATAATAAATTAGCTACACCACCAATAATATTGGCGCCAAAGAAATGAAAAAACTACTACTATTATCAGTAATATTTTTGTCAGCATGTAGCACAGTTGTTCCTGTAAAACAACAGTTTCCTGCTTTACCTGAAGAATTATCACAAACCTGCAAACCTTTAGAGACTATTGAGGGTACAACCACTACATTGAGCAATTTAATGGAAGTTGTAGCAAAAAACTACAGTACAAGACATGAATGTGCAGCACAGTTAGAAGCAGTACTTGAGTGGTATAATAAACAGAAGAAGATTTTTGAAGAAGTCAATTCTGACTAATACCTAAATAGTGATAAATACACTATAGTTTAGGATATAGAGATGACACAAGAAATAATCAATATAGGTGCTCAACCCAATGATGGGGAAGGCGATCCGTTACGTACAGCTTTTGAAAAAGTTAACAATAATTTCTCACAGTTATATAGTACAGGATTTTTTACTTCAAGTGCTTATTCTGTTGGATTAACTGCTGATCAAGTTATATTTGAAGCCCCAGTAGAAACATTTACACAAGGTATATTTCAAATTAATTCTAATGATACATTATCTACTGATACTGAAAACATCACGTTAAATGTTTCTGTAATCAACGACGGTAGTGGATTGAAATGGAACGGACACAATACATTGTTTAATGGTAATGTATTAACTGGCTATGACATGGATATAGATATAGTTTCTTCAAATGTTCGCATATTAGTTAATCCAATCGTAGATACAACAATATTTCATTTTATATCGGCACAAATTACATGGACCGGTGTTCCTGTGCCCGGACTAGTTATTCAAGTTGATGGTTCTATCAATACTGATCTTGACACAGAAAACAATTTCAATTTAGAGACTGAAAATCAAATCACCGTATGAGAGCAAAAGAATTCATAACGGAACAACGTGCTGCACTGTCGGTTGATATTGCTAGAGCGATGCCGGGTACTTATACTATTCCAGGATTACCCAACAGTGATTTCTATAAACAATATCGTTTTGGGGTAGCATTAGCTGGCGCCCGTGGCCAACTAGAAAGAGAACAAGATAGTATCCCACCTTATAACTTTGAAAAAGAAACTCCATGGGGAGAGAATATGATTGTAAGTTCATACATGGACGGTGAGATTGAAAAAGATATTGAATATGCTATGAAAGAAACAGGTGTTCCTGGTACTAAAGTATTAATCAGCACTAAGAAAAGTGAAGAAGCACCGGGTGTAGATAAAACTAGTCCAGTTAAAGCGTTTAAAGGTTATCCAAAATGAGAGCAAGTGAATTTTTAAGTGAACAACGCACAATTGGTACACCCACCAAGCGCCAATCCTTCGCTATGCGTGGATTACATAAGTTTCGTGATCCGGGCGGATATGACCGCACCTATGAATTGAATCGTATTATGATGGCTGTTGCTAGCGCAGACGGAACTACTCCGTTAGAAATAGATGCGGAAACGTGGAGCGGTCGTTATAATACAGCACATCCATATACCGACATAGAATCAAAAATGCTCAAACAAGCATATAAAGCAGTGGGTAGTGACATTGTAGATTTGAATCACGGGGATGATGAAAGCACAGAATTACCGGATACAAACGTTCAAAGTATAGCAAAGCCTTTTAAAGGTTACAAAAGAAAATAATCAGAGTATCAAATCCTAGAATAAGTAATTATAACAAATTACAGGATTCTGAATGCTTATTGATATTAACCAAACACTAGATTTAATTAAACTTAAATTTTACAACGAGTGGCTATACACCGCACATATATATGACGAAGGTGATAGCGAAATGCACAGGGGTCTAACTGAAACTGTAGTTAAACAATACATTGATCCATTAAATCTTTCAAAAGATAGTAAAATATTAGATTTAGGATGTGGCCCGGGCTATTTCTTAGATGAGATGAAGTCACGTGGTTATACTGATTTAACTGGTGTAACATTAAGTCCAGGTGATATCAAAGTATGTGAGGATAAAGGACATACTATTAAAAAGTATGATTTGAGTTTTCTTCCACAAAGTGAAGGTTACTATGATGAAAGTGTAGATTTCTTATTCTTACGTCACGCATTAGAGCATAGTCCATATCCTATCTTTAGTCTAATGGAATACAATCGTGTTCTTAAACAATTTGGTAAGATTTATATTGAAGTCCCGCAGCCAGGATGTGAAAGACGGCATGAAACTAATCTAAATCACTATAGTATTTTGGGGCAAGATCAATTAGCCGCACTAATTGTACGCACTGGATTCAATATTGATAAGTTTGAAAACTTTGAGTTTGATATAGAATTTCCTGACCCGGACGATAGTGAAAAGAAAATCACCGCAAGAGAAAAATTCTACTGTATCGTTGCTACCAAGCAAAGACCATTAGATATCAAATAATTTGTAATAAATACTCATTATGAGTATGACGAAAACAGGACAGGCATCACTAGTTAAAGATCCCTATACTAAGACTAAATTTAAGAATGATAAGGAATTACAGGACTTTATAAAGTGCTGTGATCCAGACACAGGTTATCTATACTTCATGGATAACTTCTTTTATATACAACACCCCACAAAAGGTAGCATGGTATATCATCCATGGGACTTTCAAAAAAGATTAATTAACACTTATCATAACTATCGTTATTCAATTTCATTGATGCCCCGACAGTCAGGTAAATCAACTAGTGCAGCTGGCTACTTACTCTGGTACGCTATGTTTGTACCAGACAGTACTATTCTTATTGCAGCACACAAGTACACGGGCGCACAAGAGATTATGCAGCGTGTTCGCTATGCTTATGAAAACTGTCCAGACTATATCAAAGCAGGTGTAACAACATATAACAAAGGTTCATTAGATTTTGAGAATGGTAGTCGTATTGTTAGTGCTACAACTACTGAAAATACAGGTCGTGGTATGAGTATTACATTATTATACCTAGATGAGTTTGCATTCGTTAGACCAAGTATCGCTAAAGAATTCTGGACAGCTATTACCCCAACATTAAGTACTGGTGGTAAAGCTATTATCACAAGTACACCAAACAGTGACGAGGATCAGTTTGCCTTCATCTGGAAAGGTGCTAACAAAACTGAAGATGAGTTTGGTAACACAACTGAGTTAGGTGTTAATGGCTTTAGAGCATATAGAGCAGAGTGGCATGAACAACCAGGACGAGATCAAAAGTGGGCTGATGAAATGAAAGCACAACTTGGCGAGGATCGTTTCAACCGAGAGATTGGTTGTGAATTTATTATCGCTGATGAAACACTTATCAATCCTAATACATTATTAATGTTACAAGGAATAGAGCCAGTCAGTCGTATGGGACAAGTTCGCTGGTATCAGAAGCCAAAAAAGGGCAGTATCTATACAGTATCATTAGACCCAAGTCTTGGTACTGGTAGTGATCCAGCGGCAATACAAATCTTTGAAGCAAATACTGTTACACAAGTTGGTGAATGGAAACACAATAAAACTGATATCCCAACACAGATTAAACTTATAGCACAGATAAACAAATACATAGTTGAATGTACGGGTGAACCAAACAATCTTTATTATAGTGTAGAGAATAACAGCATTGGGGAAGCAGCATTGGTGTCACTAAATGAATATGGAGAGAATAACATCCCCGGAACATTTATTAGTGAACCGGGTAAGAAGCGCAAGGGTTTTAACACTACAAATAAGAGTAAATTAACCGCTTGCGCCAAGTTCAAGACATTACTAGAAAGCAAGAAACTAACTATAAATAGTCGTAGTCTTATCAGTGAATTGAAAGCATTTGTAGCACATGCGGGTAGTTATGCTGCTAAGATTGGGGATACAGACGATTTGATTATGGCCAGCTTATTAAATGTAAGAATGATACAGGAATTAGGGTCATATCACTTTGAATTAGACAGTTATGTACGTGACCACGAAGAATTTGTGGCACCACTACCTTTCTTTGCCGTACTAAGTTAAGTTTAAGATAAATACAATTATGCCAACAAATTCAGAATCTTTAAACCGCGAATTGTTTAGATTACTATCTAGATATAAATCAAAACCATTAGATGCAGAGGGTAAAGTTACCCCTGTGCCCGAAGAAGCAGATGTTTTTAAGTTTGAATTCACTAAAGACGGAGAAGATTACGGTACTGTTTATGTTACTATAGATGAAGAACGTGTATTAACTTTATATTATGGCGATGATGTAGCAGATAGTCCCGGTGATAAAACACCCGGATTGGGATATGATGACACTTGGTGGGGATTACATGATCAATTAAGTGCTTGGAGAATGACCAAGGGCTTAAGAGGATTTAAAACACAAAACAAAGACCGTGTGGGTGATGACATGGCAAGAAGGAACCATATGAGAAACAAAGATAAAATAGCAGAGGGTTACTACCCAATGGGCAAGAGTCGCAGTTACAGTGATGCTGTGCCTAGCGTAAAGATTGTTATTGAGCATAGCCGCGTTATTGAAGAAGGTGAACAACGCTATCGTAACATCAATAGAATTTTTTTAGAGAATCAAGACGGTGAACGCTATTTACTTGACACTAAGAAGCCAGGTATTGCCCGTGTCTATGCTAGACATATTGCTGAAGGTGGTAAAGTCAATGACGACCGTTGGAACCATGTACATAGTCTTTGTGAAGAATACAGTAAGATGGCTGGATTTGTTCGTGCTACACGCAATGGGCAATTCAATGAATCAGCACAATCATTAGTTAATGAAGGCATTGCACATTATCAAAGTTTGCGTGAATCATTGAGCCGTATGACTGGCAAGCGTGGTTACAATAGTTACTTTGAAAGTTGGACACCATCATTGATGGAAGATGGAACTGAAGAAAACAATCTAAATGAATTGTTTGTGCAAGAGACATTAGACCCACGCATTGAAAGTGTAATGCCAATATTAAACAGAATACATAAAAAAGTTTCTGAATCAATAGTTGATAAAGAAATGAACAAGTTAGCAGAGTGGGCTGATAGTTTAGTTGAAGAAGAAAGTCTAACAAGTAATAATCCAGGTGGTATCCCTGAAAGCAAAATGGATGAAGGTGTACTTGATAGTATTAAGAATATGTTTGGTAAAAAAGATCAAACACCTATTGCCTTTGACCGCCCGGGGAGTGTCACACCTGAGGACATTCTTATAGCATATCAAAGAGAACCTGATTTTACAGCATACGTTAAAAATCTTGCAATGCAAAACAGTATATCTCCTAAAGAAGTGATTAAACAACTTCAACAATCAGTGGGTCCGCTAACAGTACAACCTGATTATAGGAAAGAGTCCATTCCTTCTGAAGGTATGGAAGAAGCTATCAATACAGGTGCTTCTTTACAAAGATTTAGAAACGATCCTCGAGGTAATCAAAAATTACCTGCAACACCGGCAAAAGAAGTAGATGAGATTATTGATTACGATACACTAAATCAGTTAGCATCGCACCCAATGGCCGGCCCTCTTGCAGCAGCAGGCGGAGCAGCAATTGGTGCTACAATTGGTAAAGGTATTACAAAAGCTGCCAATTGGTATAAAAATAGACAAGAAAAGAAGGCTCAAGATTATGATATGAGAGGTAACAAGGTAGCAGAAGAAGTAGACACTGGTCAATATGATGCTGTTAAATCCTCACACAAAGGCGGACCTACCCCAAAACAAGAAAAAAGCTTCCGCGAGAAAGTACAAGCATACGGTAAAGAATTAGAGCAACGTCAGAAAGAAAAAGGTGTGGCAGAAGGCGACGGCAATCCTGATATTCAGCCAGGCATGAAGGTATCTCAAGGAACAGTTGAAAAAGTAGATGGCAACATTGTCACAGTAAAAACATCAAACGGTGATATGATAACTATGAACATACACGATGTAGATCAAGCTGTGGCGGAAGATTCGCACGAAGAACAAGTTGCAAGATTGGCCGCATACAATGAAAGAATGGCCGGTGAAAATCCACCAATCGACTTGGGTCTACGAGAAGTAGGCAACTGGGCAAAGGTTGGTCACTATGGTGATCCTATCAAAACAGCTTGGTATAATATAGCAAAATACGGAGTTAGAAATAATAGATTTAAAGATTCAGTCGACCAAGTAATGTCGGCTATTGGTGAATTCCCTGATCTGGAAGACGAAGTATATGACATGTATGATATTAACCAAGATGAAGTGGATATATTATATGATGCCTATGAAACAGTATATGACCAATGGGAACAATCACAAGGTGCGACTAATGAAAACTTTATAAACCAAGTTGACCAAGCAGTTACTAGTGAAGGTGAACATACTCAACATGCTATGCGTGGTCGCAATCCTGGCGCTAATGAATTTGAACATGACTTTGAACCAGAAGATAAGATTGGCAACATCCATGACAAAATATCAAAGATGTTAAAGAGATTAGAAAAGCCAAAGCATGAACCAAGTATGAAAGATACCGATCTTGGTAATACATTACATGAAGCAGCACCTTGGGAAGATGAGGATGAAGAAGATAAGGATGATAAGAAGCCAAAAGATACTAAAGGTAGTGATGGTTCTGAACACGGCGGTCATTCTAGGGCAAAGCATTTAGCAAAAAATGCCATTCCAAAAGATGATAAGAAAGAAGTTAGTGAGGGTCAAGATGAATTGGCACGTATCTTAACAATAATGAATCACAGAAGATAAGGGTAAATTGCTTATCAAAAACCTCACTTAAAAGGTGAGGTTTGCCATAACAGGCATAAATACATTGACAGTTTGAGAAAGTAATGATATACTTACTCATCGTGTTAGTTACTTCATAGTGAAGTAGCGAATTAAAAAACGAGACCATCTCAATTTATAAGGAATATTATTATGGCATCATTGGCAGAAATCCGCGCACGTATTGCAGCGCAAGACACAAAATCAAATACAAAGGGTTCTAACACCCAATCAGATAATTCTATCTACCCCCACTGGAACATGGACGAAGGCACTACTGCTAGTATTCGTTTCTTGCCCGACGGTGACACAAAAAACGAATTCTTCTGGGTAGAAAAACAAATCATCAAACTTCCATTCAACGGAGTTAAAGGTGATAGCAATGTAAAACAAATCGTAGTACAAGTACCCTGCGTAGAAATGTATAACGATGGTTCTACCTGCCCTATCTTGGCTGAAGTTCGTCCTTGGTACAAAGATGAAACATTGAAAGAAATGGCTAACAAGTATTGGAAGAAGCGTAGTTATATCTTCCAAGGCTTTGTGCGTCAAAACCCACTTGGTGATGACAAAACACCAGCAAACCCAATTCGTAGATTTGTTATCAGTCCACAAATTATCCCAATCGTTAAGAGTGGATTACTAGATCCCGAAATCATGGAATTGCCTACAGACTATACACGTGGTCTTGATTTTAACATTAAGAAATCTAGCAAAGGTGGATATGCTGATTACAGTACAAGTAATTGGGCACGTAGAGAAACAGCATTGACTGATGCTGAACAAGCAGCAATTGAAGCGCATGGATTATTCAATCTAACTGACTTCTTGCCCAAGAAGCCAGGCGAAGCTGAACTACGCATTTTGAAAGAAATGTTTGAAGCATCGGTAGATGGTCAACCATACGACAACGAACGTTGGGGTAACTACTATCGTCCATGGGGCTTAGATGCTCCAGCAGGTGGAGCAACAATTGAATCGGCACCATTACCAACTCGCACTGCTCCAGCAGCACCCGCAGGTCTACCCGCTTGGGAAGATGATGTTGCGGCAGCAGAAGCATCTTTCACTAGTCCAGTTGTAGTTCCTACAGCAGCACCTTCAAGTGATAAAGCACAAGACATTCTAGCAATGATTCGTGCTAGACAAAAATCTGCTTAAAACTATATAGGGGCCACGGCCCCTATCTTAGGAGAACACTATGACATTACCAGACGAAAGATATCGTGCCTTAAAGCAAGGTAAAAAATTATTAGAGGAATTGTGTGATCCTGGTCGTACACCGCGTGTACCTAGTCTAGTTAGAGACAGGGCAAGAGGAGCACTAAGACATTATCCAAGTGATTATGAATTGGATAGAATGGCAGACCAGTGTCCCGATTTACTTGATAAACAACCGTTTAGTGTATACAATAACGGTACATACAACAGATAACAAAGAAAGAGAGATTATCAATGGCAAAACCATTTGATGTTAGCAAGTTCCGCAAAGAAATTACAAAAAGTATTGAGGGACTTAGTATAGGATATAACGATCCAACAGATTGGATCAGTACAGGAAATTATGGGCTCAATTATCTCATTAGCGGTGATTTTAATAAAGGCGTTCCTCTTGGAAAGGTTACTGTCTTTGCCGGAGAGAGTGGATCAGGAAAAAGTTTCATCTGTTCCGGAAATCTCGTCCGACACGCACAACAACAAGGCATTTATGTTGTATTAATTGATAGCGAAAATGCATTAGATGAAAAATGGCTACACGCATTAGGTGTAGATACAAGCGAAACTAAATTGCTTAAACTAAACATGGCTATGATTGATGATGTGGGTAAGACTATATCAGAATTTATGAAGTCATATAAAGTAATGGCAGAAGATGATAAACCAAAAGTATTGTTTGTTATTGACAGTCTTGGTATGCTATTGACTCCAACTGACGTAAATCAGTTTGAAGCAGGTGATATGAAAGGTGATATGGGTCGTAAGCCTAAAGCACTAACAGCACTTGTTCGTAACTGTGTTAATATGTTTGGTAGTCACAATGTAGGATTGGTTGCTACTAATCACACATATGCTTCACAAGATATGTTTGATCCAGATGATAAAATCAGTGGTGGTCAAGGATTTGTTTACGCAAGTAGTATTGTAGTTGCTATGAAGAAACTCAAACTCAAAGAGGATGAAGATGGTAACAAGGTTGCTGAAGTAAATGGTATTCGTGCTGCTTGTAAGATTATGAAAACTCGCTATGCGAAACCTTTTGAAAGTATTCAAGTTAAGATTCCATACGAAACAGGTATGAGTCCTTATAGTGGCTTAACTGATATGCTTGAAAAGTCTGGTGCATTGAAGAAAGAAG
>Ga0114975_10000984_pt1 | contig 20808 bp, 20 predicted proteins | sample S_130626_EF_Meta_FD_87031 | JGI IMG/M metagenome (GOLD analysis project Ga0114975, IMG submission 87031) | Freshwater microbial communities from Lake Simoncouche, Canada to study carbon cycling - S_130626_EF_MetaG | ecosystem: Environmental > Aquatic > Freshwater > Lake | place: Lake...
GAGAAATTCCTCAAGTTCTGCTCAAACCTGCCGATCCCTATTGCGGATCAAAAACAGGGAGCAGACACATGTCTCACAACCACACACAATTCGTCAATCGCATCATCGTTGCAACTGCAGTCGCAGCCATGGGTCTCGTAATGGCCCCCACCGGTGCTCACGCTTCAACAGGAGTAGTCATCACTTCGTCTTCTTCGGCAAAGACCGCTCCTGGTCAACCAGCATTTGGCGACAAGGGCCCACACGTTGTTGCTGTTCAAACTGCAATCATTCGCAACGGCTTTTCACTGAATGGTGGTGCTACTGGTGTATTCAACAAATCCACACAACGCGCTCTGAAGTCATTCCAAAAAGTTGTCGGTCTCAAGGTCACAGGTGTTGTTGATTCTGCAACTGCCAAGGTCTTGAAAGTCGCTGCTGCAACAACAACTACCGTTCAGGCCACAACAACAACTGTTGCTCCAGTCACAACAACAGTCCCTGCCGTTGTGTACCCACTCACAACAACAACCCTTCCAGTTCGTGGAGCAAAGGGCGAGGCTGTGGTGGCAGTACAAAAAGCACTAAAAGCTGCAGGCCTAGAAGTCAAGGGTGGCATTGATGGTGCATTTGGATCGGGAACAACATCAACTATCTCAACTTTCCAGACAAGCAAAGGTTTGTCAGTAACTGGAGTACTCGATATCCCGACAGCGGTTGCACTCGCACTGGTCGCTCCAATTGCAGCACCTGCACCTGCTCCTGCTGCAGTAAGCATTGCAAGCGCACCTACCCTTCTTGATTCATCTGCTCTCCCTGTTCGCGGGGCAAAGAGCGACGCTGTACGTACATTGCAGAATGCGCTTATTGGTGCAGGAATTGAAGTTAAGGGTGGCGCTGATGGTGTTTTCGGTGGAGCAACATTCATTGCACTACAGAAATACCAAACAGCTAATGCACTCACTGTCACCGGAACCTTGACAACACAAACAGCAGTAAAGCTTGGTCTTGTAGCTCCACCTGCCGTGACTATTTCAGTATTCCCAGTTCAAGGTCTTTGCAGCTACGAAAACACTTGGCATGCACCTCGTGGTACTGATCGCAAACACCTCGGAGTCGACATCATCGCTAAAGAAGGAAACCTTCTTTATGCGGTTGCTGACGGAACAATCACAAAGCTCTACACAGTAGGCACAGACAAACTCGCTGGTAACGGTGTTCGTTTGACAACAGCTGACGGAACCTACTTTTTCTACGGACATATGCAAAAGCTTGCTGACGGAATCACTATTGGTACCAAAGTCAAGGCCGGGCAAGTTGTGGGCTACGTCGGAAAAACTGGCGACACCAACACACCTCACCTTCACATCGAAGTGCACCCCCTTGGAGGCGAAGCTATTGACCCAACTCCAGTTATGGCTGCAGTTGATGCGTGCAGCGTCACAGCACCGCTCGCAGCACCAGCGGCCTAATACAAATCGTCTTCGTTCTCTTTCTTGTCACACGATCCAGTGATAAGAAAGAGAACGTCGATATTGAGTACTACGGACGAACTTCGTAGAAGGCATTGACTGAATGCTCAACATCCAATTTTTTGAAGCGAGTGAACCCGGCTTCGAGAGCCATTGACTCGGCCCGAACAGCTGACAGGCCCAACGTGCCGAGCCCCTCTCCGCCTGTTTCTGACATAGCTGACGACATACAACTTAGAACGCTGATTCCGTATAGCAAAGAAGCCATTGGGTTCTTTGAAACGTTTAATTCAAGAGAATCGTGAGCTTTGATGTCAACTAACAGCCATGTGCCGTCGTCTTTCAATGCCTTACGAATTGTCTTCATCATCTCCGTCGGATGAGTCATGTCGTGAATGCAATCAAACGTACAGATCAAGTCGTAACTGTTGTCATCTGCAATTGGTTTGTCTCGAGGGTCAAAAAATGAGACATTACGAGAACCAGATTCGGACTTTCGTTCCTCAGCGCGTTCAAGAGCAAACTTTGAGATATCAAAACCATCGATAACGCTTTTCGGATACGTGGATCCTAAAAGCAATGCCGCGCCACCAGAGCCACAGCCAATGTCCGCAACACGGATACCAGAAGTCAATTTCTCTGAAATGCCATCTAACGCTGGAATCACCATTGGGATCAGAAAGTTCTGATTCCATGGCTCGAAACTACGTTCAATACCCACAGCACCTTCCGGGCCATGCGAGTCATAGTCGTGCCCAATGCCTGTTCGAAATGCTTCTGGCATGGAATTCAATGCACCCATCGTTTGTGGAAGACGGTGAAACATCCCCATTCCATAGGCCGGGTGATCAGGAGTAGCCAATACTGCAACACCTTCTGGCGACAGATGGAAAACTGGACTCGGATTTGAAAGATCCGAACATGAAACGATGCGCGCTGCGACCTGATTGTGCAGCCACTCACGCACCCACCGTTCATGCAGCCCAGCCTTAGTGGCAAGCGATGCTGAAGTGTCTCCGTCTACAGATGAAGCCATCACCTCATACAAGCCGAGGCGATCACCGAGATGAATCATTCCAGCTGTCACTGCGCCTTCTAGCTTGCTGAAGATTCCGAATGAGAACATCTTTAGAGCATCTGAGTCAAGGGGACGTTGTTCTGTCATTCCCGCAATCTACGACAAATTAAACGAATGATGATTACTCAGTAGGTTCGCAGATCTTTTGGCAAGTGTTCGTTGCCTGACAACTGACTAAGACCGAAGGTCAAACCATCGCCAATTTCAAACACTTCTAAACGGTTGATTGTTGCATGACCAATGACGAGCCGCTCCCATTCCCATGGCGTTGGCGGAAAGCCGAGCATATGGCAGATACTGACACTGCTAGTACCAGCGTGGGCAACGAGAAGAACTCGGGAATCGTGCCGATATGAGCTTGTCTTTTTCCAAATAGGAAGATCTGTTTCAGCCCGCACTAAACCATGTTCTTCCAAAAACAGACTGACTCCAACATTTATGCGTTGAACAAAGTCCGAAACTGCTTCACCACCGTCGAGCCCACCCCATCGTTCATGAGAAGGCTTCGCTTTCTCTGACTTGTAGGCCTCTATCGCCTTCTCTTCGGGCGTCCCGTGCCAAATCGGATTGCGAATCTCTTCTAACCAAGGAGCAATCACAAGATCCATTTTTAGTGAAGACAAAATTGGATCGGCTGTTTGCCGCGTCCGCACTAGTGGAGAAACATACACTTCATCGAATTGCTCAGACTTGGCCCAATCTCCCAGTAGCTCGGCTTGCTGAAAACCGCGGGTAGTTAATGGCGGATTGTCGACATTCAATTTGTCGCGGACCCACTCTGGCTCTGCGTGCCGAACAAAAACAATTTCCATTGCCTGAATTCTAGAGCGTTATGAGGTCAGCGTTCAGCTATTCACTCGGAACAACGAAACCAATTCCACAAGAATCAAATGCACGTTGAAATTGACTTTGATATTGAGCATTGTTGGCCTCAGCACCGCTGACGTCATAGATTCCGGCCAAAGAATTCCCCAAACAAGCAGCTTCGCTGTCAGAGACCGTGAGGCCAAACTGCGTAGCGACAATCTTTCCGATAACAGACAGTTCTGATGAATCGTTCACAGTATTCATTGTTGGGTCGGTCGCATTTGGACTTGGTATTGAATTCATGGGCAAGGTGATTTCGCCATTATTCGGTGGTGCAATGGACGATGGCAGACCGCAGTGGCTGACCAGCTCGCCCTCCACGGCGTTGGCTTGCCGCAATGTCAATTCAGAACCCAAGTCTGCAGCAGCTGTGTTTGCTTCAGCAATATCCAAAGCCCTATTTACATCCCAATCCACTTTGTCCATCACAGAAATAAACGTCGATATTTTTGAAGCGACCGCGGCGGCTTCAACGGTAACCAATTCGTTAGTGACTGCGTTAACAGTTCGTTCGTATGCCGAGTTCGACTCTGTCCGTAACTGGGCGTATCGGTCCTCCGAGAAATTGTCGAGACCCTGCGAGAAACCCGACACATAATCAGAGACAGAAATATCTGAACTGCACAGTGCATCAGAATTGGTCGAGCAAGAAGTGGACATTCCTACGAGCGCGACCATTAACAGAAGTCGGAAACTAGCAACGGTTCGAGAACTCAACAACACTTGGCTATTCTGCCAGTACTGCAGGAGGCAACAGAGCCATCTAGGGTTCCTGCATGCACAAGATTGATGTAACGATGGCCATTCTGCGAATTTCAGTTGGCGCTTCGATTGGCTATCACGGGATAAATAAGGTCAAAAGTATTTCTGGTACAGCATCTTGGTTTTTGAGCATCGGAATGAGATGGTCAAAACAACAAGCAATAGTCGCAGCTTCTACCGAGATCTTCGCCGGTATTGCTTTAATCATTGGCTTAGCGACCCCCCTTGCCTGTATTGCGGTTATTTCTCTCATGACAGTCGCGATAATTACAGTTCACGCACGAGTTGGGTACTTCATCTTTTTGCCAAACGGCGGTTGGGAGTATTGCGCATCAATCATCGCTGTTTCTTCGGCTGTAGCCGTCACAGGATCTGGCTCATGGTCTCTTGATCACCTGTGGAACATAGATCAATCAATCGGCATTTACGCTCTTCCCCTTGGCGTGGTCTTCGCTCTGTGTCATTTGGCGCTGTGCTGGCGACCACGAAATACGACTCTTTCGGCATAACCTTTCAACCGTGTTCATACGTAAATTCACCCGCATCCTTCTCACCATCATTTGTGTTGGAATCGCAGGAATGTGGGTCTACGCGTTCGGATTTGCACCACGAGAGAGCTTCAACAAAATCAACGACACTGCCTGGCAAGCGCGCGCTCAAGCGCATTGCAAGGAAGCTGAAAACATTCGTTTTGCGTTTGAGGACTTAACACCCATGAAAGCAGACGACCCTCAAGCCCTGAAGACCAAAGCCAAGTTGGTTGACGCCGCTACAGACGCACTAGAAAACGCAATCAACCTGATTGCCGCAGACAAGCCTGCAGACGCCAAAGGTCAGGAATTGGTCCCTGAGTGGATCGCGGACTACCGCACGTATATCTCTGATAGACGATCTTTTGCTCAAGCTTTACGAACCGCTACGGTTCGCCCATATTTTGCTGAGAGCGAAGTTGAAGGTGTACCTATCAGTGAACGTATTAGCAAATTCGCGCGTGAGAACAAGATGAAGACGTGTCAAACTCCATACGATCTTTCTGTCTAGTCGACAGATACCCATCCCAATTCGTTGTCATATTTGCGAATGACTCGAGCCGGAGAACCTACAGCGACTGAAAAATCGGGGATGTCATGAGTAACCACGGCGTTCGCTCCAATGACTACATGCTTGCCGATTGTTACACCGGGCAAGACTACGGATCCATAACCGAGCCATGAACCGTCTCCGATAACCACGGCGCGCTCAGGTTGCGACTGTTGCGAGATTGGACGACTTACATCTTCGTATCCGTGATTCTGATCTGTGATGTACACGTGATGCCCGGTCCAAACATCATTTCCGATAGTGATCGAAAAGTGCCCAACAATTCCGCTTCCTCGGCCTATTAAACACCTGTCCCCAATTGACACAACTATGTCAGAGATACATTCTTGGCCTGGCACCATTCCCGCCGACAACGCAACGTCTGGCCCGATCAAAGTGTCATCCCCAATTGAGATGTACTTCTCATTAAAAATTGTTGTCGGCTTCCACATGATCATGCTTCGTTCGCCGAACGACGCGAACTTCTTTCCTCGCGAATCCGTTGCACTAGTCGAGGCCCAGAAGGACAGTCTTCTGTTGAGGTCAACGAAAACACGACCGGCCAACTGCTTCAACATATCGAACACGCTAGTGAACAGACAAGGCATGGCGGGTACCGTATTGCTATGCAGAATCAGCTTCATACCATTGCAACTACTCGCGGCTCCATAACAGGACTTGTAACTCCTTCGGGCGCTTGTGAATTCCTCGGCATACCGTTTGCAACCGCCGGGCGACTAGAGAAACCTGTCGACATCTCATCGTGGGATGACAACTTCACTGCAACGTCATACGGACCTATTTGCCCGCAGACACCTGGGATGCTTGAAATGGCTCTGAATATGGACGCGTCACATATGAAAGAAGAATGCCTCAACCTCAATGTGTTTACTCCGAGAACTCCAACTGAGGGAATGTCACTTCCTGTTCTTGTTTGGATTCATGGTGGCGCATATACAAACGGAGCTGGTTCAGTTGCTTGGTATCACGGTGAATCACTGGCGTCTCGAGACACTGTTGTTGTCACCATTAACTATCGTCTCGGACCGCTTGGTTTCCTTGGTGACGGAAACTATGGAACGCTCGACATGTTGTCCGCACTTCGATGGGTGCAGAGAAACATTTCAGTATTCGGCGGTAATGCAAATAATGTCACCATCTTTGGTGAATCCGCTGGAGGATCCGCCGTCGTATCTCTGCTTGCTAGTACTGAAATTGAGGGTCTAGCTCACAAAGCGTGGGCTATGAGCCCTTCAATTGGGCAACTTCGTGACAAACCCAGAGCTCTTGAATTGCAAAAACAATTTTTGGAACTTGCAGGCGTGAACAGTTTCGATGAAGTGAAATCACTGTCAGTGGAAGACATTCTTGCAACGCAACAAAAACAAATGACATCTCCCACAAAGGCATTTGATTTCTACGCACCGACAGCCGGAGGCGATTCCCTCTCAGACGACATCCTGAGCAGCGCTGCACGATCACCTATCCCTCTCGTCGTTGGAACGAACCGAGATGAAAACAAACTTTGGTCAGCCTTCGATCAATCCCTAGCCGATGCAGATATGTCACGGTGGGTCGCTTTCACCGATGAGACTTTCGGAAACCGAGCACAACAAGCGCGTCTTGCCTACGAAGCGCTTCGACCTGGCGAATCTCCAAAAGATTTGATGTCAGCTGTCAGTACCGACACTGCGTTTCGTCAACCTGCACAGCGCCTGTGCGAGGCAAGAACGACCAACAACACCCCCACGTGGATGTACTGGTTCACCTGGCCAACTCCAGCCTTCGGAGGCGTAGTGGGTTGTTGTCATGCTCTAGACATTCCGTTTGCTTTTGACAATCTTGATGCTGAAGGGGTTCTGATGATGACGGGTGACGGAGCGGAGAGATCTGCCATCGCCGACAGGTTCGCTTCTGAAATCGTTGCCTTCGCAACCCATGGACATCCGAGCTGGAGTCAATTCAACGTTGAGGACCGTCCAACCTTGGTGATTGACACTCAAACTCAGTTGGCCCACGACCCAGAGCCAGAGATTCGCGTTCTTTATTCCTAGGTGACCAACGGCTCAACGCGCGAGCCAATGGTTCACCCATAGCCTTATTGGGCTTAGGAGGGTCCGTCTATGTCAAGCAACCGCGTCAAGGTCACCGTGCCGCAATTAATTGAACGTAAGAATTCGTCCGACATATTGGCGATGGTCACTGCGTACGATTCGACGTTCGCATCGATTGTTGACGAGGCGGGAGTCGACCTCATCCTTGTCGGCGATTCAGTAGCCACCGTGATGCAAGGACAGAAAACCACCCTTGGCGTGTCGATGGAACAAATGGAATACCACGTTCAAATGGTTGCCTCAACTAAACCGAAGGCACTAATCGTCGGCGACATGCCATTTGGTTCGTATCAAGCATCAGTCCACGATGCAGTGAACAACGCTGTCCGTCTGATTAAGGCTGGTGCCGAGATTGTCAAACTTGAAGGTGGAGTACACGTTCGCGAAGCAATCGAAGCAATTGTTCGCGCAGACATTCCTGTAATGGGCCATATTGGATTGACGCCGCAGAGCTATCACCGTATGGGCGGTAACAAAGTGCAGGGACGCACGGAGGGCGAACAGTCAGGAAGCAGAGACCGCGTAGTGGCAGATGCACTCGCAGTACAGGAAGCTGGTGTGTGCGCCTTTGTCATTGAAGCTGTTCCTGTCACCCTTGCAACAGAAATCACCGCTACAGCAGTGGTACCCACAATTGGCATTGGTGCCGGACCCAACTGTGACGGTCAAGTTCTTGTCTTGCATGATCTTCTCGGCCTGTCCGAAAGGTCCTTCACATTTGCCAAGGCCTATAACAATCTTCGTCGGCTATCAATTGATGCAGTGTCTGAATACGTGTCTGATGTTCATCATCGACGCTTTCCCAACGAAACCAATAGCTTCTAGGGAATTATGCAACTTGTTCACACGGTTGCAGAAATGCAGCGATGGTCGTCCAGTGAGCACAAAGCGGGCCGCACCATTGGATTTGTTCCCACTATGGGAGCACTACACGATGGGCACGCACATCTATTCTCTCGCAGTGTGTCAGAACAACAACGAACCGTTGTCTCGGTCTTTGTTAACCCTCTTCAATTCAATAACCCTGCTGACCTAGAGGCATATCCTCGCCAACTGCAAAGAGATATTGCAATCGCTGAGAGCCAGAACGTCGACGTGATGTTCACTCCCAGCCACGAAGAAATGTACCCCGTCGGATTCTCCTCAACTGTTTCTGCGGGAGCCATTGCAGAACACATGGAGGGACTGCACCGACCAGGCCATTTCGACGGCGTGGCAACAGTTGTATTGAAACTTCTGAATGCAGTCTCACCCGACGTCGCATATTTTGGTGAAAAAGATTTTCAACAAGTCGCTGTTATTCGAAAGGTTGTACGCGATCTGAATCTCGCATGTCAGATAACAAGTGTTCCCACGGTCCGAGAGACAGGTGGACTCGCTCTGTCAAGCAGAAACGTTCGTTTAACACCAGCACATAAGGAACAGTCGTCGGAGATTTACAGGCTTCTAGAAGACGTTGCGATTCTGTGTCGGGAACAAGGTTCATCATCTGACATAGTCAAGAATCGTTTTACTTCCGAACTTGAGTCACGAACCAACGCTCAGGTTGAATACATCGAGATTGTCGATTCAGTGACATTGCAGCCAGTGTTGGTTTCTACTCGTGGTTGCACCATATGTGTAGCGGTGTGGTTTGACGACGTCCGTTTGATTGACAACATCACAATCTGAGTCGTCAACGATGAAGATTCACATCTGTCTGGTGAACTCGTAGCCGAACACTGAACGCTGAGTCACCCGACAAAACGCCAGAGCGCCCGAACAGTCTGCCGTTCTCCCAGTTGGAGAGACCGAGTTCTGGGCGCAAGAGAGAGAATTGTCCGTCTACCCAACGCGTGAAACCATCCCCAACAAAAGGGGCGTTCGCAGAATCCCACACAGATTGTATTTCGCTTACATTGTCGGAAATCACACTCACGATGAACTGCGGGCTGTAACTATTGAACAGCTCAATTGCCTCACCGATGTCTTTAACCAGCACGATCGCAAACTCTGGGTTCTCTTCCCACTCATATTCATGGTTCAACGAATCAAGGGAGCCCACAGTCACCTGTACCTCATTGCGCACACCATCTGGACGATGTACAGCGATCTCACCATTCGCTGGAAGATAATTTTCTGCCCCTTGAACAGCATGAATTCGAGGTCGCGTGCCACGCGTCTCCCCCGCCTTCTCTGCTGCATTCATAATGATTGGAACATGAACTGAAGCATGATCACGAATAACACACACAACGTTGAGCGTGTTACACACCTTCCGATCAAGACTGTGGAGCACACATGATTCGAGCCGATCAAGGTCGGCGCTATTCCCAACTATCATCCACGCACCGCCTGTGCCATGGAGGCTTACGGGAACGCCCGACTGTTGCGCAATAGAGCCCAACTCAGCGACCGCTTGCCCTGACCCTCTCGCGATAGCGAGGCTGAGTCGAGAATCAGAAAAAAGGCCCCAACCCGCAGCGTGTTCAGGAGAATTCAAAAGAACTACTGCGTCTTTGGGAAGTTCCGAATCACGCAACGCCGGGCGAACTACGCAATCCATAATTGCGTTCGCAGTTCCTAACGCATCGCTCCCGATTCGAAAAACAACCGTGTTCCCACCTTTCAATACCCCTGTTGCATCAGCGAAAACATTCGGACGCCCTTCAAATACAAAGCCCAATACACCCAATGGTGCAGATCGTTGTTCAACAGACCAACCCTTGTGCGTCGTCTTATCGAGGAGAGAATCACGGGACATAGGAGCGTCTCTCCACATGAGTAAAGCGGCAATCATGTCCCGTCGCATATTCTCTGACAGCACTAGACGCGTAACTGACCTCCCGCGCAACCGAGCAGATTCTTCATCTCGTTGATTGGCTTCACGCAGCTTGGCAAAGACCAAATCATTTTCTAAGGCAGTGGCGGCTAGCTCAAAGAACCGATTGATGGAGGCGTCAGAAACAGCGGACAACTGAGTAAATGCCTCAGATGCCGCAGATACTGCCTCTTCAACCAGGTCAACTACTGCCTTCGGCAACCTTCGAATTTCTCCACTGTGTGACAACGCCAACACTTGATCTCCCGGTTTGAGAGAGTCAGCGAATTCCTGAGAAATCACCGTCCGGCGTCTGCCGATTGCCACCACATCCCCAGCTCGAAGTAGATCATCACTTGTCATTGCTCTATTCTGCAGGGTGTGAGTACTCAAGATGACAATCCGTTCTATTTTCGCCAGCTTCTCAGCGGAAGGGATTTCGGCGCTCAGAACCCCATTGCGCATCAAATGGTCAATTTTGCGTACTTAGTAGGTGATGCACAAACTAAAGAATGTCTCCTTGTCGACCCGGCATACGCAGTGGATGACCTGCTCGCTATTGCTGAAGCAGATGGCATGATTGTGACTGGTGCTCTCGCAAGCCATTATCACCCTGATCATGTTGGCGGATCCATGATGGGACACACCATTGAAGGTGTTGCTGCATTGCTGGAAAGAGTCAATGTGCCTATTCATGTGAATCGACACGAAGCACAGTGGGTTCTCAAGACCACCGGCATTGCCGAGACCGATTTGATGGTGCATGAGGCGGGAGACATAGTCTCAGTCGGAAACGTAGACATCACATGCATCCACACACCTGGTCACACTCCGGGCAGTCAGTGCTTCCTTACGAATGGTTGTCTCATTTCTGGAGACACCCTTTTTCTCGATGGATGTGGTCGCACAGACTTGCCAGGCTCCAACGTGTCAGACATGTACGACAGCCTGACCCTTTTGGCAGGACTTCCTAATGACACAGTCGTATTACCAGGGCACCAGTATTCGGCACCCTCAGCAGCACGCCTCTCAGACGTGAGGGAAAACAATTACGTGTTCAAGCCGCGCAACCGGGAGCAGTGGCTAATGATGTTCGGCCACGACTAGTGAGTAAAAGCTGAAACGACCACACTGATTGCTGACAGAAACAGCAAAGTAATCACAAGCGTATTGAAACGTTCCTGTGTGACATGTCGTCGTACCGAGTAACCAACCGCAATCGCAATACCCAAAGCTGGCAATGCAACCGCAACGCCCGACAAATTATTGCTGTTCACTTTTCCCGCTGACGCAAACAAAGCGAGTGCTCCAAGATTCACAACTGCGAAGACAGTATTAATGGTGGCTCGAAATGTTGCCGGGTCAAGACGTCGTGCCTGCATGAGAAAAACCAACGGAGGGCCATTAGTGGAAGTCGACGTTGACAAAAATCCACTCACCATGCCCAATAGCCAATCGAAATGATGAGACTCGTCACGCAGGCGAAAACCGCGAAGAAGAAGAATTGCGGCTGAAACAACCACAACGCCAAGTACTAGACGCAGTCCGGTCTCTGATACAAAAATAAATGCCGTTAGCCCAAACGGCATACCGGCGTAGGACGCCAGAATCAGGCGTTTGGCAATTGATGAATCGACATGTTTTCGGTCGATCAGGGCTTGAGAAGTAGTAGAAACTGACCCGATAATCGTGGCGACAACGACAGCATCACGCGGGCTCACCACCAAGGTCATCAAAGGCACGGCCAAAAGCGAAAAGCCAAAGCCTGAAAGAGTCTGAGCAAACGAGGCAAACGCAATACATCCGGCAATCCATGCCAGTTCTCCGCCACTCATCGGAGCAACCCTAGGCTCGCCAAGGTGTTGAAGCCCATCTTTTGAGCAGCCCGAGTCCAGCAAGCCTTATCATTCAGCCTTTTGACCTTTACATTTCGTACACTTTGGGAGTGACCTCATCGACGACTTCCGTGTTGCCCTCGATCAACGGGGCTCGTCTCATGCAAAGAATCATGGACCTCGCAAGTATCGGCGCAATTGATGGAGGCGGTTGTGCCCGCCTTGCGTTAACTGACGAAGACGCTGCAGGTAGAGACCTAGTTGTCGGCTGGATGCACGAACTCGGCATGAGCGTTACGACAGATGTCATAGGAAACGTTGTTGGAACTTGGAACGTTGGCAAGGGCTCGCCTGTCATGACTGGATCACATATCGACACAGTTCGCACTGGCGGGAAGTATGACGGCAACCTTGGAGTCCTGGCTGGACTCGAAGTAATTGAGACACTCCAAGAATCTGCCTATGTCCCATCGCGACCTATCTGCGTTGGCATCTTTACCAACGAAGAAGGATCTCGTTTTGCACCAGACATGTTGGGGTCACTTGTGTACGTCGGTGGCCTATCAATTGAAGACGCACTTGACATAGTCGGCATTGATGGCGCAAGAGTTGGTGATGAACTCGAGCGAATCGGATACAACGGCGCGACCCCTTGTCCAGGTCTTGCGCCACACGCATTTGTAGAACTTCACATCGAACAGGGTCCGGTTCTTGAAAAGACCGATGTAAAGATTGGTGCGGTTACGGGAGTTCAAGGTATTAGTTGGCAAGAAGTCACAATCACCGGCCAATCAAACCATGCTGGCACTACACCGATGAACATGCGCAAAGACCCCGGCTACGTAGCGGCAAAGATCGCAGTCTTTCTTCGTGATCTTGCTGACCGTTACGGCGGCCACCAAGTGTGCACAGTAGGGAAAGTTGATCTCTTTCCGAACTTGATCAACGTAATTCCGGCGAAGGCAGTGATGACACTCGATGTTCGCAATACTGATGAAAGCATTCTCAGTACTGCAGAACTAGAGATCACAGAGTTCATAAAGGACTTGTCACGAAACGAGGGTGTTGATATTTCTACCCGACATCTAGCTCGCTTTGAACCGGTTGTCTTTCATCCTCAAGTTATTGACATTGTTGAGAAAGCATCAGCTTCTCACTCGCCTTCTGTAACGCGTATGCCAAGTGGCGCTGGACATGATGCCCAGATGCTCGCTCGCGTGTGTCCATCCGCCATGATTTTTGTTCCGAGCGTTGAAGGAATAAGCCACAATCCTGCTGAATACACAGACCCTGAAGACTTAGTGATGGGTTCAAACATTTTGCTTCAAGTACTTATCGAACTCTCACACATTGAGGAATTTGACTCATGACACGGATTGTTACTATCGGCGCTGCCCAACTAGGGCCCATTCAACGCGAACACACCCGTGAACAAGTTGTTACACGTCTCATTTCCTTGCTCCGCCAGGCGCACTCTGCTGGCTGCGACCTAGTTGTATTTCCAGAACTTGCTCTCACAACTTTTTTCCCACGTTGGTTTGTCGAAGACATTTCTGATACAGACCACTATTACGAGACCCAGATGCCATCCCCGGTCACCGCGCCGCTATTCGACGAAGCTAAGAGGTTAGGTATTGGTTTCTGCCTCGGATATGCAGAGTTAACACAGGACGGTGAACGCTTTAATACGCAAATACTCGTAGAGAAAGATGGCTCTGTTGTGGCCAAGTATCGCAAGGTTCACATACCCGGCCACGAAGAGAATGAACCTGACCGTGCATTTCAACATGCAGAGCGCTATTACTTCACACCATCCAATGAAGGTTTCGGTGTGTGGAACGCCTTTGGATCACGCGTCGGAATGATGATCTGCAATGACCGTCGTTGGCCAGAGTCGTACCGAGTCATGGGACTTCAAGGAGTCGAACTTATTCTCTGCGGCTACAACACACCTATTCATTACATCCCTGATCCGAGTCAAGATATCTTGCAGGGTTTTCACAATGCACTCGTAATGCAGTCTGGCGCATATCAAAATGGAACGTGGGTCGTAGGTGTAGCTAAGGCCGGAGTTGAAGAAGGCGTTGACTCTCTCGGTCAGAGCATGATCGTCGCTCCATCGGGCCAAATTGTTGCTCAAGCACTCACCACCGACGATGAGCTTTTAGTAGCACGATGCGACATGGACTGGTGCCAGAAGTACACGAAAACTCTTTTCGATTTTGATCGCTATCGCAGACCTGAGGTGTACACCCGTATCACCGCGCAGCGCGGAGTGGAACTCGACTAAGTATGTCGTTTGAGACTCGAGGAATGGTCTGTGCGCATCACCATCTCTATTCATCTTTGGCACGCGGCATGCCCGCGCCTGAAGTAACACCGAATTCGTTTCTTTCTATTTTGGAAAATGTCTGGTGGAAGCTAGACGTAGCTCTTGACTTAGACACGTTGTATTGGTCCGCTGCTCTTGGCGCCGCTGAAGCACTGTGCAATGGAACTACTGCAATCATCGACCATCACGAATCTCCGATGGCTATAGATGGAAGTCTTGATGTCATTGCCGACGCTTGTTCCATGATTGGCGTAAAGACGAATCTGTCGTACGGCATCACAGATCGATGGGACGGCACAACCCTGCGATCAAAAGTGAGCCCACTTTCACCAATGACCGAGGGCGCACTTCGTGGTTTGCGTGAGAACGAACGATTCCTGCAAGCAGGTGGCCGTGGAATGGTCGGGGTTCATGCTTCATTCACGTGTACCGATGAAACCCTCGATCGCGCCGCTTCGTTGGCAGAAACCATGAATACAGGAGTACACATTCACGTCGCTGAAGGCCTTGACGACAAGGACGCCGCAGCTCGTCTTCAGCATCTATCTAAGGACAGTTGGCTCCTCATTCACGCTGTCCACCTTGATCGCCAACTATCCGGAACAATTGTTCATAATCCTCGTTCAAATATGAATAATTCTGTGGGTTATTCAAATCCTGTTCGCTTCACGAACGATGTTGCGCTCGGAACTGATGGCATCGGAGCAGACATGTTGGAAGAAGCACGCCTCGCATATGTACGACTTCGGGAGTCAGACGTCACGCAAACGCCTGCCACTGTTTGGCAGTGGTTACAGACCGGAGAAAAATTCTTTCCCGAAATAGTGAAGGACACCGTTGCTTGGTCATATGACCAAGCAGACAGCCCGTGGCATGTTGCATTTACTCCTGGCATTCGATGCGTGGATGTTCACGTTGATGGCAAGTTGGTTGTTCACAACGGAACTCCTACACAATTCGATATGACGGAAATACGAACAAAGGCATCTGAAGCAGCTGCCAAACTCCATAAGAAACTTGCCTTGAGGTAACCATGCCAGTATTCATCCCTTCTTCTCTGAACGAAGCAACACAGTTGCTTTCCAAAAACCCGAGCGCACACCTCGTCACCGGCGGCACAGATTTGATGGTGGAAGTCAACTTCAACCACAGACACCCTGAAACAGTTATTGCTCTTCGTAATATTTCGGAATTCCAACTCTGGAATGTCGACCACACGGCGGGGCTAGTACACATCGGATCGTCTGTCCCTTACGCAACGATGGAACACGGAGACCTAGCGAAGGTGTTACCTGCACTTGCTGAAGCTGCGAGAACTGTTGGTTCACCACAGATACGGGCCGCAGGTTCATTGGGAGGAAATCTGGGCACCTGTTCACCAGCGGGTGATTCTCTTCCAGTTCTTTCTGCGCTAGATGCTGTCGTTCACTTACAGTCCAACACAGCCATTCGTTCAGTTCCATTTTCTGAATTCATGGTGGGACCCAAGAGGAACTCACGTCTGCCTGACGAGATCATCACAGGTGTCTCCATCCCTATGACGAATGGTTGGCAGGGTTACGCCAAAGTGGGAGTTCGCAATGCAATGGTGATCTCGGTCGCTTCAGTCTGTCTCGCTATTCATGATGGTCGTGTACGCGTCGCTCTTGGATCCGTAGGGCCAACAATCATTCGTTGCACCGAATCTGAAGAGTGGCTCAATGCAATTGGATTAGAGAATGTTGATCATTTGTTGGCAAAGGAATTCGGTGAGCATGTGCGCGCAGAGTCCCGTCCGATAGACGATCATCGTTCCACCGCCGAGTATCGGCGACACGCTGTAGGTGTGTTGGCTGCTCGCCTACTACTACGAGGAGTACAAAAATGAGTGAGCCAGAGCACTACACATTGACCGTAAATGGCGAGGAACATGCTGTGTCTGATGCGTGGATCGGCGAGAGCCTCTTATATGTGTTGCGCGAGAGACTCGGATTGCCTGGTTCCAAAGGCGCATGCGAACAGGGCGAATGCGGTAGTTGCACCGTTTATGTTGATAACGCTGCCGTATGTAGCTGTCTCGTCATGGCTGCAACTGCGGTCGGGACGCAAATTGCCACAGTTGAAGGGTTAAACCAAGACGGGTCGCTGACAGATGTACAGCAAGCATTTGTCAACGAAGGAGCAGTTCAATGCGGCTTCTGTACTCCGGGCCTCGTTATGGCCGTTCATCATTTACTTGACCACAATGATTCACCCAATGAACAGCAGATCAAGGAAGCCCTCTCAGGCAATATCTGCCGATGCACTGGGTACGGACGAATTTTTGCAGCAGTTGAATCTGTAATTTCAGTACGAAAGAACACATCGTCATGACGATTACTAAAACACAACGAGACATTCTTGGCTCAAGCGCTTTACGACCTGACGGTATTTCTAAAGTTCAAGGCGGCTTTGCGTTTTCCTCGGACTTACACGCGGAAAACATGTTGTGGGGCGCAACGCTTCGTTCCCCTCATCCCTATGCTCGCATTGTCTCTATTGATGTTTCTGGAGCATGGAATATTTCCGGCGTCGAGTGTGTAATTACTGCAGAAGATGTACCCGGACAATTGACATACGGCCTCATCAGCGAAGATCAGCCTGTCTTTGCAAAAGAGTTTGTTCGCTACATGGGAGAGCCCATCGCAGCTGTGGCAGCTGATCATCCTGAAACGTGCCGAAGGGCGCTTGCTGCCATCACTGTGGTGTACGAATTGCTCACACCGCTAACGAATCCCGAGCATGCGATAGATGGCACGCACGAGCCCATTCATCCAGACGGGAATATCATTCGTCGTCAGCAAATCGTTCATGGCGACATAAACGCAACTGGTCCAATTGTCGTTGAGGGCACGTACGACATCGGCATGCAAGACCAGGCTTTTCTTGGTACGGAATCTGCGCTTGCAATTCCCGATCATGATGGTGCGGGCATAGAAGTCTTCGTGGCCACTCAATGGCTACATGAAGATCGTAAACAAATGGCCAAATGTTTGGGCCTTCCCGAGGAGAAAGTTCGTCTGGTTCTGGGCGGAGTAGGTGGAGCCTTCGGTGCCCGTGAGGACATTAGTTTGCAAGTTCATACGGCCCTTTTAGCAATGCGGACAAGCCGACCCGTAAAGATGCAATACGGACGCGAAGAAAGTTTCTTCGGACACGTTCATCGTCACCCAGCACAAATCTGGATGCGTCACCATGCCACAACGGATGGACGCATAGTAAAGATTGAAGCCCGTTTTGTATTTGATGGCGGGGCGTACTCTTCTACGTCTTCGGCAGTTCTTATTAATGGCGTCACACACACTCAAGGCCCCTATCAGTGCCCTAATGCCATTGTTGACGGATATGCCGTGCGCACCAATAATCCTCCATGTGGTGCAATGCGTGGTTTTGGTGTCGTACAGGCCTGCTTTGCTCATGAAGGCCAGATGGACAAACTTGCAGCTGCCACCGGTATAGATGAAGTCGAAATACGTCTTCGAAACATCATTCGCACCGGCGACCCGATGATCACAGGGCAAATTCTTGAGAGCGTTGCTCCCATAGAACGTTGCATCCGAGAAACTGCTGCGATGCCTTTACCTGCTGAGATGGCACAGCAACCGCACGAACTCGACCTGCCCGGTGGATCTGGTCGCACAGCAGACCGTAGAAATATCGTTCGAGGTATTGGCTGGGGCGTAAGCATGAAAAACCTCATGTACAGCGAAGGCTTTGATGACTACTCAACAGCCCGTTGCACTCTTACTAACGGATCCGTCGAACTGAAATTTGCCACCAGTGAAGTAGGACAAGGCTTCGTCACTCTTGCGCCACAGATTGCACGTTCAGTACTCGGTGTCGACAACGTCACATACGACACCATTGATACACAAATTGGATCCGCCGGCTCCACATCAGCGTCTCGTCAGACATGGATGAGTGGTGGCGCCGTCGACGGAGCATGTCGCATGGTGAGAGAGCGGCTATTCGAGCATGTCGGAGCGATTCATAACGTCGACCCATTACGCCTAGCTATTGACGACACAGACATCATTGACACGATGGGAACGTTGCGTATCTCAGTACAAGAGGCCTCAGCGAATTTCAGCGTTTCAGAGACCTATGAATACCACCACAGAACAACCGAAGACTTAGATGAAAACGGACAAGGAAATTGCCATGTGGCTTTTGCCTTTGTGGCTCATCGTGCCGTCGTAGACGTAGACGTCGAACTTGGATTAGTGAAGGTTGTTCAAATTGCCACTGCTCAGGACGTAGGACGAGTGCTGAATCCAATGTCTGTAATAGGCCAGATTGAAGGCGGCATCGCACAAGGGCTCGGGCTGGCAGTGATGGAAGAAATCATTGTCACCAATGGTGTTGTTCGCAATCCGAGTTTTACCGACTACTTGTTGCCAACGGCACTTGATGCACCAGTGGTGCTCATATCAATGATTGAAGAACCAGATCCTCAGGCACCTATGGGAGCTAAAGGTGTTGGTGAAGCTCCGTGCATTTCAGTAACACCGGCAATTGTTGCAGCTATTCGAAACGCCACCGGAAAAACGATTGATCGTTGCCCAGTTCGGCCGCAAGATATTTGTTTCTAGTCTTTACTTTCCAAAGACAGTGTCGGTGTAAGCGTTCGAGAACGTTCGCTGTGGATCAAGCTTTTCACGCAAGGCAATGAAGTCATTCCAACGCGGATACAAGGCCGACAACTCTTCGGCCTCTCGATAATGCATTTTTCCCCAATGTGGGCGGGCGTCATATCTCCGCAAAATATCTTCCACATCCCTAAAAAACGGTTCGCATTCCATCCCCTTGTACACATGAACTGCGATGTATGCAGAATCTCTTCCGTAGGCGGTGGATAACGCAACATCATCACCTTTGGTGAAACGAACTTCAACAGGGAAATTCAACATGTATCCCTTACGTTCAACCATTGCTCGTATCTCTCTCAGAGCAGGCGCGACAGCTTCGACGGGCAATGCATGTTCCATCTCGTAAAAGCGAACGATACGTGGACTAGCAAATATTTTAAAACTCTGATCCACGTATTCGCGCGAACCAGATGATGGCAACGCTGTTGCTAATCGAGGAATAAGAGACGGTCGGGCGCGACCTATACGACACAATGCGCCGAACGCATAATTCTCCATGAAAGTTTTCTCTATCCAGCCCTTGACACGTGGCAGTGGTTGCAAATCATCATTGGTTCGATTATTACGTTTAGTCAACGCCCACTTGGTATGAGGAATCCAAAAAAATTCAAAGTGATCATGTGCTGCTGCCAATTCATGAATATTCTCAAGGACATCGTCGAGTCTCATAGGTTGTTCTAAAGCACGAAGTCGGAATGCCGGAACGGCTTGCAATGTGTATTCAGAAATGACGCCGAGCGCCCCAACAGACACACGCCCTACATCCAGAATGTCTGAGTTCTGCGATTCCGAACATTCAATGATCTCGCCCTGTCCATTCACAATTGTCATAGCGACAACTTGACCAGCAAGTCCTGTCAGTTCTGTACCGGTGCCATGCGTTGAGGTGGAGATAGCTCCCGCAACAGTCTGGTACGCAATGTCGCCCAAGTTTGCAAGGGCAAGTCCTTCGGCGTCGAGAAGAGTGTTCAGATCGGACAATCGAGTTCCGGCTCCGACTGTGACGTGATTGTTCGAACGGTTGACATGGGAAATGCCGTTCAAATTGTCAAGACGAATCATGCGTCCATCAGTGGCGGCCGCTGACGTAAAACTGTGGCCGGAACCGACTGCCTTCACCTTCTGTCCGCGAGACGACGCCTCGGACACAATGGACGCCAATGCGCTCACATCGACGGGGGACTCAATGGTCTGGGGGTGGGCAGTCTGGTTTCCTGCCCAATTTCGCCAAGTTGCCATATGGCTTCCCTTCCCAAGAACTAACACGTACGTGCCTTCATCTTAGAAGGCAACAAGAGGCTCTGGCTCGGTTGTCACCCCCTCGCACCGCATAAGGTATGAGTCTGCTCATTAGTTAAGGGAAATTATGACCATCACACAAGTTCCATTGGTTGACTACCTTGTCCTCGGCGACACCCCACATCTCATCGCGAATGAGTGCACAAAGTGCGGCGCACGATATTTTGATCGCCGCAATGCCTGTGCCTCATGCTTCGCAGTTGATTTCAAAAAGGTCTCGATTGCCAATGAAGGCATCGTCCGGTCATTCACAATTGTCACCTTTGCCGCTCCTGGCGTTCCAGTCCCCTTCGTCGCAGCAATCATTGATTGTGGTGGCACGAGCGTTCGCGGAAACCTCACAAATGTTGACGCCACTCCAGAAAAAGTAACGCTTGGCATGAAGGTCAAACTCGCCACATATTCACTTGGCGCTGATGACAATGGCCTTGAAGCCATCGGATTTGCATACGCACCTGCGTAATTAGTTTTAATATCACCACTAACCACACAACACATAACGGAGAACACAATGGCTACTGAC
>Ga0114975_10000987_pt1 | contig 20782 bp, 20 predicted proteins | sample S_130626_EF_Meta_FD_87031 | JGI IMG/M metagenome (GOLD analysis project Ga0114975, IMG submission 87031) | Freshwater microbial communities from Lake Simoncouche, Canada to study carbon cycling - S_130626_EF_MetaG | ecosystem: Environmental > Aquatic > Freshwater > Lake | place: Lake...
TCCTCCAAGTTGTGCATTTCGCCTTGCTACCTGCATCGCATCACTTACAGGTTCATTTGCCGGTATATTAGCAAAGGGATTAGGAGCTCTAACAATTCCTGCCCCAATAGGACCAACACCACCACCAGGTCCAAGACCGCCAGCTCCACCACCACCACCACCACCACCAGGTCCAAGACCGCCAGCTCCACCACCGCCAGCACCACCACCAGGTCCAAGACCGCCAGCTCCTCCACCACCACCAGGTCCAAGACCGCCAGCTCCTCCACCACCACCAGGTCCAGGAGGACCACCAGGATAAGCTCCAGGATGATCTGGAGTGCCAGGACCTTGTAAATGATCAATACCATCAATTATTGCACCAACATTTTCAAGTGCTGCAATAGCATCAGTAAACGCTAGAATATCAGCTGGTGTAGCCTGTGCTACACGCAGTCTTGCAATTGCCTGATCGAAGAGAAGCTTTGCATTCTGGAGCTTATCAAATAATCCAGGAACTAAACCTTCCACACTATCATAATAAGCAAACCTACGTCTGATATATTCTATTTTGTCAAGTAGATTTGTATTCAATGCGGTTAATCTCGCAGTTATCGCAGGATAATTAGGTGGTGGAGGTGCAGCTATTGAATCGGCAATTGCAGTTGACAGATTATTAAACGCCTCATCATAACCACCTGCACCAGCAGCGACAAGTGGAGCAACATAAGCAGCCATTCCTGGTATCCTTGCTATAACATCTCGTTGAGCCTGAGTAAAGTCGACGTTTGCAGGAGCAAGGGCAGCCATATATATAGATTATATATTATCTATAAATTAATCATGTGTTTTTTCTATGATTCGATCAATATTACGTTTTAATTTATCAATTTCGTCTAAAATACGTTGTTGTTCCTTTTTCGCTTCATTTGTACGCTCTTTACTTAATTCATTCGACATATTCAAATCGTCAATATATCCATTCAACAATTTCAATGCACGAACCTGCTCTTGCTCTTTCGATACAATGTGTTTGAAATATTTCGAATAATCAGCCGAAACTCCCTTTAAAAATTCATTCTCCATTGAAATTTTCTTTATTTTCTGTTGTTTCTCCAATAACAAATCACGTTTCTTCTCAATCAACTCCTCAATATGTAACAGGTTCTTCTCCTTCTCTTTTTCTCTCACAATTAAATCCATGACTTATATTATTCAATTAAAAAAATATATAAAATTAAGAGTATATATAATTTAGGATGACTAACCATACCGACGAACCTCTTCTTACTCCTGACGACAACCGCTTTGTTATGTTCCCGATCAAATACAATGACATCTGGGAAATGTACAAGAAGCAAGTGGATTGTTTTTGGAGGGCTGAGGAAATCGATTTATCAAAGGACACGAAAGACTGGAACACCTTATCTGCTGACGAAAAATATTATATCTCCATGATTCTTGCATTCTTTGCTGCGAGTGATGGGATCGTCATGGAGAACTTGGCCGAGCGATTTATGAGCGATGTTCAGGTGTCTGAGGCACGTGCCTTTTACGGATTTCAGATTGCTATGGAAAACATCCATAGTCAGGTGTATAGTATGTTGATTGACTCGTACATTAAGAATGACGAAGAGAAAAACGTGCTATTCAATGCGATTGCGAATTACCCATGCATCAAAAAGAAGGCGGATTGGGCACAGAAGTGGATCAAGGATAGTGAGAGCACTTTCGCACAACGTCTTGTTGCCTTTGCATGTGTCGAGGGTATCTTTTTCAGCGGGGCTTTTTGCAGTATTTTCTGGATGAAGAAGCGTGGTCTTATGCCTGGTCTCACATTTTCCAATGAGCTTATTTCGCGTGACGAGGCTCTCCATTGTGAATTTGCGATTCTTTTGTATTCAAAGTTGAATGCCAAGTTGTCTAACAATGAGATTAGGGACCTTATCAGCGAGGCGGTCGAGATTGAAACCGAATTTATTTGTGAGGCTCTTCCATGCCGTTTGATTGGCATGAACTCGCAGCTTATGACGCAATATATTCAATTTGTCGCCGACAGACTTTCGCTCCAACTGGGTTATGATAAGATCTATAATGTCGCCAACCCCTTCGCATGGATGGAGATGATCAGTTTAGACAGCAAGACCAATTTCTTCGAGAAGCGGGTTAGTGAGTATGCTCTTGCCAACAAGACAAAGTCGGTTGAATTGTTCGACTTGAATGAGGAGTTTTAATCTTCAACCTTTTCAATCTTTGAGAAAGGTTGAGCCAAAATACAATTGATAACTATATATTTATTCTGTAAATATAATAAAATAATACATTGTATAAACGTAATGTTGTCATGTAATTTAATGGGCGGCCTAGGCAATCAGTTATTTCAGATTTTCGCAACTATCACTAATGCAATTCGAACCAAACATCAATTTGTATTCTTATATTCGGAATCTCTCGGAAATCGCAATACATATTGGAATACACTATTTGTTCGTTTGAAACCATTTTTGACAAATTCCTTACCACAGCCTATGAAAGTTATACGCGAAGAATCCTTCCGTTATAAACAACCACTTGTTCCAACGGAAGGAAACTATTGTATATTTGGATACTTTCAAAGTTATAAATATTTTGAAGAGAATTACGAGACGATATGTAAGATGATTGGTATTCAAAATCTCAAAAATGATTACCCTGTAGCAGAACACACAATTAGTATGCATTTCCGTATTGGAGATTATAAGAAAGCCCAGCATTATCATCCGATAATGAAATATGAATATTTCAGAAACAGCATTGCTCATATTTTAAGTGAATCTGCAATTGATGGTATATACACAATTTTATATTTCTGTGAAAATGAAGATATAGATGATGTGGATATAATTGTGAATCGATTGAAAACAGACTATCCTACAATTATTTTTACAAAGATATCAAATGATATACCAGATTGGGGACAAATGTTGACAATGAGTAATTGTCAGCATAATATAATTGGTAATAGTTCATTCAGTTGGTGGGGTGCGTATTTTAATAATAATCCAAATAAGATTGTATGTTACCCTAATATATGGTTTGGAGAATGTGCTGGAAGTGATACATCTGATTTATGTCCTCCAACATGGAAACGTATCATAAGCTAATTTATATTCACAAGGTGTGACATTTTCAAATCACCAACCAAATTGTTATTCCCATTTGCATTAAAAGCAGAGGTTTTATGAATTCGATGTTTTACTAGAAGTTCTGAACAATTGTAAAACGTTTTCTCTTGTTTTTGCAATTTTAACCACAAATCATAATCTTCTACACCATTCCACTCGTGATTCCAATAACATAATTCCTTCCGTATTATGCAACTAGAATTAATGATAGGGTTTATTCTAAAAAAATCAAACATACTTATGTCCCCAACTGGATTATACGGAACAACTCCATTAATATCACCAAAGTAAATACACCTACTGCCAACAACATCATATTTTTCTATGAATGGAACCTGTTTCTCTAGTTTTTTATCATGCCAAATATCATCAACATCTAATAGAGCAACATAACCATAATTACAATATTTAATCATTTCATTCAATGCATTTGCCTTTCCTTTTATAGTAAATAAGTCTAATATATGCACCTTTTCGCTTTTATACTCAATAGCCTTTTTAAATACGTCAGAATTTTCAGATAGTCCATTTATTCCTATAATAAGCTCCCAATCATTAAATGTTTGGTTCAAAATAGATCCAACAGATTCGTCTATAAATTCTATCCCATTGTAAATTGGCATTAAAATACTTATCATTATAATATAAATAACCTATTTTTTATATTATAAACAACATATAGTTAATTATAAAACTAACTCAATAAACGCTGAAACATAAACCAAATATCATACCTACTAATTTCCTCGTGAAGTTTGAAATGCTTTATATTACTAAAAATACAATCTATAATTATAATCTGATCATCCTTAACTAAATAATTATTCTCAAAATATAACCTTAACTTGGTTTCGTATGTTTCACACCACCAACTAATTTTATCACGATGAATTAAAAAAAATCCCCCTGCTATTGATACTTGATCATCAGGAATTTTATTTAAAGGTAGTCCAATGTTATTTTTTGTATTTATTAAACCAAATAAATAGTTAATAAAGTTCATGTCATTGTTTACACGTGCATAATGAATCTTATTCTTGTCTAATGACACAATTTTATTATCATTTGGCCATTGTGTAAGTTGATTTATATGCATATCATTTCCTCTATTTCTAAAATATCCAATATCACAATACCCGTGAAAATCGGTGTCGAAATAGTTATTTTGTATTGTCTCATTAACAAACCATAGTTTTTCACTCCAAAGCATGTTGACACTCCATTCAATGCGATCTTTGAGTAGATGGTTGTTTTTATGATTTGATATCCAATAATCCTTGTATTTGTATAGGTAAAATTGCTCTAGTGGTCGAATGACAACCTTAATATTTGGTTTATTTTTTGTATCAATAAACTTGAATGTATATTCATCAGTATAAATTACAAGATTAAAATTGTTTGCTATGTATATTAGATTAGATAGCCATTGTAGATACTGGTTTGCATCAAACTTGGATTTTATTATATAAAAACATGATGAAAATGTTATTTGCATTGATATATAAATAGTATATTCTTTATATATTTAACCAGATAAACTTTGAATATATATAATAAACCTCGGTAAATGTATTCAATTATAATATAAATTTATACATATGAATATTTATATAGATTTTGATAATACGATTTGTATAACTAACAACACAAATTATCAAGAAAGTACACCTATTCAATCTAGAATTGATAAAATTAACAAATTAAAAGACGAAGGAAATAAAATTACTATTTGGACAGCTCGTGGTTCGATGAGTGGTATAGATTGGTCAGAATTAACAAAAAATCAGTTGAAAGAATGGAATGTTAAATACGATGAACTTATATTAAAAAAACCCCCATACGATTTATATATTGATGATAAAAGTGTTAATGTAGATGAATATTGGAAAATACCTAATGATGGTCCAACCAGAAAATTATCGCCCAAAGTAGTTAAGAAAGGATGGGGTGAAGAAGTTTGGTTTGTAAATAATGATGAATATTGTGGAAAAATATTGAGATTTGAATCAGGAAAAAAATTCTCTATGCATTTTCATATTGAAAAAAAAGAAACCTGGTATATTGCAAAAGGCAGCTTTATATTTAGCTGGATTGATACTGAAATAGGAAAAACGTATACAGAGATTTTAAAAAAAGGTGAAATAGTTACTAACGAACGTGGAAGTCCACATCAAATGGAAGCTTTAGAAGATAGTGAGATATTTGAAGTATCAACCAAGCATAAAGATGAAGATAGTTATCGCATTTATAAGGGCGACTAAACCTCTATAACAACATAAAAAGAGTTATTCAAATCTACACCACTTACGAAGAAATTTTCAAATTGTTTTGACTCACAAAAACCTTTGAAAATTTCGGGAGTAAAACAATGATTATGTTTTCTATTATTCCAAGGTCTCCAATATTTTTGGGAAAAATCAGGAAGATATAAAAACAATATACCTTTATTTTTTATTTTACTGATCCAAAATTCAATAGTATTAATCCAATGTGGTACATGTTCTAAACAATGACTAGAATAAATATAATCTACCTTTGCATCAGGTAAATTATCTGCATGATAGTCATCATCTAGACAATCTAAGTCAATACCTATTGCACCTGGAAATTTCCATTCGAGTTTTGAATAACCGATATCATATCCAATGCCTTTACAAAATTTCTTTGCAAAGGGAATAGAAAATTGGGAAGCATTTCCTTCTGACTGAAAACGAGGAATTTTTTGTCCACCTTCATTAAACAAAATTTCCATTTTAATATACACGTATAAATTGTTTAAATTTAAATATTAAATATTAAATAATTTATATAATACTATGGATGAATACACAAAAATTAGGTCATCTAATCAAAACGTATTAATAATCGGTGATATAATGATAGATAATTATATTTATGGAGAAGTTAAAGAATTTTCGAAGGAGGCTAATGTTCCAATAATAAATACATTAAATACAAAATTTTTACTTGGTGGAGCAGCAAATGTAGCAAATAATTTGAAAAAACTAAATATTGAAACAACAATTTGTTCTATAACAGGTGATGATTATTTTGGTAACGAGTTAATAAATTTGTTAAATGAAGAAAAAATAACAAATGTAATTTTTAAAATAAAAAACAGAAAAACTACTATAAAAAATCGTGTATTTGTGAAAAATAAACAATTTATACGATGGGATGTTGAACAACAAGACAATATTTCTTTAGATCATGAAAAAGAATTATTGAAATATATTGAAGAAAATATAACCAAGTTTACATCAATTATTATATCAGACTATCGAAAGGGAGTAATAACTGATTTATTATTCCAATCTATTATAAAAATAGCAAACGAGAATAATGTAAATTGTGTAATTGATTCGAAAACGACAAATATTGATAATTTAAATAATTGTACACTATTCAAACCAAATCGCGAAGAATTTGAAAAAATTACAAAATCAAAAATAAATTTAAATGACAAAGAATCATTCAAAAAAAATATTATAACTCTTGCGAATAATATCAATTCATTATATCTACTTATTACATTAGATAATGATGGATTTGTATTTTATGATAAAAATAGTGACGATTTTAATTTTATAGAAACCACAACCGATAAGTTTGATTCAAAATATAACATTGATACATGTGGTGCTGGAGATACTAATGTTTCAATCATAACACTACTAATCAAATTAAATGATTTCAAGAATAACAAGAAAAGATATTTATATTTTTTGGAAAAGTGTTGTGATATAATAGTTCATAAAGCAGGGACCAGTTTTTTAGATTTGAAAGATATTATTAAAATTCAACAGAATAAAAATAACGTAATTACAAAAAATAATCTTGAATACTTTGTATCTTATTTAAATGAAACAAACATAACAACTATATTTACAAATGGCTGTTTTGATATTTTACATAGAGGACATATTGAGTTTTTGAAAAATTGTAAAAATAAAGCTGATTTATTTATACTTGGTTTGAATTCAGATGAATCTGTTCGATTAAATAAAGGAGACAAGAGACCTATTATACCACTTGAAGATAGAATTTATAACCTAAATGCATTAAAAATTATAGATTTCATAATAATTTATGATGAAAAAACGCCAGAATTATTATTAAGTGAGCTAAAACCAACTATTTTGGCAAAGGGAGATAAAGATTATACAACTGATAATATTTTAGGAAAAGAACATGCAATGCAAACAATAGTGATATCAACCGAAAGATATTTTGATACTACACAAATAATTAATACTATTTTAAAAAATTATGAAAAATAATCTTTACATTTTATTTAAAAAATTTAACCAAGTGTAAATTTATTATCATAAAAGTTTAATAAAGTTTTCCAATCAGTATCTCCCCCCCTAACATATACTTTATTTTCTCGTGAATTTAATTCTAATTGAATAGCCAAACAAAACATTGAACTATCACTAAGTAATATTTTTTTCGCATTAACGAGGGTTTTTTTATAATCAATTAAATTTTTAAATACAAAATGCTGAGCAATTGAATAATATTTATTTTCTTTTGTATAATAATTTGTTTGTGTATTAATTATTAAAGTATTATTAGGATCAATATTATATTTATTTAATTCTGTCTCGATATTAAAGACGCCGCCTGTAGATGATTGATTGTTAATAACAACATATGAATAATTTTTAACATATTCAAATAATTCTTCACTTTTTTGTGTATCAGGAACAACAAAATATTGTTTAAGTATATTTCTTGATAAATGTATATCATCGTATTGAAAAAATGGAAAAGATTTTAGATTACTTGGATTTAATGACTTAAATACTCCAGATTTTAAAATTTCATTATATGAATTTTTATTTATATCTATATAAATACGTGCTTCATTAGCATCTTTAACTGATATAATTGATAATTGTAAACTCTTTTCAAAAAATAATTTGAAATTAGCCATATTATTCGCAGCACAAATATAATGTACAATATAATTTAGGTTTAAATAATATATAATCATTGGTATACAAAATATATTGTCACCTAAACCTAAATGACTTAATATTAATATTTTATTCATAAGATAGATATATAAAGTAATAATATTTGTTAATTCTTCTTTATTATATAATGTCGGACTTTCTTGTGCATAAACATATTCGTCTACAAAGGTGTTATCATAATAAATAGGAAATCTCTTAATATTTTCATTTGGATACATTATGAAAGATATGTGAAATAAACAATGATTAAAAATATTAGGATTAATAAATCCATGGACTGCGGATTAGATTCTTTCATATGTGTAAATTTATAGTTAAATCTTTTTATATATATACATATATACAAATGAAAAAGGTAATTTCATTTAGTTTATGGGGTGATAATCCAACATATAATGTAGGTGCAATTAAAAATGCCGAGCAAGCACTTATAATTTACCCAGGTTTTGAGTGTTGGTTCTACATTCATGAAGATAGCGTACCATCTGATACAATAAATAAATTAAAGAATATGCCAAATACTAGAATATTTTTAAAAACAGGAGATTTAAATAAAATCAAGCCTATGATGTGGAGATTTGAAGCGATAGATGAACCTGAAGTTGAAATAATGTTATCAAGAGACACCGATACAAGGTTTTTAATAAGGGAAAAATTAGCTGTTGATGAATGGTTAAGTAGTAATAATTTATTTCACATAATGAGGGATCATCCTCATCATAATTTTTGTATTTTAGGTGGAATGTTTGGAACTAGAAAAATACCACAAATACCAAAATGGTCTGATATTATGAATACAATTAATCAAGTAGGAAACAGAGACTATGATCAAAAATTTTTAAAAGATTATATTTATCCTCAAATAAATAATAATTCAACTATTCATGCAACATTTTACAAGAAAGAGAGTATAGCCAAAAATTTCCCAATCAAATATTGTGATAATTTTAAATTTGTCGGAGAATATGTATATTCTGATGAATCTAGATCACAAGAACATGTTAATATTTTAAAACAACATGTTTAGTTATTTTCACTTATGATATCTTCCAATAATTCTTCAAATAAATCAGCTAACTATATGAATAGTGTTCCGATGGTTGCATTTGTAAAACAAATCATAGAGAAAATGAAACTTCATAAAAAATAAAGTATGATATATAAAATGTTGATATAATATAATTGATATGTTAAATATTATATCAACATTTTATATATCCAAATATAATTCATATTTAGATAAAGATAGGAGCAAGGAACTAGATGATTGTCTTATAAAAAACTTAAAAAATCCTATTGTTGATAAGATACATTTGTTTGTAGATGATGAAGATGCACTTAGAAGACTTAATGAAATATCTAATAACTCTGAAAAAATATTTATTATTAGTATTGGATTAAAACCAAAATATAATGACTTTTTCAATTATATTATCGAAAATATACAAAATGAGATATGTATGATAACAAATGCAGACATTTACATTCATGAATGTGAAATAAACCTTATAAAAAGGTTAAAAAAAGAGAAAATCTGTTATGCTTTAACGAGATACGAACATGACATGTCTCATCCTCTTATAGACACCTATTGTGGTAGTCATGATTGTTATATTTTTAATTCATCTTTTATCGACAAACAGATAATTAACAAACATACAGATTTTTTACAGAATATGCCAGGTATTGAAACACATATAATAAAGACTTTTCATGATAACGGGTTTCGGGTTTACAATCCTTGTAGACAAATTAAGATTGTTCACTTACACAAAACACAGCTACGAAACCATGGTAATTGGTGTGGTTTACATAGGTGCGGTGATTGGGATTATCATCGTAGTTCATGTTGGTGGGTACCGCCTATTATAATGTAAAACTAAATAACATGTATTTAGATATTAACAAAACCATACATATAAAAAATCAAACTAATCAGTATTTTTACACAAAGGTATATTGATTAGTTCTATAATTAAATTTATAATATATCTAATTTATAAATGCTTATATCTTTGCATGAACTTGTTAAAAAATATAATGTAGAATTCAAAGGAATATTGCATGTTGGTGCACATGAATGTGAAGAGCTAAAAGACTATGAAAAATATATTTCTAGAGATAAAATATTATGGGTTGAAGCACTCCCAAATAAGGTTGCTTTGTGTAAGAAACTATACCCGGGTGTACTAATTGAAAACGCAGTTGTATCTGACACAGAGGAAAAGGTTAAATTTAATATTTCTAATAATGGCCAGTCTTCTTCGATATTAGAATTTGGTTTACATACGAAGTATCATCCTCATGTTCATTATGTAAATTCATTTGAAGTACAAACACAATTATTAAAAGATATTCTACCTAAACACAAAATAGAATATAATTTCTTGAATTTTGATATTCAAGGTGCTGAACTAAAGGCTTTGAAGGGTATGGAAGAATATTTACCCAAGGTTGATTATTTGTACACAGAAGTGAATAGTGATTATGTATACAATGATTGTGCACTTGTGGGTGAGTTGGATAAATATTTATTGAATTTTGGTCTTGTACGGGTAGAAACAAGTTGGACTGATTGTAAATGGGGTGATGCATTCTATATTCGTAAATAAAAAATAACCTATTTAATCCTTTAATTGTCTAAAATTTCATCAATCATCTTATTTCTTACTTCCGTCCAGTAAGCAGAACCAAGTTTTCCACCATTATAAGTAACTTGGTCTTCATGCAGCCGATAATCTAACAAAACCTCTTGAAGATTGTAAATACGCTTATATTTTTTCAATACTCTCAAGATCAGATTGAAATCTTCACACATTGAATGAATTGAATCATCGTAATTACCTACATCGATTATCTCCTTCTTACGAAAACAAAATGTCGGGTGATTCATTAGCCAGTGTTGTCTAGTTGCTTTGTATTTATTAATGTCAGTTACATACTCATGACTAGTAATTCCAGTTACATGTTTAACATTGTTTATAGTTTTAAACATCCTCACTTGGGAACCACACAACACACACTCTTTATTATTTTTCATGAAATTAATCTGTGTTTGTAATCTATTATCACTCATAATATCATCTGCGTCCATACGACATATGATATCATTACTACACAACAAAACCCCTTTGTTAAGCGATACACCTAAACCCTTGTTTCCATCATTTTCTTCGTATACTATCTTGACAAATCTCGTAGTCTTTTGAAAACGTTCCAACTCTCTTTTCAATAACATCGTACTAAGTTTATCAGACCCATCATTGATCCACACAATTTCTATACCAAAATGGCCTTTCTGTCGTTTTATCGATTCTAAACACTCGACTACAAATACGTGTTTTGTGTTATAACTTGGAATCAAAACAGAAACCCATGTAGTCGGTTCCGTATATTCCAGAGGAAGCTCTAATTGATTCATCGTTTCATAATTCTGTTTTGTCGAACCCCATTCTTGATACTGATAAATTTTTGCATGCCCATCATATTTCAATCCACTGCAATGAACAGGTAAAAAATAATAGCTTGGAAATATTGTCATCTCTTTGTATTTTCCAGTGTTATACATATTTGTCAGTAAACAAGGCCCAACGGTGATCCATGCACGTAATCCAGTCTTTTGTACGCTGACACAATTGCATTGGATCCATTCGATGGCAGCCTTGACTAACGGGTGCTTTGGAGGAAATCCCATTGTACCTGTGGCAATCAACCCTTCGCGAACCTGTTCCTGCTCCCACCCTGCAAAGCATTTCGTCTTGCTCAACACTTCATCGATGGGCTCAATACATATTGAATCTGCATCAAAGAAATAGCCACCATATTTATACAAGAGTTCCCAGCGAATAATATCAGCCTTACCATTTAACTCTTCCATTTCATCGATTCTATTCTGACAATTGCTGACAAATCCCCTCTTTTTCATTTCATTCTCAGTCCAGCGTATATATTCGAAATCTGGATGTTTGTCTTTCCATGTGTCCATAAATTTGGTGGGTGCGGGTTTAGGTCCAATCCAAATTTGATGGATGATTCTCGGTATAGATTCTTGACCAACAAGTGCACTCATATATTATACATAATGCATTATTGTTTAAGTGTATTTGATATATTTTGTAATCGTTATTTTAACAATACTAACTTCTCTCGTTTATGAATGGATTACAAGTCAATTTCAAAACAAATCAAACCTAGTATATGCATAGATACCGATATGAACGAACTCATAAAATTAGGAAATGAAATGTTAACAAATCCAGACCACAAAATAAGTTCTCGATGTCGAACTGGGAATGATATTGTCGACCATTTCACATTTGAAGAACGTCTCAAAACAAAAGGAAAGTACAACATAAACTTCTATGAGTTTGTCGAGAGAATAGAAGAGTTTAAACAAAAGAAGTTTATTCAGAATATGTTGACATATTATGAAAATGTAAAGAACAAAAACAAACAGAAAAACAACATGGTTGTACTGAAAGAAGTATACAATATTTGCATAAGTGCAATTAATATTTTTCGTCCACTGGTGGCGATGGAGTTATATGCATTATATAAGCCTGCACATGTACTCGATTTTTGTGCTGGTTGGGGCGGTCGCTGCATCGGTGCATGTGCATTAAATGTTCCAAAATATACTGGTATTGATGTAAATATAGGGTTGAAACCAGGATACGATGAAATGGCCACATTCCTCGAAACAAAATCAACGACAGAAATAAATATGTATTTTCAAGATGCGGTCACGTTTGATTACTCGACACTTAAATATGACTTTGTATTGACATCACCACCATATTATTTTATTGAAAAGTATCCAAACAATGCAGAATACAAGAATAAACAAGAAATGAATAAGCTGTTCTATACTCCGTTATTCGAACATACGTTCAAGCATTTGCAACCAGGTGGTATTTATTGTTTGAATGTGAATAGTGAAATATACGATGCTGTTTGCATACCATTATTAGGCGAATGCGATAAAAAGATACCATTGAAAAAAAGCAAACGACAAAATGAATACGGCGAGTTTATTTATCTTTGGACCAAACTAGAATAAACTAAACCGACTTTTGAACTGGTTCTGAGGTTGTTCTTGCGACTTTGTAACAACAGGAATATTACGTTGGTTTGTTATTTGTTTCAGTTGTTTTTGTTGTGTATCTCTGAGATCTACTTTATAATAATTGTCACCATTATATGGAATAAATGTATCAAATTGTTCAGCATTTATAAAGTATGTGTTTTTGAACTCGCTATCTATCGATATTGTTGTATGTAAATTTCTGATTGTTTTTATCCCATCATAACCATTGTCATTTACAAATCGTTTTGATTCAAGACCTGTAACAATTCTATCCATACCATCAAACAAATGCAATATATTAGGATTGCCTAGTTCATAAAAAATATCCCTATCGATTCTAAGTTGTGATCGTCTGCTTCTTTGTAATAATGAATTGTCTTCATGACCCCATCCCCAATAACATGGAAATCCATTCATCTTCTCAAAATCACTTCCTGTAATAGAAACAATACCACCAAGAGCAAACTTAAATCCATAAAAATGTTTAATTATACCTTCAGTTGTCTCGTAATCAAATAGTTTTTTATATGGTATTGTGTCTACGTCATTGAATACAAATGTTATCTTCTTATAATCGTCTGGGTATTTCTGTTTAATTGCTAAAAACCCAATGTTCTTCATTGCTCCTCGATTAAACGTTCGATTATCACATTGATGAGAGAAGTATATTTCATAGTCACTCGGGTCGTGATTTTCAAGTATATAACTCATATGTTTACTAAAAAAAAATTTTTGTTGTTCTCTGTCCCTATAAGGAACAATGAATACTATTTTTGGTGTCGTCATAATATAATACATATTTATAATATAATATGAATGATTTCGTATTAATTATTTTACAATAATCAAAGCCTTTTTATTTACAATATAACACCAAAACACCAAAACATAATGCAGCCATATAAATCATATCAGATGTATTTTTTTAGTATTATTTTTGGTATAAGCTCGTCCTTCTTCTTTTCGAGTTTTTTGAAACATTTATTTATAGTTACCTCACTTATCTCACTGACATTTTTTATATCAGTTTTTGTAATATTCAACTTGCATATTTGTGATATAAAATATACAATACCCGCCGCAATTGAGTGTGGTGTGTTATCCGTCATCATCTTTAACTTTTCAACCTTTATCGAAATAAACTCACATAATTTTGTCAGCTCGTTGTTCATATTCAGCTTACTACAAAACCTGCTGATAAACGCTTCTGGTTTTGTGATAGCAAAGATAGTCTTGTCTGTATTGCTCATATCTCTCTCGATGTTGTTGATAATTGCAAGGGCATTTTTACATCCCTTTGTTGCTGACGTGTCATCCAAATGGAACATCGTTGCTATCTCTCGAGCCGTTCTCGGAAAGTTATTCTTTCTGCATGAAATGTAAATCGATGCTGCAATGATACCATCGCGATTGTCACCACGATAAGACAAATCATATTCAGATATTTTCTTATGATAAATCATTGCATCGTCGATTATCATCTTTGGAATGCCTGCATGTTGTGCCATAGTAGTGATAACTTGGAACTCGTCGTATTGTGACTTCTCCTTGTATGGCATAGATTGCCACTCTGTGTATCTTCTAATTTTTCGCATCTCGTAGGTCATGGATCCACCCATCATTACCTTGCAACCATATGACGACTCTTGTAATAATGGGTTTATCGGCATACCACATCTTGTAGGATCAGATGACTGATTATCGTCTGCACCATAGTATCGCCATTCAGCACTTTGATCCACAATATCCTTGTATATAATACCACATTTGTTATTTACACATGTGAGAAATCCTTCTTCAGAAAAGGCTAACATAGACGAACATTGATCACAACATTCTCGATTCCCACATTCTCGATACATGCATTCTAAGGGGACAGGCTTGCCTCCGTTGATCTCGTCGTCAAATGTATTCCATAGATGTGTTTTGTCGATAGATTGAGATCTCTTCTTACTTTTTGCTAAATTGTTCATCAGATACTCAATAGTAGTTTACTATATTTTTAAATCATTTTTTAAATTTACAAAATTTGAATGTAAAAAATGATTGCTTATATGGGAGTCAAATGTTAAACTTTACTCAAAATAATACAAAATGATTAAAAAAACGCCTTTTTCGAAGATTCAATCAGTTGGCTTGCTTGTTTTTGGAGCATTTCTATCTGTCGTTCCGTTGTATGAAAAATATTGTGTTCCACAATCGACTCGTATATTTTCATACCCTTTACATAATCCTCTTCGCAATTTATGTATAAATCTATAATGAGTGCTCTCGCATTCTGAATAAGTTCTTGTATTTCAGTCTCTCCAATATCAGAATTCACTTTCATAACACCATTATCCGAGACAAGAAGTGAATCTAATATCTGTATCAACTTGTTTTGATTCACCTTGGAATTGCTTATCATTTGATTCAAGTGTTTTGCATAAAGAACAAATAGATCGTCATCTTCTTGGATGTGAATTTCATTTGCACAGCAGTCTTTGTAATATCTCAGCTTGACACTGGAAAAATCATTTATGCCTTCAGGAATCTCGGTTTCACCAGTAAATGTCGTATAGAACCGCTTCAAGTCATCTTTGAACCGAAGAGCAGTTTCTTGGCTCATTTCACCAAACTCTCCAGTCTCGTAATTGTAATTATTGTCATAATACAACATCTTCAGCTCGGGAATTCCTGGTTCTTTGTCTAGTGTCTCTCTATCCATATCACACACCTCCGGCTGCATAATGACATCATTTCCATCCCCAACCTTGTAACTCTGTAATGATTTGATTCTCCGATTGCATATATTCAAATCATATTTGGTAATAACTGCATTTTTTGGAATCTCATTTTTGTTCATCAAGGTTGCCGTTTTTAATTGTCCATCCTCTTCATATTCATATACCGGGTTAATTGTACTGATAATTGCTGCATATAAGTGTGCAATTTTTACATAAAATTTGGCAATGTCGCGACACATACTAGTCTTATCAAGATCGTTTAACTTATCGTTATCAAGGAAATATACCTTTTCTTTTGTTGTTTCATTATCATATGTCCCGTCGGTGCGTTTTTTCAATACGGCGATTTCTGCATGATCGAATTTTTTAGATAAAATATCGCCTGTCAAAACAACCAATTTGTCGCAATATTGTTTATTGGACATTCGACTTAAATTTTTAATGTCCATATTCAGAATATACTCAGATGCCAACTTATCGATGTAATCAGATAGTTCGGATATAGGTGGTTTATTTATACTTGATAAAGTTATGTTTCCCATTATATTAAGGTGGCTAAAAAACAATTATGTATTAATTGCAAATAATACATGATTCTACTAAATCAAATTATGTGTTTGATTAAAATATTTAACGTCTTTGCCTAGACTTGGACCTAGACCTAGACTTCTTAGACTTCTTCGACTTCTTCTCGCCACCCTTCCTTTGACGACGAGATTGACGACGAGATTCACGACGACGTTGTCTGCGTCCTTTGGGCATCATGTAACCTGCACCCAACATCACCTTATCATCTCCCGTCTGTCCTTCTCCTTTCGTCGGATCTACAGCACCATCCATACCTCCACGTTGTTTGTAACCTCCGCCCATCATCTGCTCCTCAACGACCATATCTCCATCCTCACCCTCACCTCCACGTTGTCTGCGTCCTCCTACAACCTGAGGCAAAGTCTCAACACCCCCACGACGACGTCTTGTGCGACCACCAATAGAAGCTGGGCTAAGTGAATAGTTCATTATATATATAATTGACAAAAAAAGATTTAACTATGATATATAATTACCAAATACAATTTAAAGAATGCCAGTACATTTTATCTTTTTTCTGAATTTCATAGATCTTCCTAAATAAAGGAATACGCGACAATGGTACATTCGTACGATATTTATCCAACGGGTGTGGATTGGTTTTTAATTGTATATCCAGAGCATGTTTCTTTATTATCTGACGCTGTTGGATAGCATAGAAGCTAAAAAATGTTTCAAAAGAACTCTTTTGTATCGATTGTGGTGACGATTTATTCGCATGATATTCTAAAAGATACTCAACGCAAATTTTTAGTCCAACGATATCAGCTATGTCTTCGCCTATACTAGGTGTCGCATCAAACTTTATCCCATCATATAAAGCAAATGTTTCATATTGTTTGATAATGTCATTTTGCAGAGCGTTGAATTTTTTGCGGTCATTGTATGTCCACCAGTCTTTTAATTTACCATTCTCGTCATATTTGCTACCTAGGTCATCAAGTGCATGCGATATTTCATGTGCAAGTGTAAATCCCATATAAGCAAGATTATATTCCATTCCTCTCTCCAAATCTATAAATGGTTTTTGTATATATCCTAACGGAATTGTTATTTTATTGGTTGTTTCAGTATAGTAAGCATTTACAACATACGCCTGAGTACCAGTTAATTTCGGAGGTGTCAGCGTCCAATCTATTTCAGGAACATCTCCGATATTCTTGCCCTCCAAGGTCAATTTATGTTTATGTTTCCAATCTGATAATTTTAATATATTTGACCATATATCGTCATCTGAATAATCTAACAAGGGATCTTCTATCACATGTTTAGGCAATCCTACTTCTAATTTTATGGCGTCTAATTTTTGTAATGCGTATTTTTTTGTTTCCGAATGAAGCCAAGTGTTCTCTTGTAGAATACGTTTAAAAATTACTAGCAATTCCTTTGTTGTTCTCTCTATATACTCGTAGTTTTTTTGCTGTTCATTGTTTTTAGCTAATTTCTCATACTCGTGTGTCAAAAATGAGTTGAATGCATAACTAAGACCATATATAGGAAACAACTCCCTACCTATTTCATAATCTTGACCAGCTACGTATTTTCCATTGAATTTATAATTTATAACATGGCCATCGATATTAAATTTCTGCTGTTGTTTGATAAACAGGTAAACCCAATATGTTTTCCATTGCTCAGTGTCCCATTCACTCGCGAGTATTTTTGACACGCGTTGCAGATAATTCAGACTATCTGTTATAAAAAACGCAGGGGTTTTACTGAATCCAAGTGCATGAGTAAAGGTTATCCAATCAAACCCATATTTATCGAGAGATTCATTAGCTGTTACAAGATTATAACCATCTGCATCTTCGTTTTTTATTTTATTATAATTATTTGCATCAACTAATTTTTTCTCTATTTTAAAAATGTCCTCTACATTGAATTTATGGTCTGGACCGAATGCATTTGCAAATAATTCACTAAGGTATTTCATATAATGAGATTTATAATCACGTTGGTTTTTAGCATCAGTTTTACTCATGTGGTCGTAATCATCATTGTATAGATCATCATCAATTAGTGTTAATATAGGATAATCAATATAACATCTATTTATACCTGGGTCCTTATCATCTGCATAGATAGACCAGACAAAAGGCGAACCAGATGATACAAATTCATTTGAGTTTATCATTGCAAGCAAAACCCATAAATTAGATTTATCTTCTCTAAGTGAGTTTATCTTTTCTAAAACCGCATTGGCATGTTTACGTGATTGTTCGATAGTATTCAAATCTCTTATAGATTTATAGAACTTTCTAATACATTTTGATTTATTGTTATCATGTGTATTTGTATAAGTTTTTACTATATCTAACAATTCACGATACACTTTATCTTGGACTATAAAAAAATCATCTATTTGAGTAATATATTGTTGTTCATCGCCAAGATTATAATGTTTAATCCAATCATCGTTTATATGAGAGTAAAAATCATCCTTTATATCTATGTTTGATTTGAAAACTGGTTTTCTACGTCTGGTAGTATTAGACGACGACAACATACCGATATCATGCAGTTTTTTTAGTTTAATGCTTCTTTTTGATTTTAATTTTGATTTTGATTTTATTGTGTAGTCTGACATATAATAACAAAGTATTATAATATAGAGAAACGTTAGTTGTTTATCCTTGGAATAAATGTAGATCCAAATGTGTTCATTTTCTCTAGTTTTTCAATCGTCTTATCTAAATTACTAGATAAATCTTTGAACATGTAATCTGTACCCGGAGACTCCTCGTTTTTCTTAATTTGTTTATAAACCATGTCAATTTTTGAAATAATATTTGCAATTATATCCTTTTGTTTTTCTCGGATGATCTCTTCATCGTTTGAAATTGGTTCACACAACAATGAAACTATGAAATACATCAAATATTTTCGTTTGCGGTTGCATCCGATTGTGTATTTCAATGTGAACAACGTTAACAGCGATTTAATGACCTTTATAATGAACGGATTATTGCGTGATTCAGACTCTTTCTTGAAAACGTCCCAGACTAACCAGATTATATCTCCTTGCAATTTTGTTTCTACTTGAATATATGTCCGTTTCTCACAAAAACACTTTTCCTTCTTCTGTTTGCAAATGGTCTCATATTCAATTATCCATTCTATCCAATAACATGCATCTATTATATTCTTTCCCTCGTTAGATACGCAAAATGCAAGTTCATTTATAGCAACAAACAGCTCTTTGGGGTCATCTTCCCTAAAAACCCCGTCTATAAACGTGACATTTGGTGCGTTAAATCTCGACGACATGTTTGTCAAGTTAAAGTCCTGCTTGTTTATTTTAATAGTGTCAAAGCTATGTTTGCGTTTTGCATCACATAAAACACACATTATCTCGCAGAACAAACGACGGATTTTTGGATTGTTACGCAACTTAATCTCTTCTCCTCCGTACCCGTTTGATATTACATCCTTGAATTGGTTCACACGAAGTTCTAGGTAAATTGCAATCTTTGGGTTACCAATATGAACATATTTAGAATAAAAGAGAATCACAATCTCCCATATATCGCTGTAATGTCCAGCACAAACGAGTTCCGCACTCCAATAACAAGCCGACTCTATTTTTGCATGTATCAAGCTATTTAGTAATTCTTTCCTCACATCGGAACGTTTAAATTTTGAAAACGTTATTGATTTAAATGCTTGTTGGGCACGTATGTCATTTATTTCTATATCCGACGACATATAGATAAAATATACACAAAAAAAATAACTATATTACATATAGAGCAAAATGAATATTATAAAGACTTTCAATAAATTATCAAATTATGGGAAAATATTAGTTTTCTTATCACTATTTCTCGTTTTGATCTTGATATTCAAGATGCCTAAACGTGAAGGTTACGAACAACTTGAGAAATACGTATTGAAAAAGGGTGATGATGTTTACGATGAGCTATATTCAGAAATCTATGATCTTTTAGTTTACAATGACTTGAAGAACGATTATGAGATTACCAAGATTGTCGAAAAAACTAATGTTAACAATGACAGCGTCTTTCTTGATGTAGGCAGCGGAACGGGACATCATGTGAAATTGTTAACCGATAAGGGTCTCAAAGTGACTGGTATTGATAAATCAGCAGCCATGATAAAGAAGGCACAGGCCAATTTCCCTGATTGCAAGTTTGTTAAAGGGGATGTTTTAAACACTAATGTATTTAACAATGGCTCCTTCACTCACATCACATGTATGTACTTTTCTGTCTATTATTTACATGATAGACACCA
>Ga0114975_10000991_pt1 | contig 20761 bp, 19 predicted proteins | sample S_130626_EF_Meta_FD_87031 | JGI IMG/M metagenome (GOLD analysis project Ga0114975, IMG submission 87031) | Freshwater microbial communities from Lake Simoncouche, Canada to study carbon cycling - S_130626_EF_MetaG | ecosystem: Environmental > Aquatic > Freshwater > Lake | place: Lake...
GCTGTTCAGGTTGGTGACCCTTTCGCTGAGAAGGTTCTAATCGAATGCTGTCTAGAGCTATACGCAGCACAGGTAGTTGCTGGTATTCAAGATCTAGGTGGGGCAGGTCTTTCCTGTGCCACATCAGAACTAGCTTCGAATGGTCAAGCCGGTATGCGAGTTCAACTAAAGAATGTTTTGCTAAGAGATGAATCGCTAACTCCTGAAGAGATACTGATGTCTGAATCACAAGAGCGCATGATGGCTATCGTGCCTAAAGAATCACTTAAGGCATTCACAGATATCGTCAACAAGCACGAAGTTGAGTTCAGCGTGCTCGGTGAAGTTATTAAAGAACCAAGGCTGTATATCAACTGGGGCAATGAAGAGATTGTTAATGTTCCGCCTAGATCTGTTGCTCACGATGGTCCTGTCTATGAAAGACCAGTGTTATACCCAACCTGGTTAGACCAACTAAATAGAGATTCAGTAATCAACAACAATCTACGCAGAGCAACCGAAGCTTCAGAACTTGCAGAACAGATCGTGCAACTTGTCTCATCACCTAACCAGGCTTCCAAGAGTTGGATTACAGATCAGTATGACCACTACGTCGGTGGTAACACTGCACTTGCAATGCCAGATGATTCTGGAATGGTTAGGGTCTCCGAAGAAACAGGTCTTGGTGTTGCAATTGCAACTGATGCTAACGGTCGATACTGCCAACTAGATCCATACCAAGGTGCAAAGCTAGCTCTTGCTGAAGCATATAGAAACGTAGCTGCATCAGGCGCAGTTCCAGCAGCAGTTACCAACTGTCTGAACTTTGGTTCTCCTGAGAACCCAGAAGTAATGTGGCAATTCAAACAAGCAACAGCGGGTCTTGCTGATGGTTGTTTAGAGCTAGGTATTCCAGTTACCGGCGGTAACGTTTCCTTCTATAACCAAACTGGTGATGTTGCTATTTACCCAACACCGGTAGTTGGTGTTCTAGGTGTTATTGATGACGTTGCTAGACGAGTCCCTTCGGGCTGGCAAGATGCCGGTAACAACATCTACTTACTTGGAACAACCAGAGATGAACTAGACGGTTCAGTATGGGCCGAAGTATTCCACGATCACCTAGGTGGTAAACCACCGTTAGTTGATCTAAAAGCAGAGAAGGCATTAGCTGAACTACTGCACGGAGCTTCACTACAAGGACTAGTTGCATCTGCACACGACTTATCAGAAGGTGGGCTTGCTCAAGCAGTAGTTGAGAGCTCACTTCGATTCGGTATGGGAGCCAGATTCTGGCTGAACGAAATAACTGAACGAGACAACGTCGATCTCACCGCAGCGCTATTCTCAGAATCAACCGGAAGAGTAATCTTGTCAGTTGGCAGAGAAGACGATGTCAAGTTCGTAGGTCTCTGTGAAGCAATAGGAATCCCAGTGCTAAGAATTGGTGTCACCGACCAATCAGGGCAGCTAGAAATCCAAGACATTGCTACCTGGAACCTAAGCGATCTGAAGAATGCTCACGGTTCAACTATTCCTGAGCTATTTGGGTAATTTAGAAATCTTTAGAAGAAGGCCCCCCTTCCAACAGGTAATCCCCATTTTGTCACTAGGTGCTGGCATCATAAAACCAACACTATATAAGGCGGGTTATGTACATACGAGATAATCTTTGGTCATTCAACACTAGAGATCTAATGCGGGCGTCCTCGTGCGAGCACTGCACAATGATTTCTGTTGCAAGGACGCTTGGTGAGTCTGGAGTACTAGCCAAACTAAAGCCTTATGAGGATGAGATTGCTGAGGCCAAGCGATTAGGTGAAGACACTTCGTTGGCACAGAAATACGGACTCCTCTTTGAAGATGCGCTGGTAAAAGAGCTTTTGCGCTCCACTGGAGAAGATGTTGTTAAGCGCCCAACTGCGGATGGGGATATTAAAGAAACTATTGAACTCATGGAGTCAGGTGCTCCGGTTATTTATCAGGGTGGATTAAAAAGGGAATTCCACGGAACTCTGTTTAGTGGACGTCCTGACTTTATAGTGCACCGCGATTGGGAATTAGGTTTTATCGAAGGCACACTAACAGCGAGAAAGCGTCCCGATGCTACTGGTGAAAAAAAATACACCGCATGGGACGCTAAATATGGAGGTCAGGCTAAACCTGCCTATCTACTGCAAGTTGGTCTTTACGTAGATGCTCTTGAGAGTCTTGGATTCAAGGCGGAAGGAGTTAGACACGGACTCATTCTTGGATCTAGAACTATCGATACCTTTGAAGAAATTGAAATCGTTCCGGCTATGCGCCTTGCAAGAGAAAAAATTGTGGCTATCGTCTCAGGTGCTATTAAGGCTGAGGAGTCGAATAACTTAGAAGAGTTTGCTCCAGGTAAATTACTCTGGCACTGCCCAGCAAAAACCAATTGTGCCATCTGTGAATACCCGGATCTTTGCGCAGATGACCGGCTTGCGACAGATGACCTCGTTCAGGTCGCCAACATTTTGCAATCCCAAATCGCAAAGCTCGTTAGTTCAGGGATTACCACTATGGCAGCACTGGCAAAAGCGCGTGACGAAGACAGGCCTGATAAATTAGCCGAAGATTCCTTTAATAAAGTGAGACGCCAAGCGCAAGCACAGGTTGAAGCAAATCAGTCGGGTAAGCCTGTCCACTACCTATTGGATGATCCGATGATTCAGTTCTTACCACCAAGATCTGAATTAGATATCTTTTTTGACTTCGAAGGCTTCCCTTATTTCACTGAACGTGGTGGCCTGGAATATCTCTTTGGTAATTATGTTTGGGGAGATGGCAAGAATGAAGGTAAACCTCTAGATTCACTGTTTACTGAATTTTGGGCTCACGATAGAGAACAAGAAAAGCAGGCTTTCTCAGATTTTATGGTGTGGGCGCTGGACCGGATGAACAGAGATCCCAACTCGCACATTTATCATTATGCAAGTTATGAGGTGAGTGCTCTAAAGCGTCTGGCCCAAAGACACGGGATGTATGAGCAAGAAGTGTCCTGGCTAATTGCAACAGATCGGCTGGTTGACATGTTCAACATAGTTAGAAACTCTTTGATTATCGGTGAAGAGAGTTATTCGATTAAGAAGCTAGAGCGTCATTACAAATTTATTCGTTCGTCAGATGTGACAAAGGCCACAGCGAGTATCGATGAGTATGACCGATGGAGGGAGTTAGACCAGTTGTCTAAGCACCCAGGTATCGACCCGGTCGAGAGAGCCAAAGCCAAGAGTGAAGCAGCGCAGATCTATGCAGAACTCAGGCTCTATAACCTTGAAGACGTTTGGTCTACCAGAGAGCTTTACCGTTGGCTAGAAGGAATGGAAGGAGCGTGCTCCAAATATGGATTGCCTGAACCAGGCGATTCAGATGAGGAGGATGGGGATCGCGCCTTAACCAATAAAGAGATCGAACTAGCCGAACTTCATGCTCAAACTCAAGAACTATTCGACAAAGTTGAGGGTTGGGAATGGGGCAAAGACCTAGAAGCTGATTACAGAGCAACTGTTTGGCTAGCTCTCACACACTCAATACTTTTCTATAAACGCGAAGACGTCATGTTTTGGGCAGACATCGCCATCAAAGTTCTGATGGATGACGAGATGCTTTCTCGGGACAGAACTGCCGCTTCAATTACAGAAGTAACCGAAGTCTCGAGAGAAGTCAAGACTGGGCGAGACGGCACAGCAAAGCAGATTGTCACATACACCGCACAGCTCTCGGATGGTGACTTCTTCATCCCGAAAAAGCGTATGAGTATCATTACCAGTTACCGGTCAGAGGGTAAGAGACAAAATAGAGATTACGGTGAGGTTGTCGAATTCTTAGAAGGGTCTTTGACCTTTACTCGACGAGTCCGAAAAGGGTCAGACAGATTCATTCCTGATGCAATCATTGACGTTACTTCTTTTTCAACTGTTGCAAAACAAAGAGAGCTAACAAATCTTGCCAATGGCATCGCTAAGGCTTGGGGTTCTCCGCTCAATCCTGCTCCGAATGATCCTGCGATTATGGATTTATTAATGCGTAGACCTCCCAAGCTAAAGTCTTTGAACTCTTTACCGACTCCTGATCCGGATAACTACCTACCTTCAGTGATAGCGGCTGTTGAGGATTTGAATAATTCTGTTCTAGCTATTCAAGGCCCTCCTGGTTCTGGAAAGACTTATCTTGCTTCACGCACTATTGCTCATCTAATTGCTGCCGGTAAAACAGTTGCAGTCACTGCTACTTCACATTCTGCAATCGATAATGTTCTACAAGCCTGTGTCGAAGCTGGAGTGCCCATCGAGCTAATAATGAAAGCACAGAAAGACGCACCCCCTCAGGTGTGGGAAATCAAGGACACCTCTCCTGCCGCTACCTGGGTGCGGAAACAAGATGGTGCTTTCCTAATAGCTGGAACTTCATACTTCTTCAGCAATGAAAGAGTCCGAGAGCGACAAGTAGATTACCTATTCGTAGATGAGGCGGCACAGTACTCACTTGTTGATTGCATGGCTGTTAGTGGCTTTGCTAAGAACATAGTCCTTATGGGGGATCCGCAACAGCTTGCTCAAGTAGTTACCGCCGTTCACCCAGGTGGAGTTGAGAACTCTGCTTTAGGCCACTACATGGGAGACCATTCGATTCTCCCTCCAAACATGGGTTACTTCATTGAAGTCACCAGAAGATTGCATCCAGAGGTCAACCACGCAGTAAGTTGGTTGGCTTACGAAGGGAAATTGAGATCTCACCCGTCAACTGTTACTAACAAGATTGATGGACATGAACAGGGATTGATTACTATTCCAGTCCCACACATTGGTAATTCCACTTCAAGTGAAGAGGAGGCGTTGACTGTTGTGAAGTTGGTTGAATCTCTTCACGCGAGAAAAGATCCTTCCAATGTTCTGGTCGTGGCAGCCTATAACGCGCAGGTAGATCTCATCCGGCAGAATCTGAACGACGCCGGGTTTGAAGATGTAATGGTGGGAACTGTCGACAAGTTCCAGGGACGAGAAGGCATGGCAGTCATCTACAGCTTTGCCGCATCATCCAGCATGGATGCTCCAAGAGGCTTGGAGTTCCTTTTAGACAGGAACAGGTTGAATGTTGCGATTAGCCGGGCTAAGGCCACTTGCTATCTAGTTTTCAGTGAAACCCTATTGCAAAGCCAATTTAGGACTGTTGCTGAAGTCAAAGCAATTAGCCGTCTAGCTGGGCTTCTGGAGATTGCCGCTAAATAGGTTCTTTCCCGCACTCAAACATATCTACCCGGTGCTTACAAGACTTATCAAACACAATCCAGCTACCTCTAGGTGCTGCTTTGGCATCGCCCGCATGTTGATCACACATGAACTCGAACTGGCCACAAGGACAGATAAGTCTGTGAGTCGCCGTACCTTCACAGTCTTTATAGTCACAGGTGACGTTGAAGCTGAGATGGTCAATAAGGGCCTTGTCGTCCTTTAAGGCTGTTCCAGTCCCTGCTTCTGTTGAGCCTGACACTACAACCTCAGCTTCCAAGTGTTAGGTGCTTTATGCGCTGGATGACTCAAGCCTATTTGAACTTCACAACAACCTAAACGATTGTGCTAGACCATGCCTATAAACTCACTTCATGAAGAAATTCCAACACTTTCTAGAGGCATTCATTTTCGGGGCAAGATGGTTGCTCGCTCCCCTATACATCGGTTTAGTCGGTGCACTAGGTCTATTGCTTTGGCGCTATGGCATCGAGTTCATCTCTCTTGCCAAGCACATCAACAGCGAGGATGCTCACGATTTCACGTTAGATCTCTTAGGACTGTTGGACCTAGTTCTATTAGGTAACCTAGTCCTCATTGTTCTCTTCGCTGGCTACGAGAACTTCGTAAGCAAGATCGAGATTGCGGAGAGCTCAACTGACCGACCAGAGTGGATGGGCACAATTGATTTCAGTGGTCTAAAGCTAAAGCTAATTGGATCTCTTGTTGCACTTTCTGTAATTGAACTTTTGAAGGACTTCATTGAACTCTCAAACAATGAAGCAGCTGAAGTTGGCCAAGGTACCATCTGGCGAATCATCCTTCACCTAACCTTCGTAGTTTCAGGTGTCCTATTCGCGTTGATGGACAAACTCAGTGAAATTGGTGGAAAGCACATAACCTCAGGTGACTGAGTTTAGTTTTGTACTAAATCCAAAAATAGAACTCACGGGATAACTCAAGTAGTCCGCCCACTCTGTCAACCTTGGTTCACGCCATGCATAGTCTTGTGCTACCTGACTAATACATGCCCAGTAGAAAACTGTGACTAGATCTATCGTTAGGTAGTTCTTAGTCTCATCTTCGAACACCCGACCAAGAATTTGTCTAAGTAGTTGTGGAACTTGTGCCAACCCATATTCATGCAATGTATCTAGGATTAGCAGTTCAACCTGATTGGCTCTGGTGTAAGTCCAAACAGCAGAGGAATCTGACCTTCTGAGTAAAGTGCTAACTGCCAAAGCTTTTCTAAAGCTTGCTGAATCAATTGCCAGAAGTAGTGGCTCAAAGCGCTCTAGTTCGTAGCCAACTAGACGAAGATCTAGGATGTCGGGATAGTAAAGTATCCCCGCTAGGGAACTACGGTTAGCCGGTGGATCAAGGCGAACTTGGTCCTCTGGCTCAGTGAAATCCTGCATAAACCAATTGTCCTATGTCGGCAGTAGGTTTAGAGCAACCAATAGACAAGGGGTATAAAAATGGGAGCTATTCTCGGCGGTTGTTTCACGTTCATTTGCTTGATATTTCTACTAGCCTTCTGCATTCAATATCCAGCCATCTTCTGGGGGATTGTTGCGGTGTTTGTCACGGCTATTGTTCTTGGTCTAAGGGAAGGTTTTAGACAAAAGAGAGAGCGTGAAGCTGGTGGCCGCGGCCCAGGTTTTCTAAGGGCTGTTCCAGAGCTTGATGAAGACGAAGAGGGAGACATCCGTCACCACTATGGCTATGACGGAACCCCTCATAACATCTCTAGCCCTGAAACTATTCAGAATGAATCAACTTCGTTTGGTGACGAGGACGATGACGAACATCGTTAGCCAAGCATGTCGTGCAACACGATAGTTGCATCTCGAGCTGGACCAACACCAATAGCTGAGATACGGCATTTGCTCATTTTCTCTAGCGCTCTAACGTAGTCCTGTGCGTTCTTAGGTAATTCTTCAAAGGTCCGGCAACCAGTGATGTCTTCATCCCAACCTGGGAAGTTTTCATAGATTGGAACTGCATGATGGAAATCAGATTGTGAAACAGGAACTTCTTCAACTCTTTTACCATCAACTTCATACGCAACACAAACAGGAATTTGCTTGATACCGGTCAGTACATCGAGCTTGGTTAGTACAAAATCAGTTAGACCGTTGATGCGAGCAGAGTAACGAGCTATCGGAGCGTCATACCAACCACAGCGGCGTGGACGACCCGTTGTCGTTCCATACTCGTGACCAGTCTTACGAAGTAGTTCTCCCCACTCGTCGAACAACTCTGTCGGGAAAGGTCCTGCACCAACACGAGTTGTGTATGCCTTAACAATTCCAATGACGTTCTGGAATAGCCCAGGGCCAATTCCAGATCCAGTTGCAGCTCCACCTGCAGTTGCGTTTGATGAAGTAACAAACGGATATGTTCCGTGGTCAACATCAAGCATGGTTGCCTGGCCACCTTCAAACAAAACGTTCTTGCCTGCTTCAATAGCTTGATGTAGTTCAAGTGCAGTGTCCGCAACATAAGGCTTAAGACACTCTGTGTATGAAAGCAGTTCTGTAACAACTTCTTCAACCCTGATTGCAGCACGGTTATAAACCTTGCTTAGCAACTGGTTCTTCTGGACTAGTGCAGCCTCAACTTTTTGACGAAGAATTGATTCGTCGAATAGGTCTTGAATGCGAATACCAACACGGTTGATCTTGTCTGCATATGTTGGACCAATACCTCGACCAGTAGTTCCAATAGCCCTCTTACCCAAGAAACGTTCAGCTGTCTTATCAAGTGACACGTGATAAGGAGTAATGACATGTGCGTTAGCTGAAACACGAAGACGACTAGTGTCAATACCGCGAGCGTTCAAGGCATCAAGTTCTTCAAACAAAACCTGTAAATCAATTACTACACCGTTAGAAATAACTGGAATAACGCCAGGTGTCAAAATACCTGAAGGCAGTAAGTGCAGTGCATATTTCTCATCACCGATTACCACTGTGTGGCCTGCGTTGTTACCACCATTGAACTTAACAACATATTCGATATGTTCAGCCAACAAGTCGGTAGCTTTACCCTTACCTTCGTCACCCCACTGAGCTCCTACGATCACAAATGCAGGCATGGCAATCTCGTTTCTAATTCAGGGGACATTGGGCCAAAAGGCACATGCCAAGTTTACCCGAAGACGTGTTGCTGTATCCATGCGTGCATAGTTATAGCCGCTGCAGCTGAGGCGTTTATGCTCCTGGTAGAGCCAAACTGGGTGATTTCTAGCACTACATCGCTGGCTTCAATAGCCTGTTCACTGAGACCTGGGCCCTCTTGGCCAAATAGGAACACGCAGGATTGAGGGAGTTTGTATAGCTCTATCTTTTGGCAACCTGGGACGTTGTCAATCGCAATGATGGGAAGGTTCTCTGACTTGGCCCAAGCTAGAAAATCTTCAACTGTTTCATGGTGTCTAATATGCTGGTAACGGTCAGTAACCATCGCTCCGCGTCTATTCCAACGCTTATTACCGATGATGTGAACCTCTTGAGCTAGGAAGGCATTGGCATTTCTAACTATTGAGCCGATGTTTAGATCATGTTGCCAGTTCTCAATAGCAACGTGGAAAGGATGTCTCTTCAGATCTAGGTCAGCAACAATAGCTGACATCTTCCAGTAACGATATTTGTCAACGACGTTCCTGGTATCCCCATTGGTCAACAGGTCAGCGTCATAGATAGATGCAGGTAGCTCTGACCCTTCAGGCCAGCCCCCTTGCCAAGGACCAACTCCCCAAGTGCTTAGCTCGTGACTTGGGTTATTTGTCTGTTCTTTATCTGACATCTACTCAAGCCTAACTTTGCTAAAGGTAAAGTAGAACCATGGCTGAAAGAAGAAAAATCGAATGTTGGCTCACCGACATGGACGGTGTGTTAGTCCACGAAGGTAGAGCGCTCCCTGGAGCTGCTGATGTAATAAAGCAGTGGAAGGAAGAAGGCCTTAGGTTCCTAGTTCTTACCAATAACTCCATCTATACCCCTAGAGACCTTGCCGCCAGGCTAAAGGCCACAGGCCTTGCCATCCCGGAAGAAGCCATCTGGACCTCTGCCCTTGCCACAGCAGACTTCCTGCACTCCCAGAAGCCAAAGGGAACTGCCTTTGTTCTAGGAGAGGCAGGGCTGACCACAGCCATGCACGAGATCGGTTATGTAATGACCGATGTGAACCCTGACTATGTAGTTCTGGGCGAATCAAGAAACTTCAACTTTGACTCACTTACTAAAGCAATCCGTTTGATCAACAACGGTTCAAGGTTTATTGCCACCAACCCAGATGCCACCGGCCCTAGTGCGGAAGGCGTTCTGCCTGCAACAGGTTCTGTTGCAGCGCTGATTACAAAAGCTACTGGTAAAGACCCATACATCGTTGGAAAGCCGAACCCAATGATGTTCCGTTCAGCGATGAACAAAATAAACGCTCACTCAGAATCAACCGGCATGATTGGTGACCGTATGGACACCGACGTAGTTGCCGGTATCGAAGCAGGTCTGCACACTGTCCTAGTGCTTACCGGTATTGCTGATGATGCTGAGATTAACAAGTATCCATTCAGACCAAATGAGATTCTGAACTCCATCGCAGATCTGCTCAACTAGTTCTTAAAACAAAAAACGGCTGTCCTTTTCGGACAGCCGTTTTTTGCAACTTGGAGAGTTATTTAATCGTGAACACCTTGGTTAGAGTCTTTCCGTTTGAAACCACCTTTACAGTGATCTTTCCCTTCTTGACTGTGTAGCTAAGAACCTTAGTTGCAATTGTTGGCTTAACAGTGACCTTCGATCTACCTGTGATAGTGATCGTTGATGTCTTGCCAATTGCGTTCTTGATGGTTACCTTGATTGTGCGACCGCTAGCAGTTGCAGTAATCGAAGTTGGTAGAACCGGTGCAGGCTTGAAGTAATGTGCTTCGAATACAGGATCGTTTGAAGATACACCTTCGCTGGTTGCAGTAATTCTTGAGTACTTTGCACTCGCATCGGTTGGCACTGGGGTAATCGCAGAAGCCGGAGGTAGTTCACCAACAGTATCTGAGTTGTTTAGTGCGAAAACTACGCTTCCAAAAGCATCTGTTGTGCCGGTAAGGACCAACTGATCTTCAGTCGTCTTAGTTAGATCAGCTGCAGATGTAGCGAGAGAGTTAACTTTGTATGCAGGAGAGTTGAAGCCCCTGTATGCATCGCTGTAAAGACCTGCTGAAACTTTCGCATTAGATCCAGAGTTAGCTAGATTGACGCGGACTGTCACTGGCACGTTACGTGCCCATGAGCCGTCAGGCTTTGTGGCCTGGACAACGACAGTTTGCTTTGAACCAATTGTTGCGTAAGCCTGAATTGCACTCTCTCCAACAATTGAATTCTCTTCGTCTAGATATGGAACAGCCATAGTGAGCTGCGCTTCGGTTACTGTGTTATCCAAAGTTGCAGGATCAAAGTAGTGAAGCTCAACAAAGTCAACAGTGTCAGTCTTCTCTGTATGGATGACAGTTTCACTGATAACCTGAGGGATGATCTGGCTGTAGCAATCTTCGCTTGCCTTTTCAGTTGAGTCATGCGGAGTGTCTGAGTTTAGGTTTACCGGCTTAGGTGGAAGCTTGCCACCGTATTCTTCACAGTCAGTTGGAGATTTAACAACAAAATTTACATAACCGTTGCTGTCAGTCGAGGCTTTGATGATTCCACCGTCGCTGACACCACCTGTGTTAGGTCTAACGCTTGTGCCGTTGACATAAATATGTGCGTTAGAGCTTGAATAACCTTTGTTGGCTCGAAGCTTAAGTTGTGTAAAAGGTAGCGGAGCGCCTTTTGAATTGGTGACAAGGTAAGTAAGGTTTGTTGTCATACCAAATGGCACGTAAACCTGGTTGAAGCGGGTTCCAACGCCGAACCAGTCACACAAGATGGTGAATTCTTCTTCAAAGTCAGTGCGGTGCACAGAGTTATCGTCAGTCAGCACTGGGCTAACTAGTCGGATAGTAGCAAGTGGGTGATCGTTAGCGGTCTGATCGTCGACCGGGTAGTCACACTTGTCCTTTGCCTGAGCGGGGCTTGAAAGAGCGCCGAAACCAACAAGCACAAGAGCGCTAGTGATTAGCAGGGCAGTGATTCTTCTTAGGCTAACTTGCATTTCTTATCCTTTATTTAGATTAAGTTGTGTTTCCCAGAACTGTTAAACCTATAAAAATAGATTAAATCCCTAGCGGAACAGGTTATAACTGAGCTGATATTTCAAGGCTAATCTCTTTCAGGAAGCCGTGAAAGCGGTTTCGCGAGTAGTTACCAATTCGTTATTTATGCCTAAGCGCTCTCACGAATTATTAGTTGGGTAGGCAAAATGATTGGCACAGGCTCTTGGCCATGGAGCTGAGCGATTATTAGCGATCCTGCTGCCTCACCCAGCGCAACCACATCTTGGCGGATGGTAGTTAGGGGTGGTCTAGAGGTCTGCGCGATAAGAGCATCGTCGAATCCGACGATTCGAACATCATTAGGGACGGACTTTCCAGCTTGTTCAAGTGCGGTAATCGCCCCCATTGCCATTAGGTCGTTGCTGGCAAAAATGCCATCTAGATCTGGATGCTTTGCCAGCAAAGCTGCTGCATGCTTCTTTCCAGATTCAAAACTGTAATCACCCTCACAAACCAGGCTTTTAGCTGGAACCTGACCACTCTCGCGATATGCCTGAGAATAACCATCTAGACGTTGCTTTGCTGCTGTGGTCCCAATATCTCCAGTAATGATGCCAACTCGTTTACAGCCTTTAGCCATCAAGTGTTTCGTAGCGGCGTAGGCGCCACCGAAGTTGTCGGTGTCCACGAAAGGAATATCTAGGTTGGAGTGAGGAGTCCCTGTGATGACCAGGGGTAACCCTTGTTTCTTCAGGTTATTGACTAGGGCATCGCTGTGCAGGACAAAGAATATCGCTCCGTCCACCTCACCTGATTTTAGATAGTGAGCGACTCCACCATCGAGTGAGCCAACTGGTGCAACCATGAGCACCGTGTGGAGCCCGTTTTCTTGTAATACTCTGCTGACACCGGAGGTTACTGTTCCCCAGAAAGGGTCACTGAAAACCGAGAGTTCATCATCGATAACGACGGCAATTAGCCCAGTTCTACCTGAAGCTAGTGCTGAAGCAACACGGTTTTTCTTGTAACCAAGATCGTCAACGGCATCTCTAACTCGTTGTGCACGATCTGGGTGGACACTCTCGTCACCGTTCAGTACTCGGGATACGGTTGCCTCTGATACGCCAGCGGTCTTGGCGATTACTGCATAGGTGGGGCGCGCTAAAGGAGCCATGCTGCCCTCCTCCCCTTGATGCCCTAGTTCTTGGAGACGCTGTCGAGAACAGCGCCGTTGCTCGCAATAACCCTACTGTAAACCTGTGCTGAAAGTTTCGGCGTTCTCTGTAATGTTTCAAAATTGATGTGAACGATACCAAATCGTTTCGCGTAACCCTCTGCCCACTCAAAGTTGTCCATAAGTGACCAGTAATAGTAGCTCTTAACAGGTGAACCGGCGTCGATGGCCCGAGAAACGGCCTCTAGGTGGCTCAATAGGTAGTCAACACGTCTCTGATCGTTCACCACACCTTGCTCGTCTGGCTCGTCATCGTAAGCAACACCGTTCTCAGTGATTGCGATATCAATGATCTCAGGCCAATCCTTGTGGATGCGAATCAAAAGATCGCCAAGACCTTCAGGAGTAATTGGCCAACCCATGTCGGTGTGAGGACCAGGCGATGTGCCATCCGAGTTGATTGGGAAGACGAAGGTTCCTTCGTTCTTCTCAACTTGTTCTGCAGTTGGAGTGTTTAGGAATGAGTCTGAGTAGTAGTTAACACCTAGGAACTCTGAATCAATCTTTAGCTTTTCCATATCTCCTGGCAAAACGACTTTTGCAAGTTTGTCGCCATAGAACTCAACTAAGTTTTGTGGGTAGGTTCCGTGCAATTGTGCATCAATCCACCAACGGTTGATATTCGAATCCCAGTAATCACGAAGCTGAAGAAGGTCTGTATTGCTTTCATCAGAGACTCGGTAGTTACTCATGTTCAAAGTGATGCCGCTACGAATCTCAGGTCTAACTGCGCGTAGTGCACGAGTTGCTTCAGCGTGGGCTAAAGCAGTGTGGTGAGCGACAGTGATTGAAGTATCTAGATCTTTTAGACCTGGCGCGTGAACTCCCCAGAAGTTTCCAAGCCAGGTAACACACCAAGGTTCGTTGATTGTGATCCAGTTAGCAACGCGGTCACCGAAAGCTTCTGCACAAACAGTTGCGTAGTCTCCGAACTGCTGAACGATATCTCTATTGGCCCAACCACCTTTGTCCTGAAGCACCTGAGGCAAATCCCAGTGATAGAGAGTTGCGGTTGGTTGAATACCGGATTCCAATAAACCATCAATCAGACGGTTATAGAAATCGATACCTTCTTGGTTAACTTCGCCAGTGCCATTTGGCATGATTCGAGGCCACGCAATTGAGAAACGGTAGGTCTGCATCCCAAGATCTTTCATGATCTGGATGTCTTCCTGGTAGCGGTTGTAGTGATCACAAGCTACGTCACCGGTATCACCGCGAACTACCTTGCCTGGAGTCTTAGAGAACGTGTCCCAAATGCTGGCAGATCTGCCACCAACATCGAATGCACCCTCTACCTGGTAAGAAGCAGTTGCTGAACCCCAATTAAAACCTTCTGGAAAATTCATAACTAACCCTTCACCGCCCCGTCCATAACACCGCGAACAAGTCTGCGGCCGACAAGGATAAAGAGAATGAGTAGCGGCGCAGTTGAAAGGAATGCTCCACCCATGTTTAAGGCATAGTCAATTGCATAACTACTCTTAAGTTGGTTTACAGCGACCTGCGCGGTTAGGTTGTTTGGGTCTTGCAGAACTAGAAGCGGCCAAAGGTAATCATTCCAAGTTGCTAGGAAAGAGAACAAACCGAGAACAAAGCTGCTTTGCGCGATGATCGGAACAACGATTCCCCAGAATGCGCGGAAGACGCCAGCACCATCGATGCTTGCGGCCTCGAGTAGTTCGTTAGGAATTTGGGCGTCAATGATTTGGCGCATCCAGAACACACCAAATGCTGTAACTAGGGCAGGGATAATCAACGCACCTAGTTGATTTAGTAGCCCCATTTGACCAATCAACATAAACAAGGGAATAATACCCAGCTGGCTTGGAAGCATCATTGTTCCAATGACGAATAGCACCAAATACCGTTGACCCTTGAAGTTCAATTTCGCAAATGCGAAACCGGCGATAGCTGAAAAGAACACCTGAGCGACGGCAACAATTGTTCCAACGTAAATGGTGTTGAGAAGTGACTGATTGAATGTCGGTGCAGCTTCGTAAACGTGGCTAATCACCGTGAAGAATCTTCCTCCGGGGAGCAGCGTCGGCGGGACCTTGCTTACTGCTTCGGTTCCATTGGAGGCGACAATGAACATCCAGTAGAAAGGGAAAATGGAAAGCAGAGTAAACAGCACCAACACGATGTAGCTGCCAACACCGACTTTATGCCAGCGTGGTTTTTTGTTTGGGGTCATGATGGTGGTCATTTGGTATCACTCGAGATTCTCTTAGTCAAGAAGAAGTTGATTATTGAAACAAAGATGACTACGACTGTGATCATGATTCCAATAGCTGCTGCGTAACCCCATTGGCCACCGACGAATGCTCTATCAAATAAGTACAAAGTCAATGTCTTAAACTGTCCCGCATCTCCTCCGGAGAATGAACTACCTAGGAATAATGGCTCTGCGAAGACCTGCAGTCCTCCGATAGTTCCAACAATCAGAACAAAGGTGATTGTGTTTCGAAGACCCGGAAGAGTCACGTAAATGAACTGCTTGAACTTGCTAGCTCCATCAAGTGATGCCGATTCATATAGCTCACCTGGGATCGCCAGCATCGCTGCAAGGAAAATCAGGGCGTTATAGCCCGCCCATCTCCAGACAATCATGGTTGCAATTGCTACGTGGCTCGCAAATGAGTCTTCAATGAAGTCAATGTGAGGGAACCCCAGTGAGCCAATCACAATGTTGATCATTCCGAAGTCGCGACCAAAGAGCTGTCCAAACACGATTGCAACAGCTAGCACCGATGTGATGTTCGGGACCAACAGAATTGTTCTCCAGAATGTCGAACCCTTTAGGTACTGTCTGTGCAGAATAGTTGCCAACCCAATAGACATTAAAAGCATCGGGATCGTTGACAGTAGCCAGATTTCAAAAGTGTTGCTCATCGCCAGCCAGAAATCTGGATCTTCCATTAGGAGTTGGAAGTTCTCAAGCCCTATGAAGTCTTGTGTGCCAAGTGGATCCCAGTTAAAGAAAGCAATGTAAACCGAATAGACAATTGGGGCTAAACCAAACAGGAGAAACATGAAGAAGAAAGGCGCAATAAACAAATAACCCCATTTGCCGTTTAGAGACAAAACTGCATTTGGGTTATTAAGTTTCTTTGGTGGCTTAGGCGGCTTCCAAGGCGAAGCGGGCTTCCGCTTAGCGCTCACAGCTGGCTGAGTCATTGAACTGCTTTCTCAAATAAAAGTGGTCGTTACCGACTATTTACATTTTCTGGCGATAGTGGTTAAAGCTCCGCTATACGCTTTATTAACGTCTTTTTGCTTTTTATTAATCACTAGAGAAAGTGCGTTTCCAAACTCTTGATCGATACAGCGCTGCTGCTTTCCTTCATAAATCGGCTTCAGGTTTTTAATTCCGTCAGCATAGATCTTTCCGGTGTAGGCGTTGTTGAAGAATGGATCTGGCTTTCCAACTAGGGCCTGATTTGTATATAGGGCCTTAGTTGAAGGGAAGATGCCTCCGGTGTATTCAAACATCTTTAGCTGCTGAGCAGGCGCTAGATACCAAGTAATGAAGTCCCAAGCTTCCTGCTTGTGCTTTGCTCCCGCAGGGATGCTGAGCTGACTTCCACCTTGGTTTCCTCCACCACCAGGCATAGTTGCGATGTCCCACTTACCTTCGGTGTCAGGTGCCTGAGCCTTGATATAGTCAAGCATCCAAGCTGGAGAAAGAATTACCGCAAATGTTCCATTCTGCATTCCAACGTTCCAGTCAGAAGAGTACTGACCGATTCGTGTACCAATTCCGTTGGCATCGGCTTTCAGAGTTAAATCAAATGCTTTGCGAATAGCTGGATTAGTTTTGTAAACCAACGTACCGTCTAGGCCTTTATTGGCCCTGTAGTACTTTTCAGTACCTTGGTTTAGGTAGGCAGCAAAGATTGTTCCTACGTTATCCATAAACCCTTTAGGCGCTGCTTTCGCCTTTGTAAAAGCGGACTTGTATTTTGCAAGCTTGCTCTTCTGAGCATATTCCTTACCAAAAGTAATGAACTTATCCCAGGTGTTCCAGGCTTTCGCTACGTCATCGCGCTTATATGGCATGCCAACAATCTTGAATAGATCGTGACGGTATGCAACTTCTAGGCCTCCAACGTCAGTTGGGATACCGATAATTTTTCCGTTGTGTGCCACTCCGTGGTCCCAGCGCCACGCTAGGTAATCATTCTTGATGGTAGTCGCAGACTTATTTCCCACAGTGGTACGCATGGTGGCCAAATCAACAAAACATTGTGGGTAGCTTCTCCAGTAACCTGAGTAAGAAACTTCGATGGCAGCTATATCTGGGTTACCAACACCACCGGCTGCACACTGAGTTCTTAGGTTTTGACCATTCAAAGTGTCAAGATCTGGGCTCTTAATTTCAGAGATCTTTATTTCTGGGTGAATTTTTCTGTAGTCATTTACCAACTGCATGTTTAGAACATCGCCAAAGTAAGCGAAGGAAACAACGGTACAACCGTTGCCATCTTCTTTCGCATTCTTGCAATCAACAACAGCTTGCGCTGGAGAAATACCGCCTAGAGAACCAACTGCGAGTGAAGCGCCGACTAGAAGTGTCAAAGTCTTGATCGAAAGCTTTTTAATATTCATCAGGTTCTCCTAAAGTGATTAACTGTACCCCCCAGTGAGTGTTGTGCGACAACCACTGGGAGGTCTACGTCCTGTTATACAAGGTTAGTAGTAAACTGCGAAAGCGGTTTCACAGATACAATAAGTTAATCCTGAAAGCGGTTTCTGCGCAAACTGGTAAGGGTATTGACGGGCAACCGTTACCAAAAAGTAATAATTGAAGATTGATGGCAACCTAGACTGAAATTTAGGACGGTACAAAATGAGTTTGAGAAGAACGATTTCTTTCTCCCTGGGAGTGCTTCTGAGCCTCGCCGTTTTACCTGTCGGTAGCACCGCTCTTGGTGGGACTCCAACCCATAAAGCTGTCGCTAAGGATCGTGTCCTCTGGTCGCAGCATTTCACCGGTAAAGCTGGCACACGAATAGACACAAAAACCTGGACCTATGACTTAGGTAATGGTTTTGGCTGGGGTAACGGGGAACGAGAGTATTACACAAATCTTTCAAGCAACATCTCTATGGACGGCGCTGGAAAACTTGGCATTACCGCCCGTCCGCTGAGTTGGGACAACAATAATCACGTCAAGATGCTCAGAAGCTGCAACGATTGTGCATACTCAAGTGCAAAAATCGTAACCCGTGACAAAGTCGGCTTTAAATATGGCCGCATTGAAGCACGCATGAAAACTCCTGCAGGAGTTGGTATGTGGCCAGCCTTCTGGATGTTGGGTGTTAGCCGTTCAACTTGCAATGGCTGGCCGTCATGTGGAGAAATCGACATCATGGAAGCTAGAGGATCAGAGGTTTACAGATCTGTTAGCAGCCTCCATGGTGATGGATATTCCGGTGGCGAAGCTATCGTCCACAGTTACTTCTCTGGCAGCACTCCAATGACGGATAACTTTCATGTCTACCGAGTTGACTGGTTGCCAAACCGCATTTGTTTCTACGTAGATAACGAACTACTTGATGGTTGTGACACTGCATCTTCAGTGAAACCCTACTCGTGGGCGTTCAACGCAGAGTTCTACATGATTTTGAATCTAGCTACCGGAGGACAATTCGATAGTGGAAATCTAGACGTGACGATTCCTAAAGCTGAAATGAAAATCGACTGGATTAAATACTCAACCTTGCAGGGCAAAGGCCAGCTAATAAAGCACTAGCGAAGATCTAAATCATCTAACGTAACTGCCGTTAGATATTTATAGCCCGCATCTTCAATAACCTTTTGCGCACCGGTGTCTCTATCAACGACTGTTGCAACAGCAACAATGATTGCACCTGCTTCTTCCAACGCTTTAGCTGCAGTCAAAGGAGATCCTCCAGTAGTTGAAGTATCTTCAACAACAACCACCCGCTTACCTTTAACATCAGGTCCTTCAACCTGTCTACCCATACCGTGAGCTTTGGCTTGTTTACGAACAACAAATGCATCAATACCTCTACCCCGTGCAGCGGCCTGGTGTAAAACTGCAGTTGCAACTGGATCGGCGCCCATAGTCAAACCACCAATTGCATCAAACTCTTTAACACCATTGGCGTCAAGGAGATCTAGCATTACCTGGCCAACCAGAACAGCTGCTTCATGGTGCAGTGTTGCTCTACGAAGATCAACATAGTAATCAGCTTCGATGCCACTTGAAAGAGTGACTCTGCCATGCGCCACAGCAAGTTCTTTAATCAGTTCAATAAGGCGAGGCTTGTTAGCAGAAGAAAAGGTCATGCCATAAGTTTAAACAGTGCGAATAGCAACTCATAACGTTAACTCAATTAGAACCCGTGTCTCCCGTGTAGTGGACTGGATGGTGCGAGCTGATATCGATGTCTTAACTATGCAAGAAATCAAGTGCAAACCCGAGCAGTTCCCCATGCAGCCCTTTACCGACGCTGGTTACCACGTCGTATTACATGGTCTAAACCAGTGGAATGGTGTTGCCTTTGCTAGCAAGATACCTGCCGAGGACGTGGAAATAGGTTTTGCCGATATGCCCGGCTTTGGGCCAGAACTAGCCCAAGAAGCCAGAGCAATAGGCGCAACCTTTGAAGATGTAAGGCTCTGGTCCCTATACATTCCTAACGGTAGAACACTTGAAGACCCACACTACGAATACAAGCTCAACTGGTTAGACAGACTAGCTGCAGCAACAGCAGAGTGGTTAGAGCATGACCCTAACCAATCTCTTGCTCTAATGGGAGACTTCAACATCGCTCCCCTAGATACAGATGTCTGGGACATGGATGCCTTCATTGGTTCAACACATGTCTCTCAAGCAGAGCGAGATGCCTTTGATGCATTCGAACAAATTGGATTAACAGACGTAGTTAGACCACTGGTTCCAGATGGATACACATATTGGGATTACCAACAACTTAGATTCCCTAAGAACGAAGGCATGAGAATCGACTTCATTCTAGGAAGCGAAGCATTCGCAGAGAGAGTAACCTCTGCAGAAATAGTCAGAGACGAACGTAAAGGTGAAGGACCTAGCGATCACGTTCCTGTTGTAGTTGACATTGACTAATGGATTTCACCTTCACCGCAGAAATGATTGAGTGGCGAGGGCCAGCTCCTTTTTACTATCTCCCTATTCCTAAAGACATCTGTGAAGAAATAAAAGTAGCGGCAAAACTACTTAGCTACGGTTGGGGAGTCATACCGGTCACTGCAACAATCGGTAAAACAACATACACAACGTCACTATTTCCTAAAGATGGAATCTATTTACTGCCACTCAAAAATGCTGTTCGCTTACCTGAAAAATTAGAAATGGGTAAAGCAATAAAAGCAAAACTAGTTTTGTAATTACTTAGCTAAATAAGCTTTACGTTCCTCAGGACTGAACTTCTCAATTGCATACCTGAGCATTGTTCTAGGCATCTGATTCTTGTATTGGTCTAGGAACCTAGTTAGCTCTTCTTTTTCTCTGTTGCCCATCTCACGAAGCATCCAACCAACTGCTTTGTGAATCAGATCATGCTTGTCATTCAATAAATCTCTTGCAATAGCTTTAGTTAGACCAAACTTCTTTAGTCGGATAAGAGCGAAGGTCAGCATGATTGATGCTCTACGCTCCCAGAGGTTCTCTGACGTAGCTAAGCCGTGAATGAACTCTGCGTTGTATCCGAGGTGTCTAGATAGTATTTCACCAAGATAAGGAGCACTGGTATCAATCAGATCCCAGTTGTTCACATAGTTCTCTCGAACCAACATCAACCAAAACTCAAACAGTTCAATACGTTCCTGATCTGTCTTAGCCTTCGAGTATTGACCAACCAGAATCAGAAGAGCACATAATCTCTCTTCGTGAAACTTAGACCTTGCTAATTCATAAAGATCTTCTGGAAAAAGAGAACGGTATTTCTTAGCTATCTTCCTAGTATCTGGAACGGTAACACCCAGGAAGATATCTCCTTCCCCGTATTCACCCTTACCAGTCTTGAAATACTTGGCAGAGCCTTCCGCCCGCTCTGGAGTGCTGATAGCTTTGAGGTCTTTACGGAGTTGAGCTAACTCAGACAATTACTTGTCTCTCCAAATCTCAACAGC
>Ga0114975_10000992_pt1 | contig 20747 bp, 1 predicted proteins | sample S_130626_EF_Meta_FD_87031 | JGI IMG/M metagenome (GOLD analysis project Ga0114975, IMG submission 87031) | Freshwater microbial communities from Lake Simoncouche, Canada to study carbon cycling - S_130626_EF_MetaG | ecosystem: Environmental > Aquatic > Freshwater > Lake | place: Lake...
AACTTATAATTATAGCTGGACACAAGTCTCTGCTACATTATCACATGTGTTAGCTATTCGTACTGACGGTACACTATGGTCATGGGGCGCAAATAACGGTGGACAACTTGGTCAAGGTGATACAACTACTCGCAGTGCACCAATTCAAATTGGTACTAGTACAGACAATAGTTGGTCTACTGTGGCTGCAGGTAGTGATGCTAGCTTTGCAATTAGAAATGATAGAGCATTGTTTGGTTGGGGTGACAATACAAACGGTATATTAGGTCAATCAAATACTACCAGTGTAAGTAGTCCGGTTATAATTAGTTCAGGTACTAGTTGGACTAATATTAATGCTAGACAACATATACTTGCAACTACTAACCTAGGCGCAATGTATGCATGGGGTTTGAACAATGCAGGTCAATTGGGAGCAACTAATATTATTGCTGTAGGTGACACACAGAATCGTAGCGCACCGGTTCAAATTGGTAGTCCTAATAGCTGGAACTTAGTAGCCGCTGGTTCTAGTTTTAGTATGGCAACCGGTAGCACTGGGTTATTATATACATGGGGTCTAGGCACAAGCGGTCAATTAGGCGGTGCTGGCAATGGAACAACAGTAGCATACGGTAATACAAGCCGTAGTAGCCCAAGTCAAATCGGTGCAAGTAGTTGGAGTGTTATTGCAGCCGGCACAAGCTGGGCTATGGGTATCAGTATAGCAACTGGTCCGCGGCTATACCATTGGGGAGGCAGTGCTAATTATGAAAATGGTGCAGGAACAACATTATTGCGTAGCTCACCTGTTCAAATAGGTACAAGTAGTTGGACGACAATTGGTGGTACAACAAATCCTATAGGAATTATGTCAGCTACAGCCGGAACATTATTTGTTTGGGGTACTCAAACAGCCGGTCAATTAGGATTGAATGATGTTGCATTACGCAGTAGTCCTGTACAAATTGCTTCATTAACTGGTCAAGTATTTGATAATGTTTCAAGCCCAACTCAAATTGGTAGTAGCTCATGGACACAAGTAGCAGCCGGTGATTTATATACTATGGCCCTACGTGCAGTTGACGGTGGTTTGTTTACTTGGGGTTACGGTATATTAGGCAGATTGGGTAGTGGGGCAACTGCGTCACGCAGTAGTCCAGTTCAAGTTGGTACAAGTAGTTGGTTAGCAATAAGTACAGGTAGTACACAAAATCCAGTAGGATTGACAATAGCATATACGTTGTTCAGTTGGGGTCTTAACAATTTTGGTCAAGTAGGCGATGCAACCACAGTTGATAAATCTGCTCCGGCGGCAGTTGGTAGTTTATTAAATCAAATGACTGATGTTATTAAAACAGTAAGTCAACTTGGTGCTAGTACCTGGAGTGCAATTAGTGCAGGTGAAAGTCATGCATATGCTATACGTAGTGATGGTGGTTTATTTACTTGGGGTAATAATAATGCCGGACAATTAGGTCAAAGTATTGGCCTTACAATACATCGTAGTAGCCCCGTCCAAGTTGGTGCTACTAGTTTCAGTCAAATTAGTGCAGGATATTCTATTGGTGCGGCAATTACAACTTTAGGTAATTTACAAACAACTGGTTTAGGATTATCTGGACAGCAAGGTAGTGGAGCAACAACTACTCGGAGCGCATTTACGGCAGTTGGTGCAAGTAGTTGGACAAATATAAAAGCACTTTCTGGAATGATGATAGGTACAACACTCAGCAACCTTACCTTTGTATGGGGTAATAATAGTAATGGTCAGTTAGGTTTAGCTGATACTATTAATCGTAGTTCGCCGGTACTGTTAGGTAGTAACTTGGCAGCTAGTATGTATCAGACTGTATTTCCTAGCCCAATATTAGTTAATACAGCTACGACTGCAAGCTGGACACAAATTGGCCTAGGTGATGTATTTAGTGTTGGTATAGAAAATAGCGGTAGATTATATTCATGGGGTAGAAATAACACAGGTCAATTAGGTGATGGTAGTACGATAGATAACACACCAACAAAATCTAGCCCTGTACAAATTGCAACAACAGCAAGTAGCTTTACGTTTATTAATACAAGTAGCCCTGTGCAAGTTTCTGCTGGTACTAGTTGGAACGCTATTGCTGCCGGAGGAACTCATGTAGTCGCAGTTAAATCTGACGGTACATTATGGGCGTGGGGACAAAATGCTTATGGGCAAGTAGGATCATCAAGCACGTTGAATCAATATACACCAAAACAAATCGAGACTCAAAACAGTTTTACTAGTGTAGCTGCCGGAACTGATTTTAGTATTGCTGTCAATACTAATTATTCACTATGGCGCTGGGGATTTAATTCAAGCACGGATTTAGCTAGCCCACATCGTAGTAATCCATTACAGCTAGGTAGTGGACTATTCAGTAAAATAAGTGCGGCAAAAGAAACAGCATTAGCTATCACTACCGGTGGTTCATTATATGGTTGGGGAAAAATAACCACTGATGATAACTTTTATTTTAATTTAACTCTTGACCCTATAACATGGGGTGTTGGATATTCATATAGTGACGTAAATGCTGGTGATAGTTTTATACATGCAGTACAAACTGATAATAGTTTATGGGCCTATGGTAAAAATGATGTAGGACAGCTTGGATTAAGCGATACGGTTAATCGTAGTAGCCCGGTACAAATCAGTGCAGGTTTCAATTGGGGTTTATTAGGCGGCGGAGCAGGTGGACCTGCATTGCAAGCTGGCTCATTATATATTACTGGAAATAATGCTCAAGGACAATTAGGCTTAGGTGATTTAGTTACACGTAGTAGTCCTACACAATTATCTGCTACTAATCAAAATATGGTGCCTTTCCCCGTAAGACTTAATAATAATAAATGGAATTATATTTCAGCAGGATACTCACATAGTACTGCTATAGCTAGTGATAATACATTATATGCTTGGGGTCGAAACATCGAAGGTCAGTTAGGTGATACTACTGTGGTTTCAAAAAGTAGTCCAACATTAGTTACCCTACCAACCGGAACATCAAGTTGGTTAGCAGTAAGTGCTGGTAAAGATTTTACTGTTGGAGTTAGGATAGATAACACACTATGGGCTTGGGGACTAAATACTAAAGGACAATTAGGTTTAAGTGATACAACAAATAGAAATAGTCCAGTGCAAGTTGGTCTTGGATATTGGAATAATGTAATTGCTGGTGCAAGTCATACTGTTGGTATAGCAGACAATAACACAATATTTATTTGGGGTGATGATAATTTTGGACAATAATAATGCGTAGTAGCCCGATACAAGTTGGTAGTGGATCTTATAAAATAGTAGCCTTAGGTAATAACTCCACAATGGCTATAGACCCTTATGGCACATTGACTGCATGGGGAGAAAATCTATATGGACAAGCGGGTACTAACTCTATTACAAGTTATAGCTGGACACAATTAAGTAACGGAGACGCACATAGTTTAGCATTACGTAGTGATAATACATTGTGGGGTTGGGGATTAAACACATCAGGTCAATTAGGTACAAGTGATACTATTGCAAGACAAAGCCCAACACAAATTAGTGCTAACATAGGTGGTGTTGTTACATCGAACTGGAGTAGTGTAAGTGCTGGTGCAAGTCATAGTGTCGCTATTTCAAATGACGGAGTTGCATATGGTTGGGGTCTTAATACTAGTGGACAAGTTGGTGATGTTACTGTTATAAGTCGTAGTTCCCCTGTACAAATTCCTGTAGCCGGACCTTCATCAAATTATAGTGTTTACTTTGATGGTACCGGGGATTATTTAAGTATAGATGCAAACTCTGCGTTTGATTTATCAACAAGTGACTTTACAGTAGAATTTTGGGTATATTTCAATGGCTCCAATAATAGTAGAGGTTTTTTTGCAGCCGGTAATTCAAGTAGAAGTGGTATAGGATATCAGATATCAGCCTCTGGTATACTTCAATTTATTTATGGTAACGGGACGACCTGTACTTTCGTCACCGGTACAAATGCTTTACAATTGAATACATGGATTCACGTTGCTACTTCTAGAGTTGGATCTAATGCTAGAGTTTATATTAATGGTACTTTGGAAATAACAGTTACATCATCTAATTTTGGCGCCGGATCATATTCGTGTTTTGTCGGAATTGGTTACGGAATAAGTGGTGGCAATTTAACTCTTGGATCACCAATTTTAGGATATATTTCTAATTTCAGACTAATTAAGGGAACAGCATTATATACAACAGGTTTTTATCCAAGTACAGGAAGATTTACTACAACAAGTCAAAATGCAATAGCAAGTCAGGTATCACTATTAACTGCACAAAGTGCAACTATAGTTGATAATTCAACTAATGCTTTTGTTATTACAAATAACGGACCAAGTACAGTATCAAGTAGTAATCCATACGGACCTTATTATAGTGGTAGTTTTACTACAACAGGTCAACGCCTTAGTGTCGCTTCAAATTCTGCATTTGATTTTGGTACAGGCAACTTTACTCTTGAATGTTGGTTTTATTCAACCACTGTTGGTACACAGGTATTAATTGATCGGTGGAATTTTGGAGTTTCTATATTTTTATTAAGGCTTGTTGGAACAAGTTTGCAAGGTTGGATAAATGCCTCAGGAGTCTCTAATATGGGAGGTGGAACAGTTACAGCTAATACTTGGAATCACGCAGCCTTTGTTAGAAATGGTTCAATTTTTACTTTATACTTAAATGGGGTAAGCGTTGGAACTCCTATAAATACTGCGCTTGCTTTATCAACAGGTACAACTGTTGTTAGTATTGGCGGTAATGCTTCAGAAACAGTTGTTGGGTATATGAGTGATGTCAGGATAGTAAAAGGTACTGCTGTATATACAGGAAACTTTACACCACCGGGGAATATATTAAGAACTACTCAATCAGCAATGACAAATATTGTTGCATTAACTGGAACAGAAACTGTTTTACTAACATTACAAAATGCAACTATCATTGATAATTCTACTAATGCCTTTATTATTACTAATACTGGAAGTGTATTAATAACAACCTTATTTGCCCCGTTTATAGGATCAGCTACAGAAGTTCTAATTGCAAATAAAGTAGCTGCCGGCAACAACTTTACACTTGCTATAAGAAATGATAATACCTTGTATAGTTGGGGATTGAATACAAGTTATCAATTAGGTGACGGTACAACTACAAGTCGTAATAACCCGGGACAAGTTGGTACAAGTTCTTGGTCATTAATTAGTGCGGGCGGAAGTCATGCACTTGCTATTGATGCTAACAATAAATTATATGGTTGGGGTACACAAACATTTGGTCAACTTGGTTTAGGTGACACTGCTTTACGTAGCCAACCTACACAAATAGGTGCAAGTTCTTGGATCGCTATTAGCGCAGGATATACGCATAGTATGGCATTAACATCTGATAATAGATTATTTACTTGGGGTATTAATGCTAATGGACAGTTAGGCTTTAATAGGTCATTTATTTCATTGAATGCAGGATACGTAATTTCTTCGGTTGTTAGAAGTGATGGGACACTGTGGGCATGGGGACAAAATGCTCAAGGACAACTAGGTGACGGAACTGTAGTTGCAAAATCAAGCCCAGTAGCAGTTGGTTTATTAACTAACTGGAGTAAAGTCACTAAATCTTCAGTGCTTAATAGTTTTGCAATAAAAACTGATGGTACATTATGGGGCTGGGGAGAAAACTCTACGGGTTCAATTGGAGATGGCACTCTTACAAATAAATCCAGCCCAGTGCAAATTGGTGCTAGTACCTGGACTATTGTTGCTACTGCTTCGACAGTTACTATAGGACAACAAGCTACATATGCAATAACGAGTGACGGTAAATTATATAGTTGGGGTTTTAACAACGTAGGTCAACTTGGATTAGGAGACACCACTAATCGTACTAGCCCCGTACAAGTTAGCGTAGGAACTAGTTGGAGTTTAGTTACTGCAGGGCTTCAATATGCTCTTGCGATAACAAACAATGGTGCATTGTATAGTTGGGGTATAAACAATGCAGGACAGTTAGGTGATCCAACTCTTGCAACTACAACTAATCGTAGTACACCTACTATATTGTCAGGTTCTGATAGTTGGAGTCAAGTAAGTGCAGGTGCTAGTCACGTAGTTGGTATAAAAACTAACAATACTGTTTTTGCTTGGGGATTTAATACTCAAGGTCAATTAGGCGATAATACCAATGTCAATAAAAGTAGCCCAGTACAAGTTGGTACAATATCAACTACATTGACAGATGCTAATGCATATAGCTTACAATTTAATGGATCTAGTAGTTATCTTACTATACCGTATAATACTGTATTTGATATTCCGGGAAGCACACAATGGACATTTGAATGTTGGGTGTATACTGTTTCTTCTAGTGTGTTTGTTATAGCAGGCAGAAATTGGAACTATGGTGGTAATGGACCTACTTGGGCATTTTCATTGAACGGCGGAGTTACGCCAATTTGGAATTTTGGTGGAACAGGATCTGCAACATATGTCTTGGCAGTATCTACACTAAGTGGTACTTTAGGTCAATGGAATCATTATGCATTTACCCGTGATGTTAGTAATGACTGTAGAATTTTTGTTAATGGACAAGTAGGTGTTACACGCAATGACAGTTCAGCAATGACTAGTGCAAGTGGCGCAGTATATATTGGAGTTAGCACAAACCTTGGAAGTTCATTCGCCAATGGATATATGTCTAATTTACGTATAGTTAAAGGTCAAGCATTATATACATCAGTCTTTACCCCAACTACAAGTTCGTTAACTACTAGTAGCCAAGGAGCAACATCAGCAAACGTATCATTATTAACTGCACAAAATACAACAATAATTGATAACTCAACTAATATATTTACAATTACAAATGTTGGAGGTGTAACTTATTCATTGATTACACCTTTCACTAGCGCAATAGCAATTGGTGCAATATTTGCAACACAAATAAGTGCAGGTGGAACACATAGTGTAGCTATTGATACTTCCAATAAATTATTTACTTGGGGATTGAATAGTTCAGGACAACTTGCATTAAATGACATTGCAAACCGTAGTGCACCAGTTCAAGTTGGATTCTCATCAAATTGGAATAATATAAGTGCTGGTGATACTCACACTATAGCTTTAGACAATGCAGGTACATTGTATGCATGGGGATTAGGTACCACTGGACAATTAGGTGATATCACTGCTGTATCTAAGAGTAGTCCAGTATTAATAACATCTATATCAATACCAAACACAAGTAGTCCAACTCAAATAGGAACCAGTAGTTATACTATAATCAGTGCAGGTAACAACTTCTCAACAGCAATATCATCTGATAAAAAATTATTTGTATGGGGATTAGGTGCACAAGGGCAATTAGGAGCTGGATTAACTGTTGCTAGAAGTAGACCAATGCAAATCAGTGTATCAAATTCTTATAATTTAATAGGAGCAGGTGGAACACATCTTTCAATAGTTCCTAGTACTTCACCACAATTAATATTAACAACCGGTCTTAATACATCGGGACAACTTGGATCTTTAACAGTTACAACTCGTAGTAGCCCGGTACAAATTAGTGCGAGTGCATCATCATTTAATAGCCCAGTGACTGTAAGTGTTGGTAATTATTCTAGTTATTATGTCAGCAGTCCTACACAAGTTGGATCTAGTTCTTGGACAAGTGTAAGTGCTGGTGGTACACATACTTTAGGTGTAAGAAATAACGGATTATTGTATGCTTGGGGATATAATGCAAACGGTCAGCTAGCAGATTCTACTACGATAAATAGAAGTAGCCCCGTACAAATTGGTTCTAGTTCTTGGAGTCAAGTAAGTGCGGGAGATTTACATAACATAATATTAAAATCTGATGGTACAATTAACACATTTGGTCTTAACTCTTTTGGACAACTCGGTGACGGAACATGAGTATAACTAGAAGTAGCCCTGTTCAAGTGGCTGCGTATACTACAACATACAGTCAAGCCCCTAAATTAGTCAGTACAAGCTGGAGTAAAATCAGCGTAGGCCCTAGCCACGTATTAGCCATTAAAAGTAACAACACATTGTATGCTTGGGGTATAGGTACATCAGGGCAACTTGGCGATGGATTTGCAATCAGCCGTAGCAGTCCAGTACAAATTGGTAATCCTAGTTATACATGGAATGATATTAGTGCAGGTCCTAATTTTTCTGTAGGTTTGCGAGGTGATGGATTATTATTTGCTTGGGGCGTTAATACAGCCGGCGTATTAGGTGATCTAAATGTTCCTATAGGTGCTACCCGTAGTAGCCCTAACCAAATTGGCACAAGTAGTTGGAATGCAATAAGTGCCGGTGGCACACATATTGTTGCAATTCGCAGTGATAAGAGTTTATGGTCTTGGGGATTAAACACTGTAGGTCAACTTGGTAACGGTGATTATTATAATCGTAGTAGCCCAGTACAAATTAGCACAAGTTCATGGATAAGTGTAAGTGCAGGACAAACACATACTACTGCTATCACAAGTGATTATAGATTGTTTACTTGGGGTGATAACACAGTAGGCACATTGGGATATACAACACCTGCACAAAGTTATTTTAGCTGGACAAGTGTTGCAGGTAATGCAGATTATACAGTTGCTATTCGTAATGATGGATTACTATTTGCATGGGGCACAAATAACTTTGGTCAATTAGGTGATTTTACAACGATTAACCGCAGTAGTCCAGTACAAATAGGTACTAGTAGTTGGTTAGTAGTTAGCGCACAAGCACCAACTGGTGGCGGACCTGTATTAGCTATTCGTAGTGATGGTACCTTATGGGGATGGGGATACAATGTTGCAGGTGGATTAGGTGTTGGAGATACCGCATACCGTAGTAGCCCTGTACAGGTATCAGGTGGTGGTAGTTGGATTTCTGTATCAGCCGGCAAGAGTCATACTATAGCATTGAAATCAGACTATAAATTATACACATGGGGATTAGGTACATCAGGACAACTAGGTGATGGATTAGTTAGTCGTAGTAGTCCATTATTAGTTGGTACAAGTTCTTGGACTAAAGTAAGTTCAGGTGAACTCGCATCATATGCAATTAGACTTGATGGTGGATTATTTGCATGGGGAGCAAATACTAATGGTCAACAGGGTGACCCTACTATTGCAACGAATGTACTTAGAAGTAGCCCAACTCAAATAGGTAATAATAGTTGGACTAATGTATTTGCATATGGTACAAGTTTTGTTCATGCTATTGATAGTAATAGCAAATTGTTTGGTTGGGGAGCCAACGGCGGCGCTCAATTAGGGGTCGGGGATGCAAACCCACGTAGTAGCCCAGTGCAAATTTCTAGTGGTAATTGGAGTACATTAGGTGGTTATGGAAGTATTACTAATACATTAGGTATACAAACTGATGGTAGTTTGTGGGGCTGGGGTAGTAAATCAAACTTGTTGTTAGGTGAATTTAGTAATGCAAGTTATACATTTAGCTGGAGTCAAGTAAGTGCAGGCCCAAGTCATACAGCCGCAATACGTAGTGATGGTAGATTATTTACATGGGGTCTTAATAGTGTTGGTCAATTTGGCAGTGGCACCACTAACAACAGTCAAAGTCCTATATTAGTTAATGTGTCAGTGGGTGTCAATGATTTTTGGAATCGTGTAAGTGTAAATGGATTACGTACAATAGCAATACGGAATGATAGCACATTATGGAGTTGGGGTAGCAATGCAGGACTTCTACTAGGTGATAAGACAGGTGCTACCAGAAGTTTCCCAACACAAATAGGTTTTAACACTGGCTCAGCATTATCATTTAATGGTAGCAATCAATATTTAGATATTGCTACAAACACATCAGGTAATTTTACTACCGGTAATTTCACAATAGAATTCTGGGCCTACCCTACAGTCAATAATAGACAAGACTGGATAGATTTTAATGACGGTGCCACTAGATTATTGATATATTATACTGGCACTAACATTGCATATTTTGGTTCAGGGTCAGATAGAGTTGTAGCAAATGCTATGATTTTAAACCAATGGCAACATATAGCAGTAAGTCGTGTATCAGGTTCTACTAGAATATTCATTAACGGCTTGCAATCTGGTTCGACATTTGCAGGGGATACAATAAATTACCCTGCACAACGATTAACTATTGGCAAAGATGGTTCAGGTCTTACATATGTCACTGGATATATGGCTGGCATTAGAATATTACGAGGGGTTGGACTTTATACAACAAACTTTGGGGTACCTTCAGTACCCCCGGTGTTAGTCACTGGTTCAACAATTTTATTGTTAACTTCTTCTACTACTGATAGTTCAGGTACTATTACACTCACAAATAACAATTCGGTAGGTGTAACTACATCTATTACTCCGTTCTTTGATACTACGTCTTTTACTCAAATAAGTGCAGGGTTAAGTCATTCACTCGCAATTACTAGTTTAGGCAAATTATATAGTTGGGGTGATAACACTTATAGACAATTAGGGTATAGTACAGATTATAGCATATTGTTCAATGGAACAACTGATTATCTTACATTACCCGCAGGCACTGCGTTTACATTTGGTACAGGTGATTTTACTATTGAATGCTGGATCTATTTAAATGGAACCGCAGGAAACTATGCAATATTTGACGCCAGAACAGCTGGAAGTGCAGTTTCAATTAATTTTTATTTTCAAGGTACTAATAATTTATCATTAATGGTTAGTGGTGTTAATCGAATTGCCCAAGGATCAGCACTTTCTGCTAGCATATGGCACCATGTAGCCTTATCAAGAGTATCGGGATCAACTAGAATGTTTGTTGATGGTCTTCAAGCAGGAGCAACATACACAGATGCAAATTCTTATAATCAAGGTATACCAACTATAGGTCGTAATGCAATTGCAGGTGGCGGTTCAAATTTCTTCCCAGGCTATATTACAAATATTCGTGTTGTCAAAGGGCAGGGTTTATATACATCAAACTTTACACCAAGTACTACTTCATTAACTACAACAAGTCAAGGTATATCGTCTGGCACAGTTTCATTATTAGCATTACAAAATTCTACTATTATAGATAATAGTGGAAATAATGTAACTATCACCAGCGTTGGTACACCAACGATTCAACCATTCTCAGTGTTTGGTATATCTCCAACGCAAGTTGGTTCTAGTAGTTGGAGTCAAGTAAGTAGTTACGGTACTCATAGTTTAGGTATTGATATAAACAATAAATTATATAGTTGGGGAGAAAATACAGCAGGCCAAATAGGCGTGGGAGCGAGCCCGTATTTTTGGACTAGCGTAGCTACATCTACACAAAACGGTCCTGTATATGCTATTCGAAATGATGGTGGTTTATGGGGCTGGGGACTAAATACCTCAGGTAGTCTTGGTGATGGAACTGGTGCAAGCAAATCTAGTCCAGTACAAATTGGTACTAGTAGTTGGAGTATGATAACTTCAGGTTTAAGTCACGTATTAGCTATTAGAGCAGACGGTACTCTTTGGGGATGGGGAGGTAATGGTAGTGGTCAATTAACTTCTAATCCGGTATTAGTAGGTGGGGCAAGGTCTAGCCCAGTACAAATTGGTACAAGCAGTTGGTTGTTTGTAGCCGCCGGACAGAACTCATCATTCGGCATAACATCTGATTATAAATTGTTTGCTTGGGGATACAACGGTCTTGGAGTTTTAGGTGATAGTACTACTGTCAATAAATCTAGCCCGGTGCAAATTGGATCAAGTAGTTGGACAAGCGTTGCTACGTATGGTTTGGGAACGAATACTAATTATTCGATAGGGTTACTAGCAGACGGCACAATATATACCTGGGGTTATAATGCTAGTGGTCAATTGGGTGACGGAACTACTGTTAATAAAAGTAGTCCGATACAAGTTGGTACGAGTAGTTGGAAACTAGTAGCAAATATGTACACCGCATCATTCGCAATTCGCGGAGATGACACCTTGTGGGGCTGGGGTCTTAATAGTTTTGGTCAGCTAGCAGATAATACTATTGTATCCAAATCTAGCCCTATTCAAATTTCTGTTGGTAACTATTTTAAGACTATATCAGGTGGTGATAATGGCGGCGCTGGACCAGTATATGCAATAAGAACTGATGGTACTTTGTATAGTTGGGGACCTAATCAAAACGGTGCTGGTGGTATTAATTTATATGTAGCTGGATCAGACTATAGAAGTAATCCTACACAAATAGGTGGGCTATCTTGGTTGACCGTAAAAGCAATGGGATTAGGTGGTATTGGTATTACAACAGGATCTAGTAGTCAACCTAATTTATATACTTGGGGCGATAATACTAACGGGGTATTAGGTACCAACGACACTGCTTCTAGAAGTAGTCCAACACAAATAGGTGCCGGCACATTGACACAAGCTATAAGTAGTCCAACACAAATAGGTACAGATAGTTGGACTAGTGTAAGTGCTGGGTTAAGTAACTCAATGGCAATTCGTAGTGATTATAAATTATTCACTTGGGGAGATAATAGTCAACGTCAGTCAGGTTATATCACACCTGCTACCGCATTAGGAACAGCAAGTAATACAAATAATAATGCACAAAGTTATGTTCGTAGTACGGATAATGCATTGATTATATGGGGTGCAAATGATGTAGGTCAATTGGGCGATAATACAATTATTAATCGTAGTAGTCCAGTACAACTTGGTTTGGGCCTTGGTGCTTCACAGTATACAAAAATAGCAAGAGCAAAAGTTGCTACAGCAGGATATACATTAGGTGTTCAAACTAATGGCTCCCTTTGGGCTTGGGGTAGTGGCATCGGTGGCAGACTAGGATTAGCTGATACAATAAATCGTAGTAGTCCAACTCAAGTTGGTACATTGACTACTTGGAGTGATGTGGCGGCAGGACCAAGTCATGCATTAGCTATCAAAACTGATGGTAGTTTATGGGGTTGGGGATTAAACACTAGTGGACAAGCAGGCGTATTAAGTTGGACTAACGTAAGTTCAGGTAGTAGTCATACACTTGCAATTCGCAGTGATGGTACGCTATGGGGTTGGGGTAAAAATGATTTTGGTCAAGTTGGTGATATATCAATTATTACACGTAGTAGCCCTGTACAACTAGGTACAGGTAGTTTTAGACAAGTATATGCCGGTATAGATATAAGTGCTGCCATTCGCGGTGATAGTACATTATGGACATGGGGATTAAATACTATCGGTCAATTGGGACAAAGTGATGTTGCAAATCGTAGTAGTCCCACACAAATTGGTACTGCATTTACATCATTGAGTTGGATACAGATATCTGCTAGAGATTACATGGCAGGTATAACATCTGATTATAGATTGTTCACTTGGGGTAGTAATGCTGGATATCAATTAGGTAATGGTACAACCGCACCTCGTAGTAGCCCGGTGCAAATCAATGCCGGTACAAGTAGTTATACATATGTATCTGCCGGCGGCAGTTTTATGGCATCTATTAGAAGTGACGGTAGACTATTTTTATGGGGCACAAACACTAACGGTCAGCTTGGTTTAGGTGATGTTGCATTGAGAAGTCAACCAACTCAAATAGATAGCACTACTAGTTGGAGTATAGTAAGTACAAGTAACAATGCTCATGCATTAGCAATTACAACTGATAGTAAATTATATGCTTGGGGATTGAATAATCAAAGTCAACTTGGCTTAGGAGATACTACTTATCGTAGTAGTCCTGTACAGATTGGCACTAGTTCTTGGTCAACTGTTAGTGCAGGTACAAACTTTAGTTTAGGATTACAAACAAATAATACAGTATGGGCTTGGGGTTCAGGTCCATCCGGTCAATTAGGAATTATTAATCCATTAAGTTGGACTATTGGGAATGGTATAGTTATTCACGCTAATGACGGTACGTTGTGGAATTGGGGAGACAATACTTTAGGACAATTGGGTATAAGTTCTACACAATTTCGTAGTAGCCCAGTACAAATAGGTACAACAAGCTGGACTTATACTTATTCAACAACATCAAACGCATATGCTATTAAGAGTGATGGTACTATGTGGTCATGGGGAACTAATTATGTAGGTCAATTGGGTCTTGGTGATACTACAAATCGTAGTAGCCCAGTACAAATAGGATCAGACACAAATTGGAGTACAGTTGTTGCTAGTGCAACAGGACATGCATTAGCACTTAAAACTACTGGCACATTATGGGCCTGGGGTAATAACTCATACAATGAATTAGGACAGAATCAAAGAATACAGCTACATGTTAGTGTTCCGGTACAGGTTGGAACTAGTAGTTGGACTAAGATAAGTGCAGGTAATAATAATAGTTTTGCAATACGAAGTGGAGACACTGCATTATTTACGTGGGGTAGAAATGATTGGGGTCAAACAGGATTAAACAACATAGCATTGAGTTGGACAAGTGTTGCAGGCGGTGATAGTTTTAGTGTTGCTATTCGCAGTGATGGTAAGTTGTATAGTTGGGGGTTAAATAACAAAGGACAACTTGGCTTAGGTCATACAGTAAGTAAATCAGCACCAACTCAAATTGGAATCTCAACTAATTCCGCTTATTATAGTACCTCTTTTACTAGCACTGATTCTTTAACTATACCAACTAACGCAGGATTTGTTTTTGGCACCGGTGATTTTACTATTGAAGCATGGTTCTACATCACATCAGGTACATCTGCTGTTATATTTGATACTAGAGCAGGCGCAGTTGGTGTTACTCCTTTACTATATATTAATACTCTTGCATTAAGATACTATATTAATGGTGGCGATCAAATAACATCAACTACTACATTAGTCTTAAATACATGGTATCATGTTGCATTAGTAAGAAGTTCAAGTAGTTCAAAGATGTATTTGAATGGACTGCAAACCGGAAATACTTATGCTGACACTAATAACTTTACATTAACTAACACTATTACTATTGGTAGAGGGAATGATGCCTCTAATTCGTTAACTGGATACATTACTAGCTTGCGTGTCCTTAAAGGACAAGCATTGTATACAAATACTTTTTTACCAAGCACAATACCTGTAACAACTACAAGCCAAGGCGCGGTAGCAGCCAATGTAAGTTTATTAACTTGTCAAAATGATAGATATATTGATAACTCTACTGCATCAGTAAAAACTATAACACCGGTAGGTACAGGTATATTTACTTCGACAATAACACCGTTTGTCTATACAGCACAATCTAATTATAGTTTTACTCAGGTATCAACTATATTGTCACATACAGTAGCAATACGCAATGATGGTACACTATGGACATGGGGTGCAAACGATAACGGTCAACTTGGTCAAAGTGATATTGCTAATAGAAGTATCCCAGTTCAAATTGGTAGTAGTAGCTGGACTAACGTATTTGCAGGTTTTAATGCATCGTATGCAATCAGAACAGATGGTGCATTATTTACTGTAGGTGATAACACATACGGTCAATTGGGTCAGGGTGATGGAATAAAGAGAAGTGATATAACACAAATACCAGGAACAACTAGTTGGACTACATTAAGTGCTAGCCAGACAGGACATGTATTGGGCATAGCAAATACCGGTGCATTATATGTATGGGGTAATAATAGTTACAATGAGTTAGGTATTGATACTGGCGTATCCTCAGCATTTAATCCATACACATTACATCGTAGCAGTCCTGTACAAGTTGGTACAAGTAGTTGGACTAAAGTAAGTGCTGGTAATAGTTTCTCAGCCGCAATACGTAGCGACAGTACATTGTGGACTTGGGGTAGAAACGACCAAGGACAATTAGGTATTGTAAATACCTTATCCTTTGCTAGCGTAGCACCAACTAACTTAATTCGATCAGACGGTAAAGCATATGGTTGGGGATACGGTAGTTCAGGTGATGGAACTACTATTCTTAGAAGTAACCCGACACAAGTTGCAACAGGCAATAGTTGGACTAGTATAGCATATGGCTATAGCACAGGACCACGTATTGCAATAAGAACAGACGGACAGTTATGGCAATTTGGTGGCAATACTACCAGTCCAGTTGTATTAGATAGCGGTAGTTGGATAGCAGTAGCCGCTTCTAGTAACGGCGGTGCTTGGTATATGGCTATAAAGAGTAATTATACGGTATACTCATGGGGTATCAATCCTCAAGGACAATTGGGCCAAGGTGATACAGCATCAAGAGGAGCACCTACATTAATTTCTGGGTTACCTACCAAAAGTTGGACACAAATAAGTGCAGGCTTACGTCATGGATATGCATTAGCGAGTGATGGAACATTATATGGTTGGGGAGATAATGGCGGCGGTGCATTGGGAGATGGTACTACTATTTCTAAAAGCGCACCTATACAGATTGCCGGTGACACTAGCTGGACAGCAGTAGCTGCCGGTAACTCACACACGATTGCAATAAGAACAAGTGATAAAGCATTGTTTGGTTGGGGATTCAATTCATCTGGTCAAGTTGGAGATGCAACAGTTGTAAGTAAGAGCAGTCCTGTAAAAGTTGGGTCTAGTTCTTGGGCAGTAGTTAACGCTCAAGCCGGTGGACAAACATCATATGGAATTGATATTGCCGGTAAACTTTATTCATGGGGTTCTAACTTATTTGGTGCATTAGGTGGGTCAAGTACATTAGCATTAGGAACTACTGTTACGAGAAATACACCAGTACAGTTTGGACCAGCCGGAATTAGCTGGACCCAAGTTGTTGGTCAAGGTGACGGTGGTGGATATACCGCAATTGCGTTTAGCACAACAAAAACTGTATACACATGGGGAGATAATGCAGGCGGTCAATTAGGTGATGGTACTAATATAAGTAGAAGTGCCCCTGTACAAATAGGTGCAACATTGTTAACAGGTTTAATGCAAGATATCTATAAGTCACCTACACAAGTTGGTGCATTAGCTACTTGGACACAAATACAAGCAGGTACTAGTTGGACAGCAGGCACATCATCAACCGGTGCATTGTTTATGTGGGGCGGTAGCACTAACTATGAATTAGGTGTAGGTACTACAGCCGGTCGTAGCAGTCCAGTTCAATTAGGTGCGTTACTATATTCAACTCTTAGTGGCACAAGTAATCCATTAGCTATTCAAACAACAACTGGCAACTTATTTGGATGGGGTGTGCAGGCTGCAGGTCAACTAGGACAAAACGATACTGCATTACGTAGTAGCCCTGTACAAATTGGTTCATTAACTGGTCAAGTATTTGACAATGTATCAAGTCCAACACAACTTGGTAGTAGTAGTTGGACACAAGTAAGTGCAGGTGATTATCATACATATGCTATAAGAAGTGACAGTGGATTATTTAGTTGGGGTCGCAACGATCAAGGGCAGCTAGGTCAAAATATTGCAACCACTATACATCGTAGTAGTCCGGTGCAAATAGGTGCTGGTACTTGGTCTGCGATTAGTGCAGGTAATTTATTTGGTGCGGCTGTTACAAGTCTTGGTAATTTACAAACAACAGGTTATAACTTGTTTGGTCAGCAGGGCGCGGCAACTACTGTAAATCGTAGTGCGTTTACGGCAGTTGGTACAAGCAGTTGGACAAGTGTTAGTGCAAGTAAAGATATAGTATTTGCAGTTGATATAAACAATAGATTGTTTGCTTGGGGTAATAATAATTTAGGTCAGTTGGGAACAGATGATACTGTACAACGTAGTAGTCCAGTACAAGTTGGTACAAACTATCAAACAATGTTTAGTAATCCTACACAAATTGGTAGCGCACCATTAACAAATGGATATAGTGTAAATTTCTCTAGTACTGGTGCTACAGATGCATTAGTAATACCGCATAATACTGCATTAGATTTAACATCAGGTGACTTTACAATTGAATGTTGGTCATACGTCACCTCTGTTGCTAGTAATGATTATATACTTAATAAGAGTGGCGCCAGTAGTACTAACGTGGGTGCATATACTATTCAATATCGTACTGCTGATAGTACCTGGTCATTTACCACAAGTGATAGTACTGGTGCAGCAACCGGCACGTTTTATACATTTGGCACAGGCTCTAATACTAATAACACTTGGCTTCATTTTGCAGTTACTCGTTCAGGCACAACTATTAAGACATTTTTAAATGGTACATTAATAACTAACGTTACACAAGGAACTGCCATCAATGATAGAGGTCAAGTACTTACTATAGGTAATCAAATAAATGCAGGAGCACCTTTAAAAGGGTATGTTTCAAACTTACGTATAGTTAAAGGACAAGCATTATATACTGCAAACTTTACACCAAGTACGACACAACTGACAACTACAAGCCAAAGTGCAATTGCAGGTAATGTAAGTTTACTAACATGCCAGAGTACTTCTTTCGTTGATAATTCAACTAACAATTTCCCTGTGTATCAAATAGGTACTCCTTTAATAAATTCACCTTACTATAGTCAAATTAGTGCGGGCTCAAGTCATTCTACCACAATACAATCTAATGGTTTGTTATTTAATACAGGTGATAACGTATCAGGTACACTTGGAGATAGTACTACAATTAATAAAACATTTGCGCTACCTATCGCTTACCCTACATTATATGATAACCGTAGTAGCCCCGCACAAATAGGTACAGGTAGCTGGAGTCAAATTGCAGCCGGATTAAACTATAGTATAGCACTTAAATCAGATGGTACACTATATACATGGGGTGATAACACTAATGGTTACTTAGGTGATGGTACTACATTAACAAGACGCAGTATGACTCAGATTGGTACAAGTAGTTATATAAGTATCAGTAGTGGTGGTAGTCATACTGTAGCATTGAAAAATGATTTAACATTATATGCATGGGGATTGAACAATGCAGGACAATTAGGTGATAACAGTGTTGTCTCTCGTAGCAGTCCAGTACAAGTTAATACAGGTTTAGTTACAAGTTGGAACTTTGTTAGTGCTGGCGCAAGTCATACTAGCGCAATTGATGCTACTAACAACTTACCATATGGTTGGGGACTTAATAGTAGTGGACAAATTGGCGATAACACATTAGTTAACAAAAGTGCACCGGTGCAAGTTAGTGCAGGTACAGCAAGTAATTATAGCTATCAATTTAACGGAACAACGCAATATTTAAGTGTTGCGGCTAATACTGCATTTGCTTTTGGTACCGGTGATTTTACTATTGAATTTTGGTTTAATGGTGCTTCACAATTAAATAAATTCTTCTACGATAATAGAGCAGGCTCTGCTAGCACCACCTATCCACATATCACAACCGGAACATCTACATCAACATTACGTTGGGGACCAACAAATACATCAGGTACTATTATTATTGGAAATAATAGTTGGCACCACTGTGCAGTGACACGACAATCAGGAACAGTTAAATTATGGGTGGATGGTGTATTAGACACAAGTGTAAGTGATACTACAAACTATTCAATAAATTATCCCGTATACATAGGTTCAAATAGTTACACACCACCTTCAAATCCAATATCTGGTTACATTTCTAACTTTAGAATAGTTAAAGGCACAGCATTATACACATCAGGATTCTATCCAAGTACAGGTGCATTGACTATCAATAGTCAAGGTGCAACAGCAAGTCAGGTATCGTTATTAACTGCACAAAGTGCAACTATCGTTGATAATTCAAGTAATGCATTTACTATTACAAATACTGGTACAGCAACAGTATCAGGTACTAATCCCTTTGGTCCATATTATAGTGGTAGTTTTAATGGAACAACTCAGTATATACAAGTAGCAAATAACACTGCTAATCAAATGGGCTCAGGAGATTGGACTGCGGAAGCATGGATTTATATTACAACTTATTCTACAATAAACGCAGTTTTTGCTAAAGGTGGCTCAACAACTGATTGGTTTTTGGCAACAAACAATAATAATGGAAGATTATATACTGGCATCGGAACTAGTGATTATTTTGCTAGTACAGGTCCAATAGTTTCTCTTAATAGTTGGGCCCATGTTGCACTGGTTAGATCGGGTACTACATTAAGTACATATTTAAACGGAGTATTAGGCAATACATTGACTGGAGTAACTCAAAATTTTGCAAGTACAGGTGCATTAAATCTTGGAAGAGGGAGAGATAGTTCACCTAATTATTTAACAGGATATATTTCTAATGCTCGTCTTGTTAAAGGTACTGCTGTCTATACCGGTAACTTCACAGTACCTACAAATATATTGCGTACAACACAGTCAGCAATGACAAATATTGTTGCATTAACCGGTACTGAAACAAGTTTGTTAACACTACAAAATGCAACGATTATTGATAATTCGACTAACGTATTTACAATTACTAATAACAATAGTGTACCAATAACAACAGCATATGCACCATTCAGTGCAAGTACTGCCGGCTCTGTTACTGTATGGGATAGTATTCAAGCCGGTGTTACAAGTACAATGGGAACATCAAACAACACCTTATTTACATGGGGTGCAGGTACAACTGGACAATTAGGTGACAACACAGTTACTGGTAAATCAGCACCAAGTACAACTGGTGTTGGAAGTATTTGGAGTGTTCAAGAAAAATTATTAAGTAGCCCGGTACAAGTTGGTACTGCTAAGAGTTGGAGTATAGTTGCAGCCGGCGCAGGACACACCATTGCAATGGCTACTGATTATAGTCTATGGGCGTGGGGACAAAACAACACAGGACAAGTAGGTGATGCTACTACTGTAGGTAAATCTAGCCCAACACAAATTGCAGGTAATACA
>Ga0114975_10000995_pt1 | contig 20677 bp, 39 predicted proteins | sample S_130626_EF_Meta_FD_87031 | JGI IMG/M metagenome (GOLD analysis project Ga0114975, IMG submission 87031) | Freshwater microbial communities from Lake Simoncouche, Canada to study carbon cycling - S_130626_EF_MetaG | ecosystem: Environmental > Aquatic > Freshwater > Lake | place: Lake...
CAGCTCTCATGATAAGCTGTTGGGGAGTTGCTCAGTGCAACCTTGCAACCCGCGTTGTATTGTCAATGATCAGCTTCAACTCTCGTATTCTACATCTATTATCGTCACTTGTCAAGAGGCTTCTGTAGGAATTCCAAAAATTTTTTAGAGTTGATGTAACCCTATGATACACAAGCACTTACGTCAAATTCGGCCGGCCCAGCTTGTCCTAAGTCCTTTAATCTATTGAACTTAGAACAACTGAGTATATTTACTACTTATTTGAAAAGTTTTCAATGATAGATGATGCAAACTTATCTGCTTTTTCCATGATTCTATCATGTAACACTTCTATATTGTTGTCGTCATTTTCCGCGATACCATTAACAATATCAGCAGCAAAAGCTTCTAACAGATCAACTAGTTCTTGTTTAGTCATTTTATTCTTGCTCGATTCTTTCATCTGCATAGTAATTTGAGTTAGTCAACACTTCCGGCCTATACTTACTTAACTTTTTATTTATACACTCCAAACAAACCCTACCCAGTGGAATTCCCCTAGCATCACTTTCCCACCAACTTTTCTTGCCAGACCCACATGGACAAACTTTCATGATATCCCCTTAGTTGTTACTAGTCCCAATAGACTCTTGAACACTAACCACCCCGTCCCTCTTGGCAATCTCAAGAGCCTCACAAAAGAACTCAAAGAAAGTGTCCAGTTCTTCGTGCATAGACTTCTCATCAACAGTAGCAGCATTTAACAAACGCATAGCAAAATCGGCCACCCTATCGCAAACAGCATCTCGTTCTTCAGTTGTCAACATAATTTTCTCCTTACTCCAAGTATACCTTATCTATTCTCTACTGTCAAGGGTCCCATGTTCTGGCTGACTATACCCACACAGCCCAAATCCGTAGGATTAGGCGGGACAAACTTTAGAGATTCGCTCAATGAGCAAATTGTTTCCATAAAGTTTCTCAGCCTGACGCAAAGCATGATAGGTACTGTACGCTTGAACATACCCAACAATCTTGCTACCCTTCATTACCATGTAGGTATCGGTACTCATTCATCCTCCTCTTGTGTTCCTGCGAACATCGTTTCCCACTCCTGAGCATCAATTCCCGTTTTGAGAATCTCACGATCATCAGCATTGAGATACGGAAAAGCAACTTGAATCAACTCTCCGTTGACCCAACGCTGGGCATCGTCAAGTCGAGTAGTGATGGAAAACTCACGACCCCCAGTGGACAGCCCACTGAACTCAATCATATCCACACCATCCACAGTCGTGATCGTTCGCGTTGTCCGATTTGTCAAAGCATATGGCGTAAACAGCATCTTTTTTCTCCTTTAGGTTCCTCGTATTGTACACTACTATTATCGGCCTGTCAAGAGGAAAAACTTGAGCAATAAAAGATTGTCGTAAAGTGTTGTGGCATAAAGACTTACGACGCGGCGGGCGGGCCGACCTCGCCCTAAGTCCTTTGGTGTCAAAGGGTTAGGGGTTGGTCAGTTAGTATGCAGAAACTGCTCCTTTTTAGAGCAGGCTAGCAACTCCGCTCTTGAACAGAACCTTAGCAAGCAAAGGCTTTCGGCAGTTGCTCACACGTTCTGCATAGAAATTACGCACCTTACCGTCAGCGGTTCGACACGTTACCAGATTGCTGGTACGGATGAACTCAGGATCACCAGCACGATAACGACTCTTACGATTGAGTCTCGCAATCTGGTCAGCAGTCAACGTCTGCTTACCGATCACCTTGGCAAGAAAACGCTCATGCGTTCCATGCAATGGCTGCTGGTAAACAAAATTGAAAACCTGACCCTCTACAGCATTCGCCAAGCTAGCCTTCGATCCACCATAGACCGAATAGAAGACGAAACCCACAACAGCAACGGCAACAGCCGACAGAATCGAACCAAGCAAAATCACATCGTTCATAGAAACCCTTTCAAATTGAAAATCGATCACAACATCCATACGCTAAGTCTACACTATATATCGACATTTGTCAAGCGGGAACTTTAGAAAAATTTTCTTCCCAGTATTCTACCATTTCCGCCATATTGATACCGCTATCGTTCCAAGCCACACAATCTGGCGTTTCAAATTGGATAGGGCTCAATTCAAAAACCTCACGAGCCAAAATCTTGAAATGGTCGTAAGACCCACACTTTTTTGCTAGACTATACAAAGTTTCATCATTGCTAATCCACAAACAAACATTCCACGTTTGATAGTTTGCGTAACCGTTATAGCTTCCGTCGGGACTCATGCTTCACTCTCTCTTTCTTGTATACGTCATTCTACTATCTATTATCGTCTAATGCAAGGGGTAAACTTGAATCTTACGAGATTGTAAGGATTGACGTAAAGTGTTAACGCATAAGGACTTACGGCAAATCCGGCCGCCCCCGTCGGCCCTAAGTGCTTGAGCACAAAGGGTTTACGACGAGAGATTATTTTTTTACTCAAAATCAACAAAGATGATTTGAGCATAACCGCGAGGCTTGACGGTATATCCGTCGCCGTAATCGCACGTATCGGCCTTGACCGCTGTCATACCGGCCAGAGCCTTAGCCTTACGAACAACGCTACGCTGGCTAGCATTCTTCTTGGGGATAAACTCGTAACGATTCACCCAGCCATAGTTAGCTTCGCCACCAAACGTATCCGTATGAGTCACAACGCACTTCATTTTGCCAACTCCTTTGCTTTCATGGTTTCAAAATACAACTGTTCCAACAACTTAACTTTACTTACTGCACGACCAGCTTCACGATTCATGAGTATAACAGCTTTTTCGTGTGCTGTCAATACCTTCTTTTTCGTTTTCATTTCAGTCTCCGTAAGTATCAGAATCGTTCATGTAAATTAATCGACCAACTCGGTTAGAACAATTATATTCCTTATTCCAACCAGCTTCAATTTCTGGAGACTTTTCAGGCAAGCCTACAGACTTACGATATTCAATCCATTTTTCTTCATTAGTCATTTTTTATTCCTTAACCAAACAACTCATACTCTTCATCGGTCAACGCTACTTCATCTGGACGATAACAATTGTTACCATACAACTCACGATTAGTAGGACGTTTCGCCCACTCATCCATGAATCGATTATACTCTTCTATACGCTTTTCTTCTTCATTCTCTTTCATCTTATTCCTCAACTCTCACATAGCACTCACAATTGAACTGATAATAAGCCTCACGAATTGCTTCGCTTGCAGTACGACAATCCGCAACACTACCAACGTAAACATTATCACTAGTACGATAGCAACAATAAATGCTGGTATCATGACTATTGTGCGGATTGAAATGATCTTCTAAATAACTACTCATCTTTCACTCTCTCTTTCTCTACTCTATTATCGACAAGTATAGCACAGAAACTTTAGGTGTCAAGCAATAATTTTTCTTACAATTTCGTAAGGTTGACATAAAGTGTTGTAGAATAAGAACTTAGAGCAAATCGGGCGGGCCGCGCAAGCCCTAAGTGCTTATACACAAAGGGTTTACGGCGAATTTTCAATCGTCGTATGGGCCATCATCGTTATAATCAACGAATCCCACGGCCTCATCGGCATGGAAATCTTCTACTCCATCGTCACCATAGTAACCATAGTCCTCGTCGGTTCCCCATCCAGCGGAAGCCAACGCAGACTCAGCATCGCCATCCATACTATCATCAAGCGAATCAAGGTCATACGACGGATCGTAATCGCCGTCTCCGTGTGGGTCAGAATCAACACTGAAAAAATCGTCATGATCATCATATTCGTGGCTCATAGTCAATCCCTCACAATGGTAGTAATGTAGAGCAGGCCAACATAGGACGCAAGAAACGCAATCGCACTAAGCATCAATATACTCCTCTGGAATGAAATCGTCAACAGCACCCACAACGTCTGCCCAATCCCAAAAATTCACTTCCACACTAGGATCGTCGATAGGCTCGACCATCGGCTCAACAATCCCCGCTTCGGCCATGTCGTTCAGAATGTCGTTGATCTCGTCGAAGTTCAGCATGATTCTGTTCCTTAGTGGTTACCGTTCGTATGTTGTGATTCTACACTTATTATCGGCTAGTGTCAAGCAGGAACTTGGAAAATTCCAAAATATAATTTCATGCCAAAGATGAAAAATCTTTTTGTTGACGTAAAGCATTGGGGCATAAAGACTTACGCTTCGCGGGGCGGGCCGGGCTGGTCGTAAGTCCTTACTGGTGAAGGAGATACGTCATAATGCAGCCAAGGGTAAAACATACCCCCCATAAGATGTAGTCACTCGATTTCATCATTTTCCTCCATATACATGATATGTGACATACTAGCAGAGAGTAAGATACCGACAATATAACCAAAAGCAACACTAATAAAATCAAATTGATACATCCCTGTATCTCCAGTGTTATTGAGTCAATCCCCATATCCTACCCAGAACTCATCACCATTTTCATCTTTCATAAGAGTAAAGCCCCTAGACTTCATTCTCTCGTATTCACCAAATCTCTGCCAGACTTCACAGAAAGTTTCCATAACTTTAAGGAAAGCCCCCATAACCCACACAAAAGGATATTCAATCATTCTCATATTCCAGCCTCCACCGTGTTAGCAACATGGATCATATTCTCGCACTGGTCAAGATAGCACGAACGATATTCGGTCAGGCCGATTTTCACAATCATCATCTTTCCCTTGGGCTTATCCAAAACCCTACGAACTTCACCACGAAAGCTCTCACCCTTATAATCAAACTCCACCCAATCATACCGCTTGATATAGTCTATCATACATTCCTCTTGGTTACTGGCCATCTTTCCTATATCTATTATCGACATTCTACACTGCAAAACTTTAGTTGTCAACCTTACAAGGCCCACAGGGTTCGCTGACTAGTCTGACTAGGCCACGTTTCGACCCGACAGGGTTAGCTGGAACTAGCCAGAGACAAAGACTCCGCACGATACCGACGGAGCAATTCTGTGGCAAGATAGGAAATATGCTGTTTTCTCAGTTCGATCATTTCAGGATCAGTATCCCTAGTGAGCCGGACTTGCTCAAGCCACAGATTATCTTGCAAAACCCTAGTGGAAAATTCTTCCATTTTCATTCTCTCTTTCTTGTCTTATCATTCTACCATTATTATCGTCGTTTGTCAATAGCTTAGACCAGAAAAACTTTCCTTACAATGTCGTAAGGTTTGGATAGGAAGTTTGGCACAGCATTTGCTATGTTGTTGTAAGTCGTTATCTCATAAGCACTTACGTCAAACGCGGCCCGCCCGCTGCGTCGTAAGTCCTTATGCGGTAAGCACTTAGGAGTTACTCTGGCGATTGCCTATAATTTCAGCAGCAATGCTTTGAATCAAGGCATCTTTCACTGGGGGATTGGTCACACATTCTTCCGTGAGTCTTTCACACAGGGAGCATGACGCATCCATCATTTCCAGAGCGCCTTGCAATCCAAGGCCCATCCAAATCTTTTCCATCGGTGAGAACATTTGTTCAGCCTTTCAGTTTTGCTCAAGAAACGGACCAAACACAATACCATCATCCACCCAGCACTCATTAGGATTAGGTGTGATCGTTACGATTTCTGATCTGCGTCCATCACGGTTCACAGGAACATCGAACCGGACACGATACATAGCTTCTCTATAGTCATTGGCTGGGATAATATCCACCACAACAGCCCACGCAAGATCAGCACCAATCCTAGAACCAATTTGAACCCTGTCACCAATCTGAATCATTCTATTCTCTCTTTCTTGTGTTTGTATTGTAGTGATTTGGCAGATGATCGTCAACCCCCACTATACGGGGGTCGGATGCGACCGATAATACTTCGCCCACAATTCATCGATCACGAACTGGACAACACGATCATGCGAACCACGGCAGACGTAGTATCCCATGTGAATGTCGAACAGAGCAAACGATCCATCCTCTTTCGGATGAAACGTGAACCCACACTTGTAAGCGTAGGCATTGATTTTACCCTTGACAGTCGAACTTTTCGGAGGCTTTCTCATTTTCATTCCTTCTCTTTCTTGTCTCATCATTATACAAGTATTATCGTCAAATGTCAATAGGGTAGACCAGAAAAAGTTTCCTTGCAATGCTGTAAGGTATTTCTAACATGATTTGGCACAGCATTTGCTATGTCGTCGTAAGTCATTGTTGCATAAGCACTTACGTCGAGCCGGGGCGGCCCTCCTTGCCCTAAGTCCTTTAGTAGCAAGGGTTTACGTCAAGTTTTGCGTTTACTGTATATTTGTTCACTAGTGTACAGTCGTTCATTCCTCCCCCTTGAAGCTGAACGGGCTGATTTCAAGGTGAGCAACAACACCATATTGCTTGGTCAATTCCTCGACACGTTCACGGCTACCCGGCTTGCCCACTGGCACGATCATGGTATCCTCGCTACCGATCATCCGCGGGTCAACCTTTTCCATCTTGCTCTTGCCCATATTCTTCAAGGCAGTTCGATTGAACTTCAGAACCTTTTCCACTTGAATCATCTCACCATCAATGTCTTTCACTTCAGTCGGAATCGCCATACCAAGAAAGCACAGACGGGCTTGACGCTTGGCAGCTTGAATCATGGGAAACTTGGTTTTCATTTTCTTTTCTCTCTTAGGTCTATCGTTCTCTTGTGTGTGCATTATACCAAACCGATTTTATGCTGTCAACCTTACAATTTCGTAAGATTCAGTCATAAGGGTAGTGGGGAGTCTCATCCCTCTCAGGTAGGGGAAAGGTTTCAGTATTGAAAGCCCAAGGTAGAATATCATCTACTGGTATTCCACTTTTTATACTAGCCTTACGTCTGGCCTCTATCCAATCCTTACCAGAAAACATTCCCACGTATTCGTGAGTATCAATTCGATGAAAAGTGAAAACGCTCATTTTGATATCTCGCATGTATCGGTCACGGGAGAAAGCTCATCATCTGCACAATCCCAAAGATTCCCACCTTCAGTACGTACGACCCACACGTTTCCCTCGTCGTAACGATAGGAAATAATCTTTCCCACGATCTTTTTCTCAAATCCTTTGAGTACCACACTATCACCAATTTCGTACATTCTTTTCTCTCTTTCTTCTCTATCTCTTATATCGACATCATACCACAGCTTTCTTGAGTTTGCAAGAGAAATCCAGAGATTTTATTGTCAAGAGATTTTGACAAAACTTTTCGTCATTTTCTTTCTCATTGGCACAGCATTTGCTAATGTGTCGTAAAGTCTTATGAGCAAAGGACTTACGTCAAGCCCGGCCCGCCCGCCTTGCCCTAAGTGCTTTAGGGACAAGGACTTACGTCTAGTAAATAAGGTTGTTATCGGCCACCACCACCCCATCCTCGTACTCATCCCCACTTTCGAGGTACCACTGTCCCTTGCGTTGGTACACCCGTACAGGCGAATACTGATTGATTCTATCCTTAGTGGTGCTCGTATGCCATCCCCCAGTATTAAGGGTAGCAGAGTTATCGGGATGAATACGTACAACGGTCGTACCATGTAGAGCGATGCCTACGCTACCATCGGGAAGAATCTCTGCGTAGGTATTATTACCTACCTTGCGAGTATTCTTATTAGCCTTACCACGAACCATCTTCACTGCTTCAAAGTGTGTCATTTTCTTTTCCCTTGTGTTGATTCTATTATAGCTTATCGGTTAGGGCGTTGTCAATACCTTAGGAAAAATTTTTCAATAATAGATCGAATCGCTCAACACGTTGCCGTTAGCATCAACCACAATCTCCTCGCCCTCATCACCATAGGGAAAGAAACAGGTAATGTAGAAGCAATCTCCGTTTATGCTGGGCATGGTCAAAGCCTCAGCGAGCAACTCACCACCAATGTTCGCAACACCCACAAGGGTATCAACCGCATCACCCTCATAAAGGAAGCTGTTCAGTTCGTTGCGGTTATTGATGATCATTTTCTTGTCCTCTTGTTGTCTCTTGTTCTCTTGTGCTTTCATTATACAGTATTTATCGACCGTTGCAAGAGAAATCTTTGGATTTTTTAGAATATAATTTCATGCCAAACAAATATTTTTTTATTTTTGTCATAAGTCTATATGTGACAAGTACTTACGTCGAGCTCGGGCGCCCCGCCTATCCCTAAGTGCTTATAGGGTAAGGCTTTACGTCATGAGGCGTGGATGAATACTTGTTCACTTACTGTACGGTTGGTCACCGTCACGATCCAATTTTTACCGCTACCATCCTCACGCATGATGCCATTGATAAGCCCCACATGAGCATTGCCCTTTGGATCAATCACACAGTGATACTTGCCAGCTCGCATAGCAGAAAAAATCTTGTCAAGGTTGTTCATCATGACCTTGTAGCCAGTTTCAAAAAGCATCTTGTCCCTTTTCTTTCTTGTGTTGTTTCTATTATACTCTATCGTCTATCGTATTGTCAAGAGCTTAGGCAAAATCCTCTTCACCACAGCAATCCTCATCAGATTCCCACTCGCCATCGTCGAGACCGGGAATGTAGTCTGGAAGGCTTTCGTATTCTTCCATTGTCATGCTGTTGTGTTCTTCCAAAGCCTTTAGCATATCCTCATCTTCCGGAATATCTTCCACCACGCCACACCATTCCTTGCAATCCATGCAAATCCCGATCCTATCCTTACCCTCACCGGTCTCAAAAGCACAACCAGCACCACAGCAGTCAGAAACCAGATCGTAATTCAGATTTTCCATTTTCTTATCCTTCTTTCTTTCTCTCTTACTTCTTATATCGACATTATACAGAGTATCCTTGAACATTCAAGAGAATTCCGAAAAGAATATTGTCAAGAGATTTTGACAAAACTTTTCATCATTTCCTTACACGATTGGCATACCATTTGCTAAAAGTCGTCGTAAGTCGTTACCCCATAAGCACTTACGTCAAGCCCGGCCCGTCCAATAAGACATAAGTCCTTACCCACCATATACTTAGGGGGTTTTTATGTTTTCCAAAGGAACCCATCAAAATACGTGACAAGCCGGGGGTGGTGCAAACATAGTAGGCGACCCCATACATAATTGGCCAGTTTAATGACCACTTATTATATAGTCATACTTTTTTCCAAATTCCGTGGTTTATCAACATTCTTGCCTCTTAGCACAACACTTCGGAGCCACAAAACAGACACTCTTATTTTATAATCCCCCAAGAACAAGAGATTAGCCATATTCCCCCCACCTATATTCCTTCCTGCAAAATGTTTTTTAGTACCGATAAGGATAGTATTGGTAATTGTGATACTGTGCTTTGTAGTGTCTACAGAATGGAACGTAGCTTTGAACATAAGGAGCGATCACTACTGGAACTTGAATATACTGAACTGTCGGTACAGAGACTGGCACCATAGCAGTATAATAATTAGTAACAGCATAATTATAAGGAACATACTGAGTTGTATTAACCACAACAGGAACTACAGCTTGATAAACTATTGGATACTGAGCATTAACTATTGATGTTAAAATTAAAAAACAAAACAAAGAACATAATAAAGTTTTCATAACAATTTCCTTTAATTTTCAGAAGTTTACAAACACTAAAGTTATTATAGGTCAATTCCGCCAAGAAGCAAATGGTTTTAAAGAAATTTTTAAGAGACCATCTTGTTTGGGGTATATTATAGTGAAACCCTACAGACTTTCAGAAGGAGAGACTTATGTTAAATAGCAGTCAACCATTTTTATACAACAATAATAATGGACAAAAATGTCTCCTTTATTGTTATGCTGATTCACTAAGAACTTTAGTTTTTGGTAATGAATATTCTATTCGTCCATGGAAGATTCATCATAAGAACTATGTTACTAACGAAGTAGTTAGCCTACCTACTCCAACGAGCCATGAAGTTCATGGAGAAGTAATCTTAGAATGTAATCCTCATTGTTATTCAAATAAACTATATTATACAGCAGGATTTAACCAAGGACCAAATACTCCAATAATTTATTATTTGTGCTCTTTAGATATTTCACCATTAGATCCAACGACAGTTTCAAACTTTACTGTGATCAAACAAACTTTTACCGGAACAGTAGTTGATAACGTTCCTTATTACGCTAATCCTAATAAGAATGGAAAAGTATTAAAGGGAATTGAAAATCCAGAAGAGTTTGATTTAGGATTAGTTTATATCTATAGATTAAATAAAGTTTTTAATGAGGACAAGTTTTTAGTAACAGGACAAACAGCCGACAGACCATATTTTACCTTATTAACTGACAGTTCATTCAATATTATTAAAGAGATCAAAAACAATAATAATGATCCAATCTATAAGTGTTCATTACTAGATAATAACTTAATTTATACAATTAAGCTAGATCAAGATAGTTATGAATCACGAGAACTAGTAGAGGAGACCATCAATGGCTGATAAAAGCGATAGATTTTCTTTAAATGGATTTAATTTACAAAAACAATTTAGCGGCTTATACGCTAGAAGGCCAGAAAATTTAAACACATACTTTGACATAAATGTACTAGCAGTACCTCCTACCTTTGTTTCTATTTTAACTGTAAATATTTTAAATTCTGGATATAACTATAATAATAATATGGGGATTAGATTTCCTGCTCCTCAGCACCCAAATGGAACAAGAGCAACAGGGGACGTATATTTAAACTTAACAAAAGACTGTTTTTATATTATCAATTCCGGTACTGGATATAGTATAGATGAAACTTTTGAAGTACTTGATCCTAGTTCTACATTCTATAATAATGTTGTAGGAATTATTAAAGTTACTTCAATTAATGGTAATGGAGGTATTACTAATTTTAGTTTTATTTCTTATAATCCTATCAAAGCTGGCGGATCTCTTTGTCTTGTTGATTTATCTAATGGTTCTGGTGTCAATGGTTCCATCGCAGTTAGAGCAGAATCAGGATATACGATTAATACTATAGACATGACAAATTATGGATCAGGATATCAAACATATCATAGAACTACCGGAGCAACTATTTTTCATGATATTTATCTATACACAATGGATAATGATACCTATGAAGATAACAGTAGTGGAAATGCAGCACAATTTTCTCCTAATTTTAGTGCTATAGTTAAAAAATATGATAAAATTGATTCTAGATCAAGATTTTCTTATACAGATAAAAATAGCGAAGAAATTATTAGTAAAGATGCTTCATTAAATTATTATCATTTAATTAAAAATTACTCCCTATCAGATCCAACGAGGTAATATTATGCCAATATTCACAGATCCCTTTGGATTTTTCGGTGGACGATGCAGATCAGACGATGATGGAGGGAATGATCTAGACGCAGCTTGTGATCTTACTCCAACAGGATGGTCATTAGCAGAAGTTGGTTCTACTGGTACTGATGATTATGGATACGGAAGCGGGGGCGTTTCTGATTCCGGTGAAAACTTTGTACTAAATGGACTTGGATCATCATTTACTCCTCCTTCTTTTAGTTATACTGGATATCTTAGATTAGTGGTAACTTGTAGCGATGGAAGCAAACAAACTATTGATTCTTGGACAACAATTAATGGAGGACCAGCACGATCATTTCCTAATACTTATCCTAATCCATGTTGTAATGGAAAAAATGGAGATAATACAAACATAATTATAGCTGGTGCTGTTAGTGGCTATGTTGTCGTACCTAAAGGAGTTAGTAAAGCCCAACTTATAACTAGAATTTTACAAGCAGCTAAAAAATTTGGAGAAGGAAAGTCTCTCGCGTATTATACAGAATTAGTTAAAGGCTTTCAGCGAGCAGGAGCGGTTATTGACATTAATGGAGTATGTACATCTATTCCAGAAGGAAAGTTTTTTAACCCTGGTGTGGTCAGAGGAACAGAATTAACTGTTGGACAAAAAGCAATTATTGAATCGGTTAAAAGGTATGTTCTAGAGTTTGGAGGAAGAATTGTAGTTCCACCTGTGCCGGTAACTCCCCCACCAGTATTTCCTTTTATTATGCCATTACCTCTAATGCCAAATTGGGATCCTATTTTAAACAGATTTCTTAGACCAGGAGAACCACGTCGTGCATGTAATGATCCTGGCACCTTAAATCCTGGAGTAGGGACAGCGATATTAGCCTCAAACAATGGAAGAACTTCTATAAATTTAGCTAATATTTATGGTCCTAGCATGAGCCCATCATTAACTTCTAATAATCATGTTATTAATGCTTTTGGGGGTTCTCCTCCAACTTCATTCCCAGTAGCTCTAACAGCAAAAAAAGGATAAATTATGAATAATGCAACATATTATAGATATGGCTTAGGATTACAATATCAATTTAAAAATAGTCCACAAACTATTGGCACCAATCAATATCAACCAATAGAAAAATTAATGGATTATTCTGTTAGTCCAGCCCCAAGTAATCTTAGATATATTATCACAGATTATCCAGATCCTACTATCGATATCAGATATATAAATCAAACTACCAAACCAGATGTTCATAAAATAAATATTCCTATGGGAGTAGCAGCGACTGGTCTTACTTTATTCTCAAGAGAAGGACTATTCACAATAAATGGGGTCAGCAGAATATCAAATAAGCAAGCAGAACAATCTATAAGACTAGGAACAAATCAGTTTAAAAGTAACTTCAGTCACTATAGACCATAATTAAAAAGGAAAAAACATGGCTGATAATAGTAACACATTTTCCATGAGTGGATTAATTCGTAATAGAACTCTAAGCGGATTACATGCACACAGACCCGAGAATACCACAAAGTACTTTGAGTACACAAAATTAAATATTCCACCACAATTTGTGTCTATACTGCAAACCAAAGTTACAAGTAATGGTTATAACTATAGCAAGTCCACAATTATTACTTTTCCACAACCAGAACATCCAGATGGCGCAGTAGCTACTGCTAAGCCTTTATTTTCTCCTATTAAAACAACTTTTACAATAACGAATTCTGGCACAGGATATAGTATCAATGACTCATTTTCAATTCTTCAGCAAGGAGAAGATGTTGGTTTTATGAGAGTTACGGCCACAGGAAACCTAGGCTCAATTTCTGATTACGAAATTTTTTCCAAACCTCTTGATTTAGGTCCCACCTCACCATTACCAACTATTGACTTATCAGGTAATAATTCTGCAACTATTGTATCAAATGATAAATTTGGTATCTTTGAGGTAGATATGACAGGTTTTGGTCTTGGATATCAAACCTTTAATAGAACCACAGGAAACAGTATCAATCATACACCCACAATTTCTAATCAAGGAATTTCGAATCCAATCCCTAGCGGGTTACAATTAATAATATCTATGGATCCTTTTGTTATAGATAATGAAGTAATTAATCCTAGAAAAAGACCATCATTACCAAATAAATTTGATACTTCTTCTGCAAATAATGAATATAAAACCTATTACATGTTAATCAAAAATTTTTCTCTTGGAGACTTTCAATAATTAGGAGATAATTATGCCAATAATGTTTGACGATCCTCTAGTTCCATCCCCAAAACCAGGTGGTGGTAGTGGCTCTTGTAGTAGTACTGGTGGTGGTGGTTTTACTCCACCCCAATGCCCTATTACTACTAGCCAAACAGTATGTGAACCAAAAACAGTTACAAGTTGTAGTTGTGTAAATGGCGGGCCTAAAAATCCAATCAGTCCAGTTGGATGGGAAACTATAGAAGTTGGAGAAGATGGACAGGGAGGATTCTCAGGAGGTTATCCTGCAGGTGGTGCTACCCTGAATCCTACTACCCAAACAGTTACTCTCGGAGGAGGTCCGTCTTCTTGGAGCCCACCTAGTTTTAGCTATACTGGATATCTACAACTCAGATTGAATTGCTCTGACGGATCATATCATGTTCTAGACAGTTGGACAACACGAAACGGAGGACCTTCACGAAACCTAATTTCTCAAACCATGAATCCTTGCGGAGCTTCATCTCTTCCTCCTCCTGATCTAGGAAACAAGAACACACAAGCAGAATGCAACCAAGCAGCTGCTGCTAATTCAGACTACAATATTTCTTGGTCCTGCGTAGATATTGTGACAGAAGATTGCACAACTATTACAGATACCAACTACGTAGATGCTAATCCAATAGTTAAGGCTGGTGCTTTAGCAGGTCTTTTGGGCATTTTTGGATGGCCATCCCCACCTCCACCACCCACCATGATAGATCTTACAAAACTTACTCCAGATGAGCTCAAAAAGTTTATTGAAGCTGCTTTACAAACTCAAAAAAATAAGAGTACTAATCTTCCATGGTTAAAAGATGTCCTAGATTACAACAGAGCTAAAGATCTTGTTAAAGAGTATAGGACAGTAACAGTAAATGGAAAAACAACAGTCGAAGTTATATTTAAAAATCCAAAAAACCTAACAGCCGGAGATAAAGTACTAGCTTTAACTATTAGAAACATAGTCAAACAAGTACAGGACGTAATAAATAGCGGAAAGACAGTTTCTAGTGATAGTTCCGTTGGACGAAGATTTTTGCAGCTTTTAAAAGAAGGAGGGAAAATTAGTGCACAAACGCTAGCAAGATTAGGGCCATGTTTATCAAGAATCAAACCTTTAATTGCTTTTTTAGGAGTTTTAGCCGCAAGTGAAGCAGAGGCAGCTGTCACAGCTTTAACTGATCCTTCTTTCGGTTCTGCCGGATTAGGAAATTCAGATATAACTTGGACTTGTAGTCCAGGCGATGGAGAGGGAGATGGAGCGGGCGGCGACAGTGGTTCAGGAGCTGGTCCCGAAGGAGATTCTGGTATAGGTCCAATTAAAGGATCTAATAATGACGGACAATTAAATTCTACAGATGGAGCATTTCTACAAGATGGCTCATTTCAGGATCATAATAGTTCTATTAGTTCGCCTGTTCCTAAGCCAAATTCTGATAATCCATCAAGATCAAATTTTTTAAGAGGCAATATTAGTACTAATGTTAATATGAGAGCCATGTCTAATATTAATGCTCCTACTGATCTTAGAAATAATTTAACACTAAATTCAAATTACGGTATGCCGATAAAAAACTTTCCGGTTCTTAAGGTATCCAAAGCGCCGCCTACACCAAGAGATATAATCGCTATTGATGATGGCAAATTTATTCCAGGTCAAGTAAACTATCCATTTTAATTTAAATAGAAATATTCATGAATAACTCAGCTTATTATAACTACGGTCATCGTATTTTTTACCAATTTAACAATGGACTATATCAAATTCCAGTCATTGATTATCTTAACTTAGAAATACAAATATTAGATACAATAACATATGCACCTAAACAACACATAGAACATATTGATCCTATATATCCATCTAGAGAAGATATTTCTTTAATAGATCTAATAAATAAATCTAGACCAAATATTCATAGTCTAAATGAAATTGTAATAGATATTCCATCAACAAAACATACAAAACAAGCAAGACTTGGAATTTCCTCAAGTACCTCATCACCAAACTCACGAAGAATGGTTTTTACACGAGGATTAAAGAACGTTGAATAAAAAATAGATCAATAAAGATAAGACATATCAAATTTTAGTAATGTCTTTATTTTTAGAGGATCCTGGGGTATATCTTTAATAAGATACAACTCATTTAAATTACTAGAGGTAACCTATAATGGCCGATAACAGCAATACATTTTCTATGAGTGGCCTTCCACGGAATAAAAAACTCAGTGGACTACATTCTCATCGACCAGAGAATATAGACTTGTATTTTGAGAGAAAAAGCATAAAAGCCCCGCCACAATTTGTTTCCATACTTAATCTTAGTGTTGCTAGTATAGGATATAATTATAGTAAAAATACAACATTAACCTTCCCCCAGCCAGAACACCCAAGTGGAATAAGAGCATCAGGATATCCCTTGTTTAGTATCTGTAAAAATTCTTTTAGCATTAGTAGTAGTGGTTCTAATTATGCAATAGGAGATACTTTTCCTATATTATCTTCTGGAGATCTAGTTGGTTCATTTACTGTTACTAACACAGGAATTTCAGGAAGAATATCAGATTATAATGCTTTTTCCATTCCATTAGATCTTAAAAATATTTCATTACCAATCATAGATTTTAGTAGTAATCCAACAGCTTCAATATCTAATAATGATAAATACAATATAGTTTCAGCTGTACTAGGCTTTCCTGGGCTTGGATATCAAACCTATAACAGAATTACAGGATCAGGCATTAATCATGGTCCAGTAATCTCTAATACTGGATCTTCTAATCCTCTTCCTTCTGGGCTAGATATTATCGTTTCGATGGATCCTTATATTTATAGTCAAACAATAACAGATCCCAGAGTTAGAGAAACTAAAATAGATAAATTTAATTTAATAAATAGTGGATTAGATCAACAAAAATATTATATGATTTTTAATAATTTTTCTCTTGGTGATTTTCAACATGATCTTAACCAATTCTAAGGAATAATTACTATGCCAATTCTTCCATTCACTGATCCAATGTTTCCACCACCAAGAAGTCCCGAAACTGGCGGAGGGTTTCCTCCTCAGAGTTGTCAACCACATGTGGTTAGTACTTGCGAACCAATAACTTTTAACATTTGCTCTTGTGTTAATCAAGGATATGCTCCTCCGTCAGGTTGGGTTCTTTTAATGGCAGTAGCTGGTGATGGTGTTTTTCCCATAGCAAATGGCTCTGTTTCTTATAATTCTTCAGATGAGACTGTTACCCTTAATAATTTGCCAGAATCATATATGAGGTCTGGTGGTTCATGGTCCCCTCTCACCACTTTAATTCTTGGTTTAAACTGTACAGAAGGATGTAATAATCAAGAATTAGCAATTTGGGATAATTATGGGGAATTTTCGACAAATCCTCCACTTATCCAGAATACTCCAGTAAGATTTACCACAAACACATTTCCAAATCGTTGTTGTGCAGAAGATTTAGTCGATGTTAGTACCATAACAACAAAACAAGCTTGCGACCAAGCAGCAGCAGATAATCCCAATAGCGATAACAATATTGTTTGGCAATGTACAACAGTACAAGCTGAAAGATGCACAGAAAGGCTAGAGACAACTTTTGATAATACAGATACTGCCGGGCTTCTTAGAGATGCTTTAGGATTTTTATATAGGGTAAGAATGGATCAAGCAGATAAACTATTAGAACAGCTATCAGATAGAAGTCTATTAATAGCAGAAGATCTACGACATGCCTTTGGAGGTGATATAGCTCTTGAGGCGATAAACGGCTCAGAAATTAAACTTACTATTCAGGATTTCATTGATGATTCTGATCCTAAAATTAAAGCAGGCCCCAACTATAAAACTAAAATACCAGATTCATTTAGAACTGAAACTTTAACAACTCCTTTTGGTAAAGTAACAAAATATGACTGGATAATGTCTAGAATTAAAAAAAGTATAGAAAATGTAGACAATCTTTATAAAAAAGGAGGTAATGAATTACGCCAAAAATTACTCAAAGCTAGAGCAAATGGTGCTAATACTATTATTACTGAAGTTAGAGAAGACATAATTGAGAAATTAGTTAAAGCAAGAAGAGCCGCAAGAAAGAGCAATGGAGGAGGAAAAGGAGGAAAAATTGGTGCAATAGGACTTATTTTGACTCTTTTAACTACAGGATCAGATGTTCTTGCAGATCTAAGTGATGGAAAGATAGACGATTTTCAACCATTAATGGATTTATTGCAGAGTGAGTTGTCAATGGGGGGTGGATGTAGTGTATATATGACAGACGAAAATGGAAATACTATTGGGGGAGAGCCAGATCCTGACATGGAAGCTCTTAGACGCTTAATAGAGGATGCGACAAAAGATGATCCAACTTTTAAATCTCCAAGATCTCTTGATGATATAATAAACGAGTATTTTGGTCCAGATCCTGCTGGTCCCAGGCCTCCATTTCCTGGTGACGAACGTCCATCTAGAAGTCAATTTTTCATACCTAAACCTAATTCACAACCTAATATAGATATGAATGACAGAACCATGACTGTACCATCACAAAATCTTAATAATCAATTATTAAATAATAATCTTGGATCTCCACTAAAATCATTTCCTTCGATATTGGCTCCTCTACCAAATCCAAACCCATTCTCTCCATCAGAGCCATACAGAGGAACAGGAGGAGATCTTACTAATGATGTTTATAACCCCAGGACTAGTCGGGGTAATAATACTGGGCATGATCTTGGCAATGATGTTTATATTGCACCACCAAAAGGAAGAATATAATATATGAATAATTCAAGCTATATAAACTACGGACAAAGAATTCTATATAAAATTGATAGCTATAGATTTCAAATTCCATCAAAAAGCATCCCTCATATTGAAATTCAACAACTAGATACTATAACTTGGGCTCCAAAACAAGTTAAAGAAAAAGTTGATATGAATACATATAGTATTTTTAATGAAGATTTATCTCTTATGGGGTTAATAAATAAAGCCCGACCAAATATCCATAATCCTCATAATATTAGTGTTGATATTGACAGTACTGCAGACACTAAAGAGTCTCGTTTAGGAACAACAACAAGCACCTCATTAGCAAGCTCGCAAAGGTTCTCTTTTTCTAGAGGTACTAATGTCCCAACAGAATTATTATATAGTTTTACCTCAGTAACACCAACAGGAACAAATGTAAACATTAATGTTCCTCCGCAAAATGAAAAATCCCTTGCTTTTTCTGCAACTTTTCAGGAAGTAACAACAACAGGAACTACTAATTTTTATGAATTTGCTTCGACAACAAATGGGGTACCTGGATACAAAGGAATAATAATCAATACAACAGCTATTTTTATAGGAGATATTTATTTTTCATTTGTTCTACCACAAAATATTTCTTTAAGTGATTTTGAAAATTTATCTTTAACTAATGTTATAGATAACACTGACGTAACAGTGTCTAGGGATTATATTTCTAGAACAATACAAGGAAAAATTTCTTATACTCAAACTCAAGGATCAATGACTATACAAGGACAAGCTGGGCCTGCGGGAGGTATTGTTGTTACTGGTCCTGAAAAATGTACAGGGGACCTCTCGGACTATTGTTCATATTGGGTGTGGTATAATCAAGACAAACCATCAGACCAACAAAATATATTTGGTCAGTATATAAGAGGTTGTTATGAGCCATGTGTTGGTTATGGAAATACCCGTCTCAGTACCGACTCATGTAAATGCAAATGCCCACCGGCTAAAACTCCAGGTCAAGGAGTATATAATAACCCTAATACCGGTGCTCATGTTTGTTATGATTGTGGTCTAGGATTTGAAATATCATCTTTAAATGAAACCCCATTTTATAAATGTAAATGCCTTAATACTTCTTGTCGTAGTAATAGCAATAGCCTTGAAGTCAACAACAGTCTCAATTCTAAACCAAATCCAGTCAACTGTAATTGTGAATGTAAACCAGGACGAGCCAAGTGTGGATCTAAAATGATTAGAGCTGAAACCATATCTTTATTTTTAGACCCAAACAATACCATTAAACGGTATGAATATTACTATAATCAAGACATATGTTGTCCACCAGGACAGGTTTGTGTTAATGGAGAGTGTAAACCAAAACCACCTTGCTCTTGTGTTAATAAAGGACCATATGCACCTCCATCAAGTTGGACTCTTTTAATGGCAGTAGGTGGTGAGGGTGTTTTTGTTTTAGATAGTGGTTCTGTCTCTTCTGTTTCCTCAGAAGGAAATGTTACTCTTAATGGTTTGCAACCAAGATACCGAAGACCCGGAGGATCTCCTATTGCTCCTAATACTGTGTGGTACCCTTTAACCACAGTGATTCTTAATTTAAATTGTGGAGGATATAATAATCAACAACTAGGAGTTTGGGATAATTACGGGCAATCTACAAATCCTCGACTTACATCTCCTCTTTCACTCGCTGAATTTTTTACTGGCTATGACTTGAATAGAGGAGCTTTCAACACATTCGTAAATCGTTGTGGATCAGAAGAATTGATCAATGTTGACAATATAAACTCTAAAGAAGATTGCGATCTAACAGCATCACAAAATCCAGAACAGCTTATCTCTTGGAGATGTAGAAGAAGACAATAAGATAAAAAATTTCTAGAATAGCATAAAAAGGGGACAGCCAATTACGGCCATCCCCATTAATATGATTTAAGATAGTTTAAAGAGATCAAACTGTTTGAGTATTATTTTCAGCTCCATTATCAACTACTCTAATCTTGGGTCGTCTTCCCTTTGGCTTCTTAATTCCTAGCTTTCGTCTCTGACGACGAATCATGCTTGTTGTTACGTTTTGGCCGGTCATTTGGCTAAGCTTGGCAGCTAGTTCATCATCACTAAGAAGCTTTTGATTCTCATTAATAAACTTCAATTCTGCTTCTGTCCACTTCTTATAATTAGCCATAAATCTGTTTCCTTTTGGTGTAATATTGACTAAAGACTCAAATGCTCTATTATATTATAGATTGACAAGTTTCGTGCAAGGAGAAAATATGATAAATCCTGAAATTAAGATAACGGGCTCAGTTCTACAAGTAAAAGCAGTTGGTGAGGCTCAGGACGTATCAGCCGACTTTGATTGCATCCCCACCAAAAGCATAGCAGAACTACTAGATGGCAAACAACAAGAAGAAAAAAATAAAATTGACGACGAAGAAGAAAC
>Ga0114975_10001001_pt1 | contig 20597 bp, 22 predicted proteins | sample S_130626_EF_Meta_FD_87031 | JGI IMG/M metagenome (GOLD analysis project Ga0114975, IMG submission 87031) | Freshwater microbial communities from Lake Simoncouche, Canada to study carbon cycling - S_130626_EF_MetaG | ecosystem: Environmental > Aquatic > Freshwater > Lake | place: Lake...
CATGCCGTGGTAGAAAACTATCCAAATGCAAATCCGCTAAAAAGTCATGCTCTTATGCTAAGGGTTCACAAAGACGTTATTGCAGAAAGAGAGGAAACAAAACACGTAAAATGATGAAATAAGCGTTCAATAAAAAAATTAGTATATATTTATCGATATTTGTACATACTAATACTAATCACTGCAAAACAATTTACACATATTACGCGCTTCTAGATTTTCGTCTGGTTTAGTAAACAATTGGTTTATCATCGCGTCATCACGGAATCGAATGGTATAATCTTGTTGAATATTGTTACGACCAATACGACCCATCGCCTGTAATGTTTTTTGCTGTGTCATTTTTGTCAAATCTTTGCCTATAAATCCATGACAAAACTGGTAATTGGTTCCATAAATATAATCCGTCGATGCAATAATAATAAAGAGTCGTTGTTGTTCAGCCAATTGCTTCATGATTTCCATATATTCTATATTCGGATTATCAACAAACATACCGATGCCTAATAGCAACAACACTTTCATATGATTTTCGATTTTCAAACCCATGATTGAGCGTGTAATATCTTCACCAATATTGGAAACAAACGCATTTTCAATGATTTCAGCATTCGGTGCCCATATATTTTGATGGGGTTTCGTATTAGGTACATACATTGGGTCCAAAGAAACCAAACGAATCTCCTTTCGTAATTTATTGATTTCATCCATCCATGCTTGGGACTCTTTACATAATCTACCACTCTCACGGACGGAAGATTCTTTTTCATTATCATCGGACGATTTCGTTTCTTTTGCACTTATTAGTGTTTCTAAGTTATCTATTTTTTCCAATATAGCATTGTTGTTTTCGATTTTCAACATGATATTTTGAAAAACGGATACCGAAATATTGGATTGTTGGATATAGAAATTACCGATTTTTTTCACATCTTCCGCCAAGAAGATTGTTGGACCATCGGTCAAAGTATATGCATCGTTGGTTGTCAACAAAATTCCATTGGCTGCCGAAGCCGCTGTGGGGGCTGCATTAGAAACGTTTGAAACGCTTTGGGTTCTAGATAAATCCTTTCCTGACATATTGTTTGTACGGGATTCCGAGCTTTGTGTTTTTGTAATTTTATTGTTTGATTTTATTTTTGGTTTACGATTTGTATTCATATAATTATAAACAATACTCCATTTATCACTATCGATACGTAACAATATCTCCAAATAGTATTCTTTCAAGCTGTTCATTGTAATATCGGTTATTTTTGTAAAATAATTATCAATCGAATACGTCTCGTTGACCACGTTGTTATCATTGATATATTCTATGAATTTGATGATTTCACGTAAATCGAAATATCGTAAAAGAGTCTTATTTTGTTCACAATATTCCGCGCATTTTCGGAGTTCTCGATAATCTGAATAAAGATAATGTGGTAAAACACAAAAGCCATCTTTGTTTATGATTGGAATCGATTTCTTACAATCGAAACTAGTAATTGTATGTATTTCGGCGTCATCGAATTTACAGCGGAAATCATCGAAAATCGGCTGTATTTCATCCATAGTGGGTAAAGTAGCACAAGACAAAACAATCGTTGGAATCTGATTTTGCTTCCAATTCTCATGAATTGTATCATGGAGTGGGTGCTCTGCATAATCCATCGTAATAGTTGGTTCATCCCAGTATGTTATGATATTATTTGCATCATTGAATGCCAGCATATAATGCATCGCTGTAATATAAGATTTCACATCACAAATCATGATTTCGACATTATCACCCACACTATTATTTACTTTGAAAATGCCACCCGATTTACGATGTTTGGTAAAATCGACGGCTGCAAAATAATGCAACCGAATATCCGATGCTGTTTGGCAGCCAAATGCAAAAGCCACCTTTTTCTCCATGGAAATCGCCGCCTTTGCCAAGGCTAAACCGATATGTCTAGCAACACATACAAAAATAATACGGTTTTTATTCGATAAACCAATCGGCGACAAAGTTTTACCAGTGCCAGTTGGTGCTGTATACAAAATCAACTTTGGTTTGAATGGTTTACTTCCATCGTTCGGGCGACATATAGAGAATAATTCTTTTTGATGAGGAAATAATGTGCGGTCTTCGTACCTTAATAAGTGGGAATTCTTTTCAATAAAATCATACGCATTCGTAATGATTTCACTAGTTTTTGTAAAATTATTCACAAATTCTATACAAGTATCGACAAATGATATTACATGCTGGTTCAAATTGCGTATAGTGGCTTTTTTCAATTGTAAAATAGTATATAAATAAAAGGCATATTTCTGTTTTCTTTTAATAAGGTTACTTAGCATGTCTTTGGTAAGGTCCAACAACAAATACTCAAATATAACCTGTTTATTTTGTTGTATATTGTTTTCAAGATTTTGTAGTCGAATAGAGTCGGCACTTTTCATTGTTTTTAGTTCACCACCTGAAAATAGGGTTTTCGATGTGAATTTCACGATTGGAGTATCCTTACAATACTTTTTTATGATGGTTTCGATTTGTTCTTGGAAATATTTTTTATATAAGAAATATTCTGTTTCTGGGGTTTGCTCGATTTTTATAAAAGAATACATCGATTGAGTATCATTGGCATGAATATTGAGGTCATCATAACCTTTGATTATCATTGACAATATTTTTTTTTCATTTTCTGATACGGGAACTTCTATGGTTTCCCATTCGTTTTTAGAGAGTTTGTTTTGTGTTAGGTCCATTGTATTATATACGATTTCTTTGATTATATTGTATACATTGATGTCGATATCAAAAGTTCAATTTTTTGAGTTTCGGGTTGTTGTTTTATATATTTTACGTAAAATATATAAAGGTTATACATCATTCAATCAAATTATCACTCATTCTTCAATATTCTCGATATATGAATTTGGTTGTTGATAATTGTCATTCGTGTATATATTATATTATATATTTTAATTGATAAAAAATATATAAAATTATTCATAATATATGTTAGAAAATCAAGAATGTTCTCGAATATAACAAATATTTTTGAAACAAAATATAAAAAAATATCATTTGAAGACCTACAGTTTCTAATTAGAACCCGTGAACAAACAGTTATTATTAACACGGTATCGGTTAATGAACAAGATTGTTTGGTAAAATATACAATACCTTATCAAATGGAAGAGAAAATAATTAATGAATTGATTACTAATTGTGAGTTTCGTAAAAAAATTATTATTTATGGAAAAAACTCGAACGATGATAGTATTGAGAAAAAATACAAACAGCTTATTGGATTTGGATTTTTAGAAGTATATTTGTATGTAGGTGGGATGTTTGAATGGATGCTTTTACAGGATATCTATGGAAAAGATGAATTTCCTACGACGACGAAAGTTCTCGATATTTTGAGATACAAACCGGTGAGAACATTTGGGCATCGATATTTGGAATATTGATAATTTTATTGTTTCATTATATTTATAAAAATCCATAAAAACAAATATACCACTATTATAAATGGAACAAGAGTTTTTTAGAAATCTAGTAATCCTGGGATTATTAATTATTATCATATTATTATTAGTAAATTTTCACTCGAATTATCAAAATAAAAATCAATCCATTCAAAAAAAATATACTCAACACGAACAAGAAATAATGAATCCACCTAACCCAAATACAAAATACATGGATGGCATTGATGTTATTTATTGGATAAATTTAGATAGGTCCAATGATAGACGATCGCATATGGAAAAAATATTCGAAGATGCCACATTTAAAAATATTCAAGTAGAACGCATTTCAGCAGTCGATGGTAAGAACAGAAATATAGTATATCCAAAACTGAATTTTATGTACAAACAAAAAAATGATTATGAATATGCATGTATGTTATCCCATTTAGAAACAATACGCAGGTTTTCGAGAACAAATTATGACATTGCTATGATAATGGAAGATGATATCACATTAGATTTCAAACCTTATTGGCGAAAATCTGTTCGTGAAATCGTGGAAAATGCGCCACCTGATTGGGAGGTAATTCAATTATGTTACATCATCAATGGTAATCAAACTAATCCAAAACAATTCAAATTATACCAACGCAATATACGAAATATTTGTGTTAGCGCGGCTGCATATTTGATTAAAAATAAGGCTGCAAAAAAATTAGTTGATGATATTTATATAGACGGTAAATACAATTTAGAACATTATATAATACATCATGCAGACTGTTATATTTTTAGTAAGTTAATTACATACACATATAAATATCCTTATTTTATTTATAAATCCAACAATGGTTCTCTTTTGCATCCAGAAGATTTGAATCATCATGAAAGGTCAAAACAAAAAATTATAGACATGTATAATACGTTGACCTTGTAATATCATGATTTCAATTATATGTAAATCAAAAAATTGAATACAAGATTATTATATTATATCACAATAATATAATACGAACGACCATTAAGCGTCAACATGACAAAACCTCTCATCATTTCCATCGAAGGTAACATCGGCTCGGGAAAATCCACTATTTTAGAAAAACTAGAAGGATTTATGAAAGATAATAAACGTATTGTCTTTTTGAAAGAGCCCGTTGATATTTGGGAAAAAATCAAAGATCCCGTAACCGGCGAGAACATACTAGAAAAATTCTATGGAGATAAAGATAAATATGCATTTTCATTCCAAGTCATGGCGTATGCATCAAGACTTTCTATGATACGCTCGCAAATAAAAAAAAACGATGTCGATGTTATTATTTGTGAGCGCTCTTTGGATGCTGATAAACATATATTTGCAAAAATGTTGTATAATGAAGGAAGTATCGATGAAGTATGTTATCAAATATACAACCATTTCTATAAAGAATATGCGGAAGATTATAAACTAGATGGAATTGTTTATATAGATGCTGATGCGGAAGTTTGTTATGAACGTATTAAAAAACGGTCTCGTGGTGGCGAAGATGGCATTCCTTTAGAATATTTACAAAAATGTAAATCATATCACCATGAATGGTTGACAAAAACAAAAACACCGGTTTTGAATATCAATGCGAATGTCAATGTTACGTATGATATTACTAATATAAATGATGTAGGACATGAATGGTTATACAAAATTAGACGATTTATAACTAAATATCATTTCTAAGTATGAAATCAAAAAATATAGAATTGTAACAAATATTATATCTTTTTTAATTTTCAGAGTTGATATTTACAAAATCACTTATAAATTGTGTTCGTAAATAAAATGCTCGGGTTTTTGGTGAATCTTTACCAGCTCCTTTAGTTCTATTTTGTAAATAATGTCCCAAAATAGAACTTCCTTCCAAAGTATTGTTTTTTGTTAAATATTCACTAATGGCATCATAATCTTGTTTAAGTTGTTTTTTAATATCATCGTTGTTCAACAAATTTATAATGGTTGGTTTGAAATATGTTATTACATCATCTTCTCTGTAATATGGTATATATAGAGTATTCAATAATTTTTTATAACATCTTGAATCATCGAAACTATGATTTTTGATATCTTCATTATTAATCATAGTAACTGCGATTGTTTCTTTGGGTACAAATTTACCGGATTTTATTTTTTTTAAAGGAAAAACTTTCACTTCTCCATCAGTACAATCTAAACATGCGGAACTTCTAGGTATACCAACTAATTCTTCCAAATAATTACCAGGTTTTCCCTTATTAGAAGTTTTCGGTAAAATATACTGCTTGTTAATAATTTCTATTATTTTATCGTATACTTCACTGATAGAAGGACGTTGGGCAATTGTATTGTTCATAGGTTATTGTTATAAACAATAAATAAAAATATTTTTCAATTTTTTTATTTTTGAATTTTTGAAAAATTCAATAATAATAATAATAATATCAATTATAAAACAAAAAGATAAAGACAAAAATAAAAAATAATTCAATCAATAGAAATGAATTTTGTTTATTTATCGATTATTTCATCAACATTCATTTTTATAGGTTATTTGCCTGAGATTTATTTTACGATATTTCAAATAAAAAACGTAGATTCAACAAAATATTCATCGACTATATGGTTAGTGGGCGGAATACTAGGCACTGTTTATAGTGGTATCAACAATGCAGATACATTTATAATTGTGAATTATTCTGTAAATACTACATTGAATTTATTGACTATAATTTTCAAAATATATTATTATTACAAATACAAGAATTCGATTCCATTGGAAACAAAAAATATCAATGCACCAAATGAGTAGTTTTCATATTATTTTTGTATTGTATCAATAGTTCTTTATGATTACTTCCATTGTCTTGGATTCCGGGTTTTTCGAATTGATTGACCGCTTAGATACAACAGAATCTATAATATAATTGTCGTTATTAAAATTTTCACGTACTAAATCCACGTCTGCATTACTTAATATCATTTTTTTATTGATATTTGTCAACCCATGTATCTTTTCAAACAATCTTTTGTGTTGATTTATATCAAACCCGTTTTCGGTATATCCTACAAACGATTTCTCGGTTTCTGGTGCATAGGGTGGGTCCAAATAAACGAAATCCGCGGGGGATATATTATTCAATGGTACAGTGAAATCACAACATTCAAAAACCACTCCTTGTATCAAGTCATGTATTTCATCCAAGTGTGGTTTATCGATTATTTGTGGATTTTTATAATGACCATATGGCACGTTATAGCCATTGGGACCTACTCGAAAAACCCCTCTGAAACAGGTTTTGTTCAAAAATATAAAAATCGCTGACCCTTTCGTAGTTCGTTTTTCAGCGGGGGTCATTTTGTTGTATTGAGCGCGAATCCAATAAAAGTAATTTTCTTTTGCGACTTTTGCTTCCGTTATGGTTGTGGGTTTTCGATTGATTTCGCCATCACCGGATTCGGTGTATTCTTTGATGATTTCTTGTAATTTTTCATATAATTCTATGTGATTTGTCTGTATATTTTTATAAACATATATCAATGGTTCGTTTAAATCATATGCATAAATAGAGCCATTGATTTTTATTTTGGATTGGTTTCTATAATATAAAACGGCCAATAAAACACTACCTCCGCCTAAAAATATTTCATGATAGTTGTTGATTTCTGTAGGGAATTCTGGTAATAATTTATCTAATAACTGTGTTTTTCCACCTACCCATTTCAATATCGGTTTAGGTATGTTGTCTTTGAGGTTGTTCATGTTTGATGTATTTATGTATATATTCAAACATTCAATTTTTTATATATATTTTATTTATATGTCTACTAAAAACTTGAATTATAAATAACGTACATAACGTATAAAAAGTCTGACAATATTTTATTGATGATTTATAAACTTTACCATTTGACTTTAATTAAATGTTAAACAATAAAATAATATACTCTTACAAATGGATTAACAGATGCATCTGTAATTATTTTTGTTACGCCAGGAATATTGGAGAAAGCATTACCTGGAGGTGCGGGACTCCCCATCCATGCAGGACTTGGTAGGTAGACGGGGGCCGGTCCTGGTCCTCCAGTATCACCCGGAGCACCAGGATTACCTGAAGCTCCATCAGTTCCAGAATTTGCTACAGCTATTTCACTACCATCAATAGTTAAAGTTGTCGTGAATGATGTAATGGTAACGGAACCACTAGTTATGGGCGAACTAAGAGTGTAATAACTCGGTCCAATCCCAATATATTTGCCCGCGCCGCCTGGCTGGCCCCCCCACCCCGGTCGCCCAGGCCATCCGGGTATAAACGCAGGAGCCCAACCCGTAGGACCCGGCATACCCGGCATACCCGGAACGCCATTTATTCCGTTTCTAGAACCTAGTTCAAATTTCAATGCATTGCAACCAGGTGGTATAGTTAAATTGCCCGTAGCTGTTAAAACTTGACTGGCTGCTACTACTATTGGTACAGTATCAGTTCCGGAATAAGCAAACCCAGGAATTGAATTTACAGTAGAAATAGCTGTATAACTAGCGTCGGATATAGTTGATACATTCATGTTATATCCAGGATATGGTGTAGTTCCACTTTTAAGAAAATTACTTAATGGTTGTCCTTTATATACCAATTTATCAGCCATTTATAATATATATAATTTATAATATATATATATATAAATATTTATTATTCATTTATACATATAAATATTTATTATTCATTTATACTATATTATAAATGGATAATAATTTTACTAATCAATTAATTTATGAAAAAAAACAATCTTTATCATCTATTCTATGCAATGATATAATTAATTTATATGAACAAAATTCGGATAAACACCGTGATGGAACTGTTATTGCCGGAATGTTTAAACATATAAAAGATACAACAGATATGCTTATACCTAAAAATTATGATATTGAGGAAAATGTGGTATGGCAAAAAATATCAGAAACATTACATGCAGAATTACAAGAAAATATTAAAATTTATACTGATAATTTAACTTTTGATAAATTGATAAAAGATAATTGTAAATTACTAGGATCATCAGAATTGCACGTTGATAATTTTATGATTCAAAAATACGTTAAATTATCAGGTAAATATACTTATCATGATGATTTTATTGCAGAACCTATTAATAATCGTTATAGAGTTATTACATATATATGGTATTTAAATACGGTGGAAGAGGGTGGACATACTGAATTTTTTGGAAGCCATTTGATAAAACCCGAACAAGGAAAATTGTTATTGTTTCCTTCTTCATGGACGTTTCCTCATTGTGGAAAAGTTCCAATATCTGATGATAAATACATCATTACTGGTTGGTTCCATGTAATTAATCCAGCTACACAATATAATGTTAAATACTACGATGAAGTTAAATGTGATGAAGTTAAATGTGATGAAGTTAATTAAATGTTCATGAATGTGGCGATTTGAGTGAACAATGTGAAAGCATGTGTGCAGATTTCAATGCATATGGGAAAAAACAGTCCCGGTACCAGAGAACGCCATATTGGTGATTTGGGAAATTTAGTAACGAATGCGAATATTAAATTACGTGGCACCAAAGCGAATATTATTGGTCGCGGGCTTATTATTCATGCCGATGAAGATGATTGTGGAATTGGTGGTCAAGAAGACAGTTCAACAACTGGGCATTCTGGGAAGCGTATAGCTTGTGCAGTCATTGGTTATGCGAAAAATTGAATTCGATTTTTGTTTTATAATTGTATGTAATCTATTATAGAAAATGTTTAACGTCTTTGATATTGTAATTTATATGGTAATTGCTACAATAATTAACAGAATTATTGTTAACAACGATAAAATAGCATTTGATAATAATGTATATGATAAACATTATTATAATGATTTGTCTTATGATTTATCTTATATGGAAATAATGAATCCAAATAATACGATACGTGAAAGTGGGAGTGATGCTTTTTGTCAAATTCAAAACTTTTATGGTTATAATAACCAAAGTATAAAAATTATGATTCCGGATAATATAGTGGTTGTTATGTAAATGCGCATCTAATTAAATTTTACAATAATTTTCACGGTCTCTTTTTTTATGAAGTTACATGCGCTAATAGAAAGTTTTTCGCGCTTCTTACGGTTTTTGGTGTTGGTGGTTGTTGTAGGATAGGTTCTCTTTTAGTTTTTTATACAAAAAATTGAATAGTTTTTTGCTTGTCTATTTTCAAATAAAACAATCTTTTTTAGCAATGAAATCAGTTATCGAATTTATCTTTTATGTAGTGATGTTTATTTTGTTTTATCGTTTTATTTATAGTAACAATAAAATCAGCAACAAGATGAACAAGAGCAACAACAAAATCAAAACATCACCTAAGTATCAATCAAATAATAATGTTTTGGATTTGTATTATGACAAATATTGGAAAGAATATATTGACAATAGCAATTTATATGGAAAAAAATGTAAAAATAATACAATAAACGTAATAAAAACTGCCGATTCTATTTACGAAGGAGAAAGTATTTATGGATACAAACATGGGTGTGGATATATAAAATACAATGACGGTTCTTCTTATCAAGGTTTTTGGGAAGGTGATGTTGATACTGGTTTCGGTATATTTCATAACAAAAATGATATTGTTATAAGTGGTTATAAAAAAAATAAGAAATATCACGGGTTGGTAGCGATTTTTGGCAAATTACCGGCACTTAATGAAAAGAAAAGTATATTTTGTATATATGAAGATGGTGCACAACAATTTTGTTTTGCAAAAGACCCAATTTTCGATTTCAAATATATTATTCCGGATTCAGCAGTTGAGCTATAAATGTATATTATCTTGGTGTAAATGCAATAAAATAATATAAAACCATAAAAAACAAAAAAGAGACTGTGAAAACAAACATTAATTGAATTTCACAATAATTTTTACGGTCTCTTTTTTTATGCATTTACATGCACTCACTGATAATTCTTCGCGCTTCTTACGGGTTTTGGTGTTGGCGTTGTTAGTGTTCGTGGTTGTTGTAGGATTTTCGATACTATCATCGGAGTCACCATCGGTACTATTAGGACTACGTCTTTTTGATGTTGTATTACGCCCATTCATATCTTTTTCGATATCATCGTAGTTGTTCTCGATGTATTCGATGATATTGTTCTCAATCGCCCATTTGAAAAAATTAAGTTGTCCAATTGTAGTTTCGATGTATTTTTCGTCATCGTATGGGATATTAATACGTTCCCACCTACAGAATGGGTCGAATTTACGCTTACTATATGCTTTGAGTTTCAGTTTGTAATCATTATAGACTTTGAATCGAATCTTGTCTTGAACGGTGCCACGTTGTGTGGATAGTTCGTAAACTGTGTAGTATTTTTTTGCGAAATTGGTTACAAACCAATCGACGATACGTAATGATATTTTGGTTTCGCCATTGATAATAGACATCATTTTATTGAGATTGGCACGGTTGTTGTAGAAATCCATGAGGTTTTTCATTAATAAATCATTTTGAGTATTTAGAGTTGATGCACAATATAATGACATTAGTTTTTGATGATTTTTATATAGAATACTATGTTTGTTTTGTTTATGCGGTTTTTTCGTAAAATATATATTTTTTGATATTGTTTTTAGAAAGTAAAAGCAATTATATCAATATAATAAAGAATTTTGATTGCTTTGAATGGAAAGCAAAATTATAGATTCACCTTGATATTTTTCTTTTATTTTTTCATTGAAAATTTTGAGTTGTTCATCAATATCGTATTCTTCAGGCAATACCATTTTTAAATTTTTTGAGACTCCATCTATTCGTTTATCGTAACATAATTGTTGTTTATTTCTTGTAGAATTAATACATACATACTTCGGTAATTTACTTTCCAATTTTTCTGGATATATATTTTTTTCTAAATCGTCTACTACTTTATTTGCTTGTCGAAGTTTTTCCAATATAGATACTTTTTCAGATTTTGTTGTTTCCCAATTTTTTTCCAGTTTTGGATGCTTTTCAACACGAAAATAATGTCTACTTAAATTTTTTTCTTTGTTGTATACATTGTAATAATATACAACATATTTGCGTAACATGGATTGTGTAATACCTTCCGGTAATGGTCGTGCATTTTTTTGACGTTCTCTTTTAGTTCCGTCCATTATACCTTTTGTATTTTGTTCTTGCATTTCTCTTGTTGCTATACGTAAATTATCATACATATTATTCAATGGATTACGGTCAATATGGTCAACACTAACGTCAGAAGTTCCTTTTCCATTACCATGACAACCGGTTATAACTTGATGAATAAATATTGTTCCTCCATATTTTGGAATTGTTGTGCATACATATCCGTTTTGTTGTAAATACCAAGTTAATTTTTCGTTTATTCTTTCTTCAAAATCCAAAATTTCTTTGTATGATTTTTTACATAATTTTATAATTGTATTTTTTTCACAATACATTAATACTATTTCTTTTTCATTTTCTTCTACAATCCATAAGGGGTTTTTCATTTGATTCGCTGAAATTCCAATATTGTTTATATGTCCTGGTATATATTTAATTATTTTATACTTATTTTCAATTTCATTATGAAATTTATGATATGGAATTACATTACATTTTCTTAAATCATATTTGTTGTCATTAAGAAATACATAATCAATATTTTCAATATCAAAACCATACAAAAATTCTATTAAAAAATATTTTTTGTAATTCGAATTAAAACTTGGATAATCGTACTTGTCATCATAAATAAATTTTTTTTTGAAATTCAATATTCTTACAGCGTCATCACATTCTACATAATACTTTCTATCTTTGTATGTGATGATGTTACATGTCAGATTCTTATCAAAAGAATACACAGGTGAGAAAGTCGTTGCTTCTAACATATGTTATATATAATATAACATATATATTTTATATTATTTTAACTAAATAACTTTTTAGTTTAATTACTTTTAATTGGAATATGCGACTCCAGCCATACCAGACATAACTCTTAATACGTTGTAGTTGACAGCATAGACTCTGACCTTGGCGGTGGCAGTACCAGCAACTGTTCCTGCAGAAAGAACAAGTTGAAGGACAGCGTTATCAATACGTGAGAAATTGCAAGATCCGCTTGGTTGATGCTCTTCCGGTCTTAGGGCGAATGAGTAAACATTGATACCTGTATCAGGTGCGCGGGTGTGGTGTTGGTATGGTTGAACAACATCGAAGTAGTTTCCTTCACGCTCAGAGAATCTGTCTTGACCGTTAAGTTGTAACTTAGCAGTGACGACAGGGTTCTCACCCCAACAATGCATGTCAAGAGCAGTCTCTGAAAGAACGAATGTTCCAGCATCAGAGACAAGGGAACCATTAACTCCGGCAGTGTTTGTGTTGAATGCAGGAGCATTCCATGTAGCACCAGTGTTTGTTCCATCAAGAGCACCTGGAAGATCAAAAAGACCAGATGCGTTGATGAAACCATTTTGATCACCATTACCAACGTTTGCAGGTCCACCGAAAGCGGCGATGGATGGAGGAAGAGCATCGATGGCATCAGTGTAGTTGAATGGTTGAGCACCAAGGGTTCTGAAAAGAGTTCCTGTGGCATCTAATGATGAGCAGTAATCAACGTTGGCATCAGGTTGGACAACCCAGATAAGCTCCTTGCAAGGGTGGTTGAAGTTAAGCTTAATCTTGTTTGATGATGAACCGACTGATTCGTCACCAGTGAATTGAAGTTGCTCAATAAGGTATTCGTGAGGGTTTTGTGCCATCTTTCTACGCTCATCGGTATCAAGGAAGATATAGTCGACGTAAAGGGAAGCAGCAACAAGGGATTGTTGGTAAGCTTGGGAGACTGATTGTGTTCCAGTTGTAGCAGCTAGGTTTCCAACAGCCCATAGACATTCACCAATTGGTCTGAAATCAATGTTGATTTTAACTTCGTGGTATTGAAGAGCGATTAAAGGAAGGGCAAGTCCAGGGTTTCTGCAAAACCAGAATAAAAGAGGAATGTAAAGGGTGGTTTCTGGAAGAGCCTTACGTGGAGCACAAACTTGGTTTGGTCCTCCTGATGAAGCACATGGCCCAGAGATATCGGCAAAATCAGGGTCAATCATGTATGTTAATTGAGTGGTGTTACCAATCATCTTGAAGTATCCGCGTTGTTGTTCAGCGGACATGGTAAGTTGGTTCCAGATGTGCATCCAATCACCATATTGACGGTCAATTCTTTGACCACCAATCTCAACTTCAACTTGAGCGATGATTTGTTCACCAATGTAGTTTAACCAACGAGCATATACATCACCTGTGTTTCCCTTCATTGATTGGTTGATTTCAGGAAGAGTTAATTGTAAATAGGTTCTGTATGCAAGATCACCGTTACGTGAGATTGTGCAGGTAACACGACGACCGAAATCGGCTTGTCCTGAGAATGTCTGTTCAATTGATTCCATAGCGAAGTTGGTATGGCGTCTGTATGACACCTTCCAGAAAGTGATTTCAGGGGTTCCGGTAAGGAAAACATCTTGTGCGCCATAGGCGACTAATTGCATTAGACCTCCAGCCATATCTTATGATATTTATAAACTATACAAAGAAAATAATTTGGAGAAAAATACAATAAATACCTAAATAATTATAAAAATACCAAAAATATTTTTAGGTTTACTGATTTGTTATAGTATTTTTGCAGTAATATTTATGATAATATTTGTATTTCTAGTTATACACAATATAATTAGAAATATTTTTTACTAAATATTATTGGATTTGATAATGTCGTACAATGAGTAATTTTATGTAAAAATACGTAATATACAAATATACAAATATACAAATATTCAAACATTCAAACTATCTATGTGTTTTTCTTGTTTTTCATTGTCTTTGATGATATTCTTTTTGCATTTCTCATTTCTCGTATACATTTGAAATCCACGTTTCTTATGTATCCAGGGTTACATCGTTTCACACATCTACGTGTTTTTGGATTTCGTTCTTTTTCTGGAGGGCAGTCTTTCAATTTGATAACGGGTTCTTCACCTGGTGTGGTTCTTATCAATTCTTCGTTTACTTCAGTCTCAGGCTTAGCACTATCCAACAATTTATTTATTTTTGTTTTAGGCTTTTCGACATGGTCTCTTACTATGTTTTTATGAATTTCTTTTTTATGTTTTTCTAATAAACCACTCTCTAATATTATTTGTTCTAATTGACTCCTGGCTTCTTCTATTCTTAAACGACCCTCTAAATTGAAATTTATCATCTGATAATACAAAACATATAGTTTGTCTACTATTTGGAGATCCAAAAATGGTTTTGCAAAAATAAGCCAATGCATCAACGTAAATCCCAAACCATAACTATCAATAGTATCAATCGATTTTTCTAAGAATTCATCGTATTTGAGTGTTTCGATTCCATCTGTTAAAAAACGTTTATAATCATTCAAATAAATAGCGCGGTCTTTTCTGTAATCATCACGATTAACTCTTGAATTCAATACATAATAAAAATAATTATGCATATGGTCAACATGCTCATTTTTTTTATTGCGATTTACAAAATCCTCTATCAATCCATTATAGGTTGTTGCACGATATTGTGTATTTTTATTTTTTATTGTTTCAAATTGGGTCTTGTTCAAATATTCGAGTTCCCACGGAAAAGACCAATGGAATATACCCATATGATTTTTACTTTTTTTGGATTCTTCTATTAATTTTGTTTTTGAACCCATTAGACCAAAATCAATATAATTCAAACGATTTGTTTGTTCGTTGTATACGATGTTTTGTGGTTTCAAGTCGTGATGTACCAAATCATTTTCTTTGAATTTTATCAAACCTGTAAATAATCGCAATGATTCTAAAAAAAACAACTCGGAGTTTTTTCTGTTTGCAACGGACGGAGTCCATTTTTTGATTTTTTCAACATATTTTTCGATATTGATACCACCATCTCCCATTATGATTAGTTTATGGTTATTTAGGTTATTTATAACGCCATTGCCTATTTTACACTTTTCAATGGATTCAATGTTGACAGAATTGTTTTCGATTTCACAAGATAATGGTTTGCCTACATAAAATTCGTTATTTTTGTCTGCTTTATTTACATTTTTATATTCTTTTAACTCGTTTTTTGCTGCAGTTTTAAGTAATACCTTGGATACTTTGTTTTTATATGATAATTTTGGTTTATCTTTACATGTTAAACTAGGTTTGTGAACACAACCATATGTTCCTTCGCCTATTACTGTTGGTTCTGACATATATTAATAATAGTGTTAACATATGTAGAGATTTTTATTGTTTATGAATATTAGAATCCAATATGTCGTTAGAAAAATTCGATATCAAAAATGTTTCTAAATAATTTTCTTGAAAAATCTCACGACGATTCTCGTGTTTTTTTGTAAATATATAAGAATCACCAGATTTTTTGATTGTCCAACCTTGGTCGAGGGCGTTTTGGATAAAAATCATTCTTTTGATTTGATGTTTTGTTATATGATTTATTTGGTCGATAGGAACTTCAAGATTTTTGGTAGACATATTTTGTATACATTTTTAGGATAGACATTTTTAACATTCTTTACGAGTTTTTGATATTATTTGAATCAATTTCATAAAAACCTACATAAAAACACTGATGTACTTTTATTATATCTTTTATATATTGGCGGTTTGTAATATGATTACATATCAAAATCAACAAAGTAAATCTACAACTAATACTATCGATGAAAAACATAGTGAAATGCTAAATTATTTTCATGAAATAGAAACAACAACGATTCCTAACCTAAAAACCGAAAAAGCACGTCTAAAATCTATTATTCCTACACTAAAAGAGAACCAAATCGACGATTATATGGATATCCGTGATAAAATCATCAATATTACTTCTCAAATTCGCTCTCTAAAATCTCAAAAAAAAACATATTTACTAGACAACTCCAAGTATATATTCGATTATTTTGAGCAAAAAAAGCAGATATCAAATACATCAAATATAACAAATCAAAATACCAATGTTCTCAATTCTTTTTTTAAAATTCGGTCGATTGTATCTAACACAGAAACATCCAATCCTAACAGTGATAAATATTCCCAATCCAAAAAAGCCTATCAAAACTACTGGCGTAATGTGAATAACGAAATAACCAATATCAAAGACTTTGTTATTATTAGCGACGTATGTGATATATGTCATAAAGGAGAACTTATCCCACAAGACGAAGAAGGTATTCTAATATGTAATAATCCTGGTTGTGGTAAATTCATCACTTATATTATTGATAGTTCAAAACCCACGAACAAAGAGCCACCCAACGAAGTTTCATATACTGCGTATATCCGTCTTAATCATTTCAAAGAAATTCTTTCACAATTTCAAGCTAAAGAGACAACACAAATTCCAGAAGAAGTTATCGATGCTATCAAGGCGCGTATCAAAAAAGAGCGCATTCAAGACATGTCACTAATAAATTATGACAAGATGCGCGAAATCCTACGTAAGTTAGGTCTAAACAAATATTTTGAGCATATTCAATACATCAATTCATTGTTTGGAATCAAACCACCGATTATGAATGAAGAATTGCATGAGACTCTTTGTGTACTTTTTATTGAGATACAGAAACCATGGGCTGTCCATTGTCCTGCGAATCGCACCAATTTTTTCAATTATACGTATACGTTGTATCAATTATGTGTATTGTTGGACCAAACACAATATTTGCCCTATATTCCTATGATGAAAGACCGTGAGAAACAATTGGAACAGGATATGATATGGAAAAAAGTATGTAATGATTTGGATTGGGAATTTTGTCCAACGGTATAAAAATATTATTGTTTTTGAATAATATTTTTTTGTTTTATAAGTTATCTTCATTAGTAATCTTTTCTTTACGTTTCATATAAGCACGATGTCTATATTCTTTTAATTTATCCGGATTCTCTTCCTTAAGACGATTCAAGTATTGTTTTGCGTTTTCTTTGACGCGTTCCTTATTTTTTTCATAATATTTACGATGACGTTCATTGTTTGTATATTTTTCCAATTTTGTTTTTAAACTATCAATTTCTGCTTGAAGAGCTACTATTTTTTCGTCTTTGTTATCCATTCTGTAATTACAATATCAAAATAAAATATTCCTAAATATTAAACGTAAAAACCTCAACTATAAAAACACACTAGTATGTAATACTAAATCACGATTACTAAAGAAACTCAATACAGAATCTGGATTTTTATTTCCTATACAGTTGTCTAAAATTATTCGGGTAGCTGTATCGAATAATTTATCTAGACTGATATCCATATACATAGGAAATTCAAAATGTGATATAAGTGCCTCTGCTGAACTATTATTATCTATTGCTGAATGTGTAAAATGTCTATCAGTTAGTTTGGTTATTTTTCTACAACTAATACCACGATTATGTATAAAATATATTTTTTTACCAATATCATTTGATGTCAATTGATTTGCATAAATGGTCTTATAAAAATCTGTATTAAGAAGTATTTCTCTAGATGGATTATCAATTGGATTGATGATGGTTTTTATGGTTTTCATTATATTTTTATATAATGGAAAATAATATTCGGTATTCAATTTTTTATATTATTTACATAGGGAATTTGACTAAATTTAATCCAAGACCTAGACCAGCACCGTTTCTTGCTGAGGCACCCATAGATGGAATGAATACATCAAGGATACTGAAAGTGGCAGCAGCAGTAAGAGCAATGATGATAATTTCTTCGACGTTTAGTTGTTTACGAGGAACAATTGTTGCAACGACAGCAACAACTAGACCTTCAATTAAATATTTGATGGCGCGCTTAATAAGCTCGGTTAAATCGAACATGCCAGACATTTGTTGATATATTATATAATAACAAAAAAATTCAAAAACATATTAATAAAAATTCCTAAATACAAATTTATAAAAATATTATATTGATACCAAAATACTTAAATATAAAAAACACTATTATTTTATAAGCGATGAGTTTCGAAAAAAAGACCCTTCCTAATGGAAAACAAAACCCTAAATATATTGATTTATGTGATGAAGACCCTCCAATCGCCGGACAAAAATTCGCATGTATTTCATTCGTTTCACCAGAAAAAACCTTAAAAAAACGCGAGGTATATTTATTCGACCAATTCATCAAACAATGGGAATTCTCTAAATCTATGGAACGTTACTTCGATTTTGTCCATTTCATTGCATACAAATATAATTTAAAAGTTGAAACACTTATTGATGATTTCAATGAGTTTGTCAAAGAAGAAACTGATAAACTAAAGAAATCAGGCATCGAAGACGACTACAAAAATTTCATGGACAAACAAGAAGAAAAGCTAAATGAACAATTCAACCGCGAACATGCTTTCCAAACATCCGTCCGTGGATTGAAAGTCCGCGGGGTTTTCCCTACTCAAGACGAAGCCGAAATGAAATGTAAGAAACTTCGTGAACAAGACCCAAACCATGATATTTTTGTTGGCCCTGTAGGTATTTGGGTACCATGGGACCCAGATGCTTATAAGACTGGCCGTGTAGAGCACTTAGAAGAAGAACTCAATGCACTTCACAAAGAAAAGCTCAAGAACGAGGAAATGGCTAAAAAGGAATTCGAGGAACGCATTCGTGAAACCAAGAAGAAGGCTATTATGGAAAACATTGAAAAAGCTAAGAAGAGTGGTAATGTTTTGACACAAACTATGGACGACGAGGGTAATTTAGTTGGTGTCAAAGAAACGGTTAATTTCGAAGAACGTGAAGTAGAGGACGCAGAAACAACTCAATTACGCAATGAATTATTAGTCAAAAGTATTATGGAAAAAGAAACCAATAAATCGAATGAAATCCTAGATGACGACTCAGAACAATAAAAAGTGCCATAATTACGTACTTATAATCCTAGAACACGATTCAGAACAATAAAAAGTGCCATAATTACGTACTTATAATTTGTACATTGAAAAAAGCAGATGGCTCGTAAGAGGGTATTCATATATTATTTTTTGTAACATTTTGAAAAATAACATAAAAAGAACCCGCTTATAAAAAATAAGTACACGTCAAAGTGGATAGAAAATGAATGCTTTCTTACAAATACTTCACAAACAAACCGCTGAAACTAATGAATTATACAACATGTCAAAATTAGAAAACACCCTGCAATCTAAATTAGAGCTTACTAACAAAACATACAATTATGAATTGAAAATCCCCGAATTAGATGATTATAGTAAATTAGTGAAAATTACATTCAACATATTATTATTAACACCTTTGTTCAATGTAAGAACTAAATTTGATTTTTTGGATTCTGTACGTAATAATATTTTTTTTAATGATTCCATAAAAAACATGATTTATGAAACATTTTATGATGTACAAAAAAAATATCATCTATTGAATCGATTAGCGTTTCGATACAAATATAGAAAGGCTCCTATTGCTATTGATACTGACCTTTCATTGTCGAATATAAAGAGCTCTCGCACAACAATGACTATATTACAAAATAACCAAAAATACTTGTTTACATTATTTGATTTGAAAAAAATAATTGATACATCGTTGTCAAACTCACCTTATCATTTTTCACAACCTTTACCAATAAAAAATCCATATAATAATTTACCTTTCGATAAGGCAATCCTATACAATATTTATTTTTTCATGAAAAAAAGTGATTTTGTTATGCCTACTTTATTTCATCAATATTTCTTGAGTAATTTCAATTTATCGAAATTCCAAGAAGACAATGAACCTGTGATACAAAAAATCCACTTGAAACAGTATTTACGAAATCTATCTCCTAAAGAATTGAAGGGTGAGATTCTTTATATGTTGAAACAAAATAGATTCAGTAAAAAAATCAAAATTGACCCTGCTTTCCCTATAGACAAACTAATAGATATTTTCACACCATATTTGGAGTTGTTTTATACACAAATTTATTCATTTGATTTGAATGCAAAGACAATTGCAAAAAATCAATTATATTGGAAACTAAAAGAATTCTATAAATTCAACCCCACTTTCGGTCGTAAATATTTTGTTAGTAAAAACACTCAA
>Ga0114975_10001005_pt1 | contig 20579 bp, 15 predicted proteins | sample S_130626_EF_Meta_FD_87031 | JGI IMG/M metagenome (GOLD analysis project Ga0114975, IMG submission 87031) | Freshwater microbial communities from Lake Simoncouche, Canada to study carbon cycling - S_130626_EF_MetaG | ecosystem: Environmental > Aquatic > Freshwater > Lake | place: Lake...
ACAGACATTGGCGGCCACTCCATCGGCTTTTCCGCGTACACCCTCGGCCGCCGAAACTCTGGATCACAGCAGATTGTGCTGGACGTCACTTGTGTCTCGGCGGGGCGCTCGTGCAGAGACCCGAAGATGCGCAAGTGGCTGTCTCAGGCACGGGATGCGTGGCGCACGCAGCACCTGCGGTTCTTGGCACGCAACATCCCGCCTGTGCAGGAGTCGACGCGCTGGAGTTGTCCTTTGCAATGGCTGTCCATGTACGCGGACAACCGCACGTTGTATGCGGCAAGGACTCCGAACGCGTACCGGAACCGAGCGCGGTTCGAGCACTTGACGGGGGACTCGTACTTTGCGCATGTAACCGTTTCGTCTGCACTGAAAGTGGCACAGCATCCGGCGAGGTTCATGTCCGATGCGAGTGCGTGTGTGCAAGCTGACCTGGAAGGGTCAACCATCACATACCGATGCAGAGGCCGGAGTTTCCTGCACGACGCAACACAGCTACACAAAAAAACATGGAACACCGTCAAGTTCCACACGTTTGCAGATTCGTGCAAACGCGTACTAGACTGGCCGCACCGTGCGTTCAAGACGGCGGACGGACTCGATGGTGGCGACGCGGGCGAAATGACCGGCTACTGCAACGTGTTTGACCGGCTCCCGTCCTTTGCCGTGCGGTACGTGACGGTAGATCTCGACAAGATACAGAAGCGCATGCGGATTCCGTCGACTGCGCCGGGGGGGGCGTGCCATATGGGTCGGCTCAAGCGACTGCCGAAACAAAACACGACAGAGTCCGTGCAGTTCTGCACGGTGTTTCCCACGCATTCGCGCTGCCGCATGCTCTCTGTCGTCAACCAGTCGGACGCGACCTTGCTGGTGTCCACGTACGAAACCGATATTCCGGTGCAGGATTCGTACGTGGCTCGCAAAAATGCCACGCGTCCCATCCGGCACTGCAAGCTGTGCGAAGAACACGGGAGCGCTTCGTTTGTCGACCGCTTCCAGCGGCACCGGACTCTCGAGCAGGGCCCCGGGCAACTCAGCGTTGGCCGGCCGGTTCGACTCGGAGCAGAACGCGTGCTGGCGGCAGAGATACGCACGCGGCTGTGTCCTGGGTCCAAGTACGTGTGCGACAAGATGCAAGATTTGATTCAGCAGGACCCGCACGTCTGGCAGAAAGGGCGTCTGATGCCGCACCTCATGACGATGGCACAGGAGCATCACCACGCCAGCGCCCCAGTGGTTCGCGACGAGGAACTGTGGACGAAGCCGTGGGTGTTTTGCAAGAACCAGCCGGACAGATGCTACGGTGTGATCGACAGGGCCACTTGGCAGGACCCCGCCACGCGGTTTGACGCGTGCAGAGCTGTCATATCGACGCACTCGCAGCAGAACTCGACGCCCACGCGCTTCTGCACGCTGAGTCCGCAGCTGGCCAATCTGTGCGTCAAACTCGCGCGCTGGAGCAACGAAGACATCCCGTTCATCCTGTGCAAGGCGGCCGGGCACCCGGACTGTCTCACACAGGGCTTCTTCTACAACCCGACTGCCTTCTCGATATCCAACAAGGACTTTGTGTATAACTCCGTGCGCGCCATGTACACGAAGCTCGACCCCTCCGCATGCCCTGCGATCGCCGCGAACCGGCAAGTCTTGCAGAACGAGGTCGTGCGCTCCCAGTGCGGCAGCGTCGCCCTGGAGCCGATACGCAACATGCTGACTATTGCGAGGAGCTTCGGCTTTGACTTTAGCGTACTGCAGTACTGTATCGTTTCTTTCGGCATGAACATGTTTGGAGTCGTACTCGGGGCTTTCGCAGGCATGAAGTCCTTGATATCTGAGAGCGCTCATAACATGAAAGTGTATGCCACACTATTCCTGAACAAGTTGGGTGACATTATGGGTATACTATGGAAGGTGCTGTTCCAGTTGGCCGATTACGACGCCTTTGCATGGATCAAGAAAATTGTGAAGATTTTCTGCTGGGTATTGGAACATGTAATCGGACCGGTCGTCAAGAAGATGTTGTTACCGTTCTGGAGTTTTTTGTTGGATGTCTTCAAAGGACTAAAAAGTGGTCTACCGTTTATGGGGTCGATATTTGACCCGATAATTGGCATGCTTGCCTTTGCTGTTAAAGCGTTGGAAGATTTTAATGATACATGTCCAGCAGATGGAGGGGATGACGACGAGTTCCGGTCTCCCGGGACTCTGCCTGTCGCGACCAAGTGCTGGTCCACGTACAACACGTTCTTCGGCGATAACAACGTACTCTCTTGTACGAAAGCGGACACGTGCCACCGCAGCGTCACCGACACAAGCCTCGTCATGTGCGGCGCCTGTCCGAACCCGAGCACTGACTTTGCGCCGTTTGGATGCCTGTCTGTGACCAAGACATGCACCTGCAGCGTGCCCGTATTCACCATGCAGTACTGCGAGTCCAACAGCGACTGCTATGCGGAGGACAGCTCGTGCAAGTACTTGGACAGCGAGCTCGAGCCTTCCATTGGGTTCACGCGCTGCTCGAGCTGTCAGCACAAGCGCCTGTGCTTCGTGGGTGCGGGGGACTCGGTGGGTTACTGCGCCTGCACCCTCTTTGACGTGCAGTGGGGGCGCTGTCTGGACCAGGGGGCGGCCGTGAATCCAGGGTACGACAACATGTGTGTGCTGACAACCGACTACAATGCGCTGCAGAGCTCCTTTGTGTTTTCGTTTGATGCAAGCCTGAGCACGGCGTGTCGCTTGCTGAATCAAGGATTCACGTTCTGTTCCCGGGAGAGTGGCAACGGGTTTCTGTACGTCACTGGAAACGAGGTTGGGCGAAGACGCCGCTTGCTCGAGTCGAATGAGAACAGCGCCGTGGCGATAGACACCATGTCGAGCGTATGCCGCGATGCGCTCAGCTCGGACTTGATGCCGAACGTCCGACGCGACTGCATCACCGCATTTGAGGAGAGTAAACTCACGGTGCGCATGCTCGGAATGCAGGACGCGTGGCCGGAGTGCGCCTTCTGTGGGCTCGAGGACATGCTGCATACTTTCATGTTCAAGCCACACAACATGATCATCTTGTTCAGCAACGTGTCCTCCGTGACACACGTGTTTATGCACCACACGTACGCCAAACATGCGAAGACTGCGTACAAGACGTGGCGCACCATGGCATACGTTTTGGCACACGAGATGCAGGACACGAAGGAGTTCAACGACACACAAGGCCTGCTCTTGCGCGTCGTGAACTTCTCTTTCTCGTACTCCCCGGACTTGAACGAATCAGAGGAGGTGGACGTCTACACGTCGCAGCGCAGACTACTGTCAGTGCAAGACAGAGTGGCCGATGCGATTGCTCGCGCGAACGTCATGCACAAGAACTTCATCCAGGAGGCGTCCGTGTACTTGTCCTTCACGTTTGAGACGTCCGGGCAGCAGTCGGAGTGGCTGAACACGTGGCCGCCCCGGGTGAGCACCCAGGAGCTCTCAGACGGCAGCTGCACGCCGGCCGTGAACGTCATCAAAGCGATGGGGTGGACGTTTGGCAACCTGACGGCGTCGTACGCGGCGGATGTCAGGCAGGACGTGGCTTCGTCGATCAACGCCGCATGGATTGCGGTGGATGCAGCCATCGACACCGGAATCCCGTGGGACGCGGTGGCGGAGAAGTACGACGCCGTGACCGACGCCGCGTTGTGGCTGTTCGACTACCTCCTCAGTCTCGTGGGCTGGACGAGGAGGGACATATACAACGTGATGGCCGCCGCGATCAACGAGTTCCCGCACGTGGTGCGCTGCGACATCAAGGCCGTGCAGACGTGCTACAAGTGGAAGAAGCATGCGCTGCACGTGATCGCGATCCTGCTCGTGTACTTTGTCGCCCTGTATGTCTTCTCTCTCGTCTTGGGGCTCGGTGCTCCAGCGATATTGCTGCTCTCCCTTTTTCCGTACACCGTCCTGTACATGACCTACGGGTACTCCCCCTTCTGCTCGCCGATGGTCCCCGTGTGCATCTACGACGATTTTTTATGGACCGCGCGGCTGCTGCTGCCGGTGCATGTGGAACTGCCACTTGTGCTGTACAAGAACATATCATGCACGCCCGTACGCGACGCGCCCATCCACCCGGACTGTCTGCGCACGTGCGAGGACGACACCTTTGGGTACCGGTACTGGTACACAGTGTTTGCATGGTGGAGTGTGGAGTTCAAAGTGCAGGACCTGCTGCTGAGCGTCGTGAACGCCATGCCTCGCTTGATCGTCAGTCAGGACGACTACGACGAACTCAGCGCGCAAGTCGCTCTGAAAGCACGGGCCTTGCTCGATGCAGACGAGGGGCTCGTGCTCGTGAATCGAGTGTGTGCATTCGTGGGGCTGTACATGGCACTCCCGTACTTGTGCATTTTAACGTTATTTATTTTCATTGCGTGCAGTCTAGTGCAGACTGCGGTGGTGCTTATATGTAGTGTGCTGGGCATAATAGTCACGTTGCTACTGTCTAGCTTCTTTTGAGTGTTGTAATACATTAAGTATACACGGCATCAGGCATGCAGTCCTTCAAGTCTATGAGCTTGTCCTGTGCGGGGTGCTTGAACGTTCTTCGCTTGATCAACACGGACAGAATGCTCACGTCCTGTTGGCAGTACTGCTCCAGCTCATCCCACTGCTCGTTCTTCGCCATCTCGACCGCATGCAGCCCGGTCGAGGACTTGGCCATGATGTCGTTGTGTATGCATATCTTGTCGAGCGAGGAAGTGAGGTGTCCCGAGAGACGAAGGTACTCCAGCGGGTCGACCGTCTTCAACACCCATCGCGTGATGATATCCTCGTTAATTTCGAGCGCCTGTTGCATAAACGGCAAGTCGAAACGAATGCCGTTGTAGGCGCACAACCCGTCTGCCTCGTCCAAATCTTTGATCACTTGTGACACCAAATCTCTCACCGAGGCATCTTCGCCAGTCACCTTCCCGAAATTGTAGCTCTTGCGCTCTCCAGTCTCGAGGTCTTCCGTGCAGATCATGGTCACGTCGTCGCGCATCGCGTCTAATCCAGTCGTCTCAATATCAAAGCATAAGAATTTCATGCCGGCATTCCATGCCGCGTCGCATCGCCTCAATTACTTTTTTTTTCAAAAATGCGGAGGTTGTTCACGTTGATGTCCGTCTCGTTGAAGTTTAAATCGGCATTCAGGGGCGCCCGTGTGTCGTGCACTGAAACTGGTGCCGGATTCATCATGAAAGACCGCTGTCGCGGTTGAGGGGGGCGCTTTCGCTTCGCAAGGACGTGGTATATGCGGTAGAAGCTGGCAACGACGACACAGGTCGCGTCGCATACCACGAGCACAAGACACGCGAAGTTTGTCAGCGTCACGTCCTGCAGCAGCACTTCAAATGCTAGAACATTTCCAAAAATCTGCGGCACGTCGAGCAAGTCAACGAGCAGCAAAAAAAAGGTGGTCTTGGGCACAAGTACACGCACGATGTCCACGAGCCAGCACCACCCGATGAAAAGCAAGGATATGTTGTTCCGCAAACTGAAGACCGAATCTTTCAGGTCGGGTATCAGATTCAGCAGAAAGCTGGGCATCGCCTTGTACGGAAGCGGCTTGAATGTGCCCGTGCTGTCGCACACGACCATGTACAGGAGCAGCAGCGCGCGCACAAACAGCGCGAGGTCGTCCAAGGAAGTCGTCACGGCGACCTGCTCAGGACTCATGCTCCGCAAACGCACAACAATGCTGTTCAGTTGCTGGTTGTTGCACAGCAGCATCAGAACGATCATGAAGAAAATGGCGAACGCGGCGCTGACGGCCAGCTGCGTGTTGACTTGCGACTCCGTGGCTACTCTCTTCAGCGCGATCGTCGGTAAACTGTCGGGCTCGGAGTTGTCCTCTGTGAAAAATTCACAGCCCACCGTCACAAAGGCGACAAGCAGTGCCACGCTGCATATTGCGCCACTTCGCCCGAGGACGCGGGCTATAGACGGCACGTTATTCGGAGTGAGCGGACTCGGGCGGTTTGCATCAAAGAGTATCAGTTGTTTACTGGTATTGTCGTCAAACAGCAACAAGCAGAAGCCGGCTACCATCGACACGTAGCACAAGCTCAGCCCGATGAAGACTGCAAAGAAAAGATATCCGTAGCTCATCACGTCTTCGAAGTACGAAGCGAGGATGCCATAAGACACACTCAAAAGAATCGCATTCTCGATCGAAATCACGTAGCACGCTTCCGTTGGCATGCTACGGACACGCCGGTCGTTTCTATGTTTGCGAGTCAGAAATATAAAACTCACGTGCCTATGGATTTGCATATGTCGCAAGCACAGCACTCGTGTGGCAGTTGAATCCTCATTTTCTTCGACTTTCTCATGCGTCTGAACTTGCGTACGGTGTGCATGGTCATGTGATTTCCCTGCACGTTCAAATGCCGCAGTGTCTTGTTCGTGCGACTTCGATCGAGTACGAGTTGCATGCCGTAATCTGAGATGTAATTGTTGCTCACATCCAAGGAGGTAATGGACGGGTTCTTGAGGATCTCTGCGACGTCGCTCGCATACAGTCCGTTGTTGGCAACATCGAGCGTCTGCAGACGCGTGCACGCGCAGAGCGCTTGGCACAATATCTCTGCTTCGTCTAACACATCACACGAGGCTAATTTTATTTCGCGTAATGTTGTCTTCCACACTGCGTTTGAAAGGATGTGGTTCGTCAGAAAAAACCTCCCGGACAAGCCGAGTCGGTTGCCCGACCAGTTGAAGCTCTGCATCTTGGAACCCGCCGTTGCGTTCAAGACGTCCGTCAAAAGGTTGTAGTGCAGATGGTTGCGCGAGAGATCGAGGGACTCGAGAAAAGTGCATGACGATAAGGCATGCACCAGCAGGTGGAAGGCAGTGTTCCCCAAACGCATGAAGGACAGGTTGAGGCTCTTGAGTGTCATGCAGTTCGCGTGGATGACGCGGCACAACTTTATTGTCTTTGTGTCGTCCTCGCAGCTGTTGGTCGACAGGTTCAGCGTCGACAGGCTCGACGTCTGCACCGCATCGAGCACAAGTTCGAGCGAGTCGAAGACGAAGTAATTGTTGCTCAGGTTCAGGGTCTCGAGCCTCCTGAAGCGACATATGCAATGCGCCAGCCACGGGATGTGTCGCGACTTGAGAAATTGTTGCGTGAACTCGAACACGCGCATGTCAAGGCTGAATGTGAACATGAACAAGACGGAAAGGAGATGCAGCTCTGTCAGCTGGCTGGCGTTCATCTTCAAGATCCTCAGGTCCATCAACGTGAGCTCTTCGAAGTCGCTGAACCTCACTTGGCAGTACCGTAGGGGCACACAGCATTCGAAGCGCTGTATCCGGAAATTCATCTGAATATTGTTGATTCCCGGCGCAACGAGCCGTGCGATCCGTGCGTCCCTGCTGACTTTTTTGTTCACTCTGATGTCCACTGCGCACCGCCCCCTCTGCAACGTCTCCTGCATCCGCTTGCACGTGCGCGCCATCATGAGCACCCGGCAGTCGGGTATCATCCCGCCGCACAGCAGGTCCGCCGGGACAGACAGAATCGGACACGTCTCCTTCTGCGTTTGCACGGACATGAAAAAAGACGATGAATATTTGTTTTGATATATAACTACCACTTTTTTTGTCTCATGCGACGTTCAAAACAGGAATACGAGTACGTTGCTGTAGTGGCACAAGACGAAAGTAGTTTTTTTTCTGTCATGTTAATTTTGGTCGGATATGACATCGGACAGCCTGCCAACCGGCGAGTGAAGATGCTGCTCAACATTTCTCTCGTGGTGCACGCGATTTCGTTGATTGCAACGCTCGTGAGCTGGCGGGGTGGGTGTCTACTGTTTACAAACGCGTGCTTCGAGGCGCACGACCGGCCGCAGTCAACCAAGTCGTTCTTGTACTCCTTCTACCGACCGACAATTACAGGTGACCGAAGCAAGGCGTTGGTTGTGAGCCCTACATCGTTTATACGCAAGCTCGAGGACGCGTACGGGGACACGTGCGTCGACGGCTCGCGCCCACCGCACCTGCTCAAGCTGCGCGCGGCGTTCGAAAACTCGACCAGTGCACAGGACGACATTTTCACGCTCACATGGATGCCGACCGTCATTTCGTTTTTCGGAATGGACGAGGCAAACGGATACTTGTATCTCTCCATCATGTTTGTAATATCGTTTATTTTCCAGCTCGTCAGTCTATATCAGGCAAATCAGAACAACAACAACTTTTTCGAGACGCCGTGCTCGTGGCGCTGGCTCGAGTACGCGCTCACGTCGCCGATGGCCGTGCTTCTCGTCGCGAGCGCGCTGATGGTGCGCGACGTGAACACGCTCACCCTGCTCAGCGTTGCGCAGGCGGCGTGTGTGCAGTTCGGATTCGCCGTCGAGTACGCGATCGCGGATTTCGACGAGAAGCAGACAGACGCGAAGGCGATCGATTTCCAGGAAGTCACGGCGTTGCCCGTGGACAAGTGCCCGCAGACCTGGCCGCACCAGCGCAACCGCCTGTGGTGGTTCTCCTTCCTCGCGTCGGGCGCGCTGCACGTGACGATATGGCACATGCTGATCTCGCATTTCATCAACACGAGCAAGGACACAGATTGCTTGCAGTCGGCGGAAGCGCAGGAGCAAAGCGATACCTGGCGCAACGCTATGATTGTGGTGCTCTCAGGCCAGGTCTTCTCCTTCACACTCTTTGCCGTGGTCCCCGTGTACCAAGCGTTCCAGGTCGGCATCCTTCCGTGGAAGTCGGAGCAGTACGCTCACCTGACGCAGGAGGAAAACGTGCGACGTGTGATGCGAAAGGGGTTCGAGATGTACAGCATCTTGAGCTTCACTGCGAAATTCATCCTTGGGGTGACGTACATCTCGTTTGTGAGGCTGTTCCCGTTCTACACGTCGACGCATTAGCACTTCAGCTGAAGGCCTTGATGAGCTTCTTGTGCTGCACGATCGTGATGCTTCCGTCCGCCCAGGTGGAGAACCTCGAGCCGACAAGATCGTTCGCCGTGATGAGCTTGAGGTCCTCTGCGCTCTCTATTCCGAGGAACTTGCACACGTCGTCCTTGCATGCCTCGACTCCATTCGCGACAAAAAAGTCGTGCACCTCGTCGCTGCTGTGCACGCACACGATGACGTCCGGCTGGGCGAGAGGCAGCTGCCCGGATTCCTGCAGGTACTGGTAGGCTTCGGCAATCAGGGCTCTGTCAGGATCCGTGTCAGGCAGCTTCTCGTGGACCACAGCTGAATTGTAGGCTTGGGCAATCATGGCTCGGTCCTTGGCTCCGACAGGCTTGACCCGCGCGGACCACGAAATCTGGCCTTTCGCCTTCAGACTCTTGTACGTTTCAGCAAGCTTTGCACGTGCAATTATGTCGCGCACCGAGCCCATCAACTCGGGCTGTGACACGTAGATTTCGTTGTCCTCTGTCATTTTGTTTCCACGTGTTTTCCACGTGTGTACGCCTAAAATCCAAAAAAAAAAGCTGTGTGGGAGTTGCACCGCACGGACACTGCTCAGCTCGGTGTGGCGTGTGTGTGTCTAAATCTAGCGTGTATGTGAAAGATAAGTTACCTTGCTCGGATACGAGTTGATGATGCGCACGTCGGTCGGGTCCTGTGTGCTGCGGATGACGAGCTCCTCCATGTTGCTGCGGACGGTCGTAAACCCGGCGCTCTTCATGTCGTTCTTGCAGACGATCTCGAAGAACTTGACGACGTTGCGCAGCAGCTTCTGCGAGATGCGCTTGCACGTCGCGTAGATGCTGATTTCGACGCCCGGGGCGCTGTAGAGCATCGCCGCCGCGAACATGCTGACGCTGATCGTCTTCCCGAAGCGGCGCGGCGTGCTGATCAGCACCTCCTGCTGGATGTGGCTCCAGTTGTTCCGCCTGAGGATTTCGCACTGCTCGCGCGAGAACTTGCCGGCGGCCTCCCTCTTCCAGAAGATGCGCGCGCACGCCCGTATGAAGTCGTCGTGGAACAGCCGTTGGTGGTAGCTCCGCCTCCACCCGTTCTCGTCCAAGAAGCTGAGCGCGTCGCGGCAGCACTGCATCCGGCTGAACCCTGACATCACTTGCTGTTGCTCCGTGGCTCGTGAGGACTCCAGTCTCGACTGCAGGCCTGTCAGTATGCGCTTGCTAGCTACGGGACGCACGCGGTTTTTGGCTATTGCAGCGCGCATCAGGCCCAAGACACCGTCGTGGTACTTTTTCTCACACGGAGACATATGGATTGGTTTGATTTCTTTAATATATTCTCGAATTGACATCACAATCGTGTGCACTCTCAAACTTTGCTGCTCTGCGCCGCACGCAGTTCCATCATGAGCTCGTGCATTTCCTGGTCGGAGCTCGACGGACTCAACGACGGTGGCGGCTTGGCGGGGCAGAGCTCTCGCTTGTACATCTTGCAATCTTCAAAGTGCATTTTGCAAATGACACAGCACTTGCCGACCACGGCTAGCAGCAAGACGTACGGGTGCACGAATAGGATGTAGAGATTCACGTTTGGCCCCAGCAGCGTGTGCGTGTGCGCGTCGTACGAGACTCTTGCCGAGAACACGTGGTAGTGCACAAAGCAGAACGCGTAAAACAAAACTATGCGCACGTAGACTTCAAGCGGCTTCAACTCGTATGCGGTGCTTGGCATGTGCAGCAGCACGGATATCAGGATGAGTGCTACACGAAGCCAGACATACGAGGCCGACACACGCATCATGTTGCAGGCGTAGTGCACGACGCACACGCACGCCCACAGCGTGTCGAGTGCAACGTGCATGTTGGCGGGAATGGCGAACACGCTGTCCCGGTCCGACGTCGACAGCATAAACGCAACTGGAATGAGGTGCATCCCGATCACGCTACTGTGCACTGACATGTGAGAGAGCAGGTCAGCATACACGATCAGGAAAATGAGTGTCAGGAAAACATGTCCAGACACGAAGGCGCGGATCTGCAGACACAGCGCTGCAAAAAGCACGGCCCGTACGATCATGTCCACGAACGGTATGTAGGACTGTACCAGCCGGAAATCAGTCTTTTGGCTCGTGAGTTCACTTCGCTGCAGCATGCACCATGAAATAAAATTGCTTTATAACTTTCAAACCCATTTCAAATTACATGTATCGCTGTCGGGGGTCTTTCGTACATGTTTATCATACCTTTGCCTTGTCGGATGCTGGCACACCCAGGGAAGCTGTTACCCAGATGACCGACGCACCGAATTTCCTCGTGGCCCTTCTTGTGCTTGTCCAGGTTCAAGTTGCCGTGGTACGCCAGCGTGGGCAGCTCGGTCGTGCTGTTTTGCATGTAAGCAGACGCGGGCGTGCTGTTGACGTTGCTCCACATGTACTCGGCATTCATCTGATAACACTTGAATATTTCCTTGAGAACATGACACATTATTGTGTCGTGTTCTACGAAAGTATCCCCTGCCTTTGGCTCATAATACTTGAGTAGATGATAAGCAAAGTCGTGATGTCTCTGATTGTCTCTCATCTGCAACCCGTCGGCATCGACAGACGCACTGATTTGTTCGTTTATAACTCCGAGGAAGGAACGCAGAATCACCGGGTTTGGCACTTCGAACGGCGGTTTCTGCATGCAGTGGATGACATAGCGCTTGTCATTCCAGTATTGAGACTGTGTGTATAAGTCACTCGTGATTTTGTTGATGAACGTTTTGTCAGTTTGTGTTGGCCACTGTTTCAGTTTGTCATAAATGTCTGTTAGTCCTTCGAATGTCAGTTTCCACTTCTTGTGATCAACTTCAGTGCAATCGGAAGGTACATATCCATGTGCCAGGAACATGATATACATTCTGATGTTTTCAGTTTTATCAGCACCTGCAGGATCTGGTACACCATTTTTCATGATGGCAAGAAAAGGCACCTCCGTTGGATTGGTTTCCAACGTTTTGTTCAACATGATCAAAAGCAATACATCATAGAATCCGTCTTGAAATCCAGTAGACTTTATGCTTTTTTCCGCACTTGCCTCTACTAGATGTGTTATAATCCTGTCTGCCGATGCGACACTCATGGATCTGTTGTCGTAAGTCGTCTTGTACACGTGCTGTAGAATTCGTCGGTGCACGTCCAACTGATCCTCGTATGGCCTTTGTTGTTTGTACACTTCGTGTGTACCTTTGATGATTTTAACCATTTTCTTGGTGTGATCCAAGAAATTACTGTTCAAAAGGCCCAACTCAGTCGCTTTTGACGTGTCACCAGTAAAATCCTCAATATTTTTCAAATCATCGTTATTGAACTGAATTTTAAAAGTTTTTATCATCGCATCGAACATGTGTCGTCGGAACGTGAGTTCTGAAGGAGTGAGCGTCGTCGAGTCACGCTGAGGGGCATCGCACACAAACACGTCCATCATCAAGCTTACAAACGCATTGGTAAGCTTTCTGCTCGGGAGGTACCGCGGGAAATGAAACGCGACGACGCTTTTGCCTTTGAAGCTGGGCTGATTGTCGTATGTATCCTTGGTGTATTGGTCGAATTCATCCAACTTGATAAAGTCCGTGTCCATTCCACCGCCGTAACCGTCGAACGCGACGTCGTGCATGCGTATGAGATTCCTCTCGTTCGTGACGATGGCGCGCTCGTGGTACTTGTAGCTCATGCCCCATATGCCGTGCTGCGCGTCGTCGTAACAGGCCAGCTCGGTCTGTCCCCAGAACGTCGCTCCAAGTTCCTGCGTGCCTCCCCTTCCCGCGATCACGGTCAACATTTCGTGCTCGATGTTGGGCCGGACGAGGAGGCAGTACCCGTCGCGCAACAGCGGCTCCAGGGCGTCGTAATGTTCTTCTTTCTGTCCGAAGAGGTTTTGTTCTAATTGAATATCTTTAAAAACACTGCGCGGTTCGGAAGCCTTCAGCGCGTGCGTCTTGTCAAACGTGACCCACATGTCCTTCTTCTGGTTGTAGATTTGGTACGACGTCACGTCCGCCAGGGGCACCCAGTAGTACTCCGCGACGCGCACCCTGCGCTTGAGCACGTTCCTCGGCTTGCGTCCGGGCTCGAGCGAGAACTTCTGCGAGTGGATGATGCTGAGGCCGCGGTACGAGGGGAGGTCGGGTCCTTGCGCCAGGCGCTTCAGGCCGTCGGGGCCGTTGGTGATGTAGTTCGTGCGCTCCGGGTTCATCTGCAGCTGCGCGGTGAGGTCGCTCGGGCAGAGCAGGAACGTCGGCGGCTGGCTGCCCCACGTCTTGAGGTGGTTCTTCGCGTCCTCGATCAGAATGTCCAGCGCGTTCGGTATCTTCTGCATCACGCCAAACATGTCGACGTACCGCTTCGCGACGTCGTACAGGCTGTCGTTCTCCGAGTAGTACTTCTCGTTGATCGTCTTCTGGTACGACTGCGCCTGCAGGAGCGCGACGTGCACGTCGAGGTCGTTCGTCAGCTGGATCGAGCCGACGAGCTGCTTGAGCTGGTTCTGGAAGTTCGCCATGCCGGCCGCCGACGCCAGGAAGTTGTGCTCCATGACGATGGCGAGACCCTGGCGCACGGCGTACCCAGAGTGGCTCGTCTTGCTCTGCGTGAGCACGCGCGCCGCGGACTCGTACGGCACGCGCGACGCCATGCCCTCGTCGAAGCTGTACACGTTCCACTTGATCCGCTGGTCGGGGGAGTCCATGTAGACGTACGGCAGAATGTTGCGCGTGAACGGGCTGCTCGTCGCGTCGGTGATCAGACCGTCAATCCGGTCCGTGAGGTACTCGTTGCGCCCCTTGAGATTGTCCGGCAGGTGCCAGCGCTGGTGCCGCTTGTGCCGCTGCGGGTCCTGCTTTATGTCACGACCGGCAGGCCCAAAGATGGCTTCGTACGAATCCAGGAGGCGCTGCGAGTCTGTTCCGCTGTACGTGGCGCCACTCAAGTTCCCACTCGGGTCGCTCGCCACCATCGAATCTCGTGCGGTCCTCGCGTATGAGTTTGCACCGGACACCTCATTCGAACTTCCCGACATGAGCGCGTTGTCATTGTCGTTTATACTATCAAGACGTGATATTACTTATTTTCATGCTACTGTCCGTCTGTCTTGTGGTCCATGCAGTACAGCTCGCGATGGTCGTCCGGCGGCCGCTGTATGTATCTCTTGTTGAGGGCAAGCACGAGGTTCGAAATCGCGTCTTGCTGCTGCTTCTGCAGTATGTTCTGCTGCTTCGTGCTCGGAAACGCGCCTGGTTTGTCGCAGACCTCCTGCAGTTTCCATATTTTGCCCGCTATCACGCACATGTACTCGGCTAGCTCTGAATTGCGGAAGTAGAAGCGCGTGACGGCCTGCGCGATCGGCAACACCTTTGCTTGACCTTGCTGTAAACCTTTGTAATATTCTTGCAGCCACTCGCGCACGGCGTCGGGACTGACGTTCGGCGCGTGCGTCTGGAATATCCGGTCGGTTTTCTGCACAGCTTCCTGCATCACTGCCAGCACGTGCTCGGAGATGTCGTAGACCCGTTCTGTCAGCAGGCGGTACTGGTCCTCCCACTTCTCCTTGAACTTCATCAGCCATTTGCAGACCGTGACGTCGTCGTTGATTTGAAGCAGCGATTCCTGGTGCTTCTCGATCATCTTCGTCATCAAGTCTGTCATGACCTTCTCCACGTGCGTGGTGTTCATCAGCAGACCGTTTTGTTTCGCCGGATCGACCACGTAACATTTCCAGTACAAACCGCTCGGGTTTCCGTTGATGTCCGACATCCGAATGCACGCATACGACGCGATGCTCGTCGCAGCGTAGCTGTCCAGGACCCGCATCGCGCTACTTTTTTTTTTAATATCTGGATACGTTAGCACCTGCTGTATGTCATGCACGTTCAGTATCTGCGACCCTTGCGCTGGCGCTGGTGCTCCTCCTGCTGCTGCCATGCGGTTGCTGTACAGCGCCTAAATAAGCGAGTTTGCATATTTTTATTTTAAACCACCGCTCCGATTGGCACATGTCCCGACACGCGATCAAGTCGCTGCGCACCACCGTATCCGTCGTCCTGAACACCGACCGGTACGGTGGCAAGCTCATCGAGCGGGACGACAGCACCGTCGTGCTCAAGGACTACCGCTGCATCAGCATGCGACTGCTGGATCTGATCCACGAGCAGTTCCCGCAGGTCGACGTGACCATCCAGTCGCACGAGGACAGCGTTTCGGGCTTTGTCGTCGTGTTCGTACTGCGGGACAACGCGAGCGTATTCCGAACGTCCACGTTTGCACAGACCGTGATTTTCTGCTGCCTCGTGGCCCTGTCTGTGACGTACGACTATATTTTTGCGACGTTTTCTCTTGTGTGGATATAAAAGAGTACGGTTCTCCGTTTATGTCAGTCAGAGAGAAAATCATGAACCCGGACACACAATTCGACAGATCAGATTGGGTCCGATTGGCTTTCACATCAGCGATTATTGTGTTTGCAGCAGTCGACATTGGTATTGTGGATCAAGGAAAGATTGGAATTAACAATAGTACTGAAAATGATAAATTGTTATTGCGACTGAATGATGCTACTCAGTTTTCATACCACGCGTACGACTTGCACAACCACGGACCCGTCCACGGTCCATTCCTGGGGAAGGTCCGACTGTCGGGGGATGGTATGCAGATAGCGTACAACAATGATTTGAAGACGACTATGAGACAGTCCGCTTGCGACACGGCAGAGGGTATCGTGCAGAGGAACAGCACAACCGGCATATACACACCGATAGATGCTCTTCGCATGGATAAGTGCAAGATGATGCGGACGTCACAGCTGTACTTTGGCAAGGTGCACTCCTCGTGGTCCGTGCTCGGGGCGCAGTCCATATATAACCTCGTCAAACACATCTGCTTCATTCTGATCGCCTTTCTGGTGTTCTCGTGGATTGAGGATCAGATACTCAAGAGCAGAGACGAAGCAGAGGTCAAACCAGTACAAGTAAGACAAGAAAAATTCAATTACTTCCGATCACACTTCCGCTTCATGCGCAGTTTGACCGTCATAATCGCGATTGTTCTCTTCACCATCAACATCGGCATGGACATCACGGAAAACATGCATGAAGTGGACAGCAACCACGAGAACAAAGTCGCCGTCGGGTCCATCACAACCGGCGTTGCGTTCTGTATTGTCAGTATTCTCATCATTTGCTTGAGTCACCTCGATGAGCCTTACTCGGACGAAGTGGCAGCTTCTGAAACTATAATCAAAGATGAACCCGAAACCGTTGTAAATAACACAAATGACGCAGAGAATAATCTACCAGGTACGACAGTTATACCCGGATATGGTGAAAGACCAACGGAATATAACTTCAGCCGACCCCAATTCGGCGGTCCTCTACAAGCTCCTAGTTGGTTTCACTGGATTAACGAGGGAGAAGCATGGAATAATGTTGCGAAAATTCGTCCACTGACAGAAACAAGTGAGTCGTACAGGAAGTACCAAGAAATATACCGCAACATCCACGTTTCGTATCTCATGCTGCTTCTGTTCCCGATGGTCTCCCTGCTAGCATTGGTCAGGACGGAAAGAAAAATAGTGGATGTGCATGTGCAGCTGATCTTTTTCAGTTCCATCTTCTTCGCCGTGCTGGATATCATCCAGAGTCGCGTCGCCAGTGTACTTGCGAGCTTCCAGCAAGCGAATTCCGTGTCCATGACCAATGCTATCGGCACGATCAAGGGTTTTGTCGTTCTCGCCTTCATCCTGGCCAAGCTGTTTGTGTTTGCTCCGGCGTACCAAGTGACGATTGTGTATTACACAAAAAGGGATGATCTGGCGTTTTATTTGGTGTTGGCGCAGTTGATTGTGCTTATAGCTTTATCTGTTGTGGACCTTGTGTATATTGCAGGGTATCAATTCATGTTGGAGAATGCAAACAAGGTACCATCGCGCATGGTCGACGTCCGCCAATTATTGTTTTGTGTGTACTTAGGTTCTTTGTGTTGGATGTTATTTTGGATTTAAATATACAACCAAAACAATAAAAGTGTCTCTATACACAACAAGCCGAAAAGGCATTGCACGAGTAGAGTCATGTGTGTCGTGATGATGTAGTCCCCGAAGAAAACCGAGGCCGGCAACGCGACGGCGAGTGTGAGCGTCGGAACGGCCACCACACAGAACGCCATTTGTATCAGGAATAGATTCACGGACGCTGCAGTGTTCCACCCGCTGAGAATATTGACCGCGCACGTCGTCGAAACAGCGACAGCGAGCGCGAGCATGCCGAGCACGTCCCTGTGCGTCAGTATGCAATTCTGCTGCTCTGGTTCCTTCAACGGCTGCAGGATGTACCGGTACTTGTAGTGTTCTTCGCACGGCCTGGTCCGTGAAAACACAAGCATTTTGTGTACACTATTTCCGATCCCACTTTTATAGGAATGAACGATGTTTTCAACATTAATCTCGACGACCTGGACATCGCCAGAATGCGCATCGGGAGCCATCGCGCGCCGACCTCAGGGCAGGTGCGCCACGTGCAGCGGGAGCTCGAGCAGTACATGGAGCAGAAGAGTCTCATGGCGTTTGTCAAGCTGTGCAGGACGTTCAATCTCGACCCGCTCAACGTCTTCAGCTTGCACGTCATACTCATCCTCATGTCGAAGCACCCGGACCGCCTCCAGCTCGTCGGCAAGTTCATAGACAGCCTGCACGAGGAGCACCGAGAGAAGATTCTGCTCGACCTGGACGCGGTCGAGTCCTTCGACCACACCGAGAACACGTTCCTGACGAGCACGGGCGACTGGATCGCGCTGTTCCAGTACATCAAAATGTACACGCTGTGCGAGGCGGACACGCAGGAGCTCGAGAACGACATGCGCCTGCAGCTGTTCACCACGAGCATGCGCGAAGCCCAGGTGCTGTCGCAGGACATGAACCTCGAGTACATTGTCAAGGCGTTCATGAGCATTTACTTGATCAACATCCCGGCGGCCAAGATCCTCGAGCGGGTCATCCTGCAGCACGACCAGCACATGCGCGACATCGAGCTGCGCAGTCTGCGCACGGTGCACCACTTCACGGACAACAGCCTGCACCTCCCTGCCAGCACGCAGACGGAGAGCATGCTCTTGATACTCAAGAACATCCACGCGGTGCCCGACTTCTTCAAGATCATCAGCGAAGTCATCGAGGTGTGTGCGCGCGACCACGTGGGCAAGCAGACGAACCACAAGAAAAAGTTCAGCCTCAGGCGACTGATAGCGGAGACGAACGTGTCCTCGCAGGTGCAGTACGTGCACACGTTCGAGAACTGGAGCTCGCAGCAGAAGTTCTCCGTGACCACCAGCATCAACACGCAGAGGCTGTTCTACTTCGCCAAGGCGCAGAGCATCCACATACCGCAGACGGTGTACCTCAAGTTCTTCGACAGCGCGCTGGTCGAGAAGGTCGTCGAGGGGACGCTGCACCAGATCGACATCGCGGCGGTCCTGCTCGTGATCAAGAGCCTCCGCGTGTACCACAACAACATCAAGTCGATGATCGACTTCCGGACGCAGTGCATGCTTGGTGTCAACACCGCCACGCGGGCCACGCTCACGCACGCGCTGGTGCTCCAGCTGTACGTCGCGACGTGGCAGCACGAGAGCATCCGGGAGCAGTGCTGGCAGTCCATCATCGGCGCGTACAACTACACGATCTCGTCGAGCTGCGAGCTCTTCCGCAAGAAAAATGAGTATGAGTACGAGGCCGTCATGCACTCGCTGGTAAAGTGTCTGCTTGAGTAAAAAAAGGTTAACAGGCATGTGTGCGTGGCAGGTCGCGGCCCGTCTCGCATGGCGGATGCGGTGTCCTATCAGCTCGACAAGCCCTCGTTTGTCAAGGCTTTCAAGGCGGTGCAGTACATGCTCGTCTGCCGGACCGTCGGCGACGCTGCGGTGTACGACGCGTACTTTGAGAAGCAGTGCCTCGAGAACAACACGCATGCGCTCGAGCTGCAGCGGAGCAAGGACATCCTGACCGGCCTGGACAACGTCGTCAACGACCTCGTCCGGCGGTACCTGAACATGACGCACGGCAAGTGCCAGATCCTGTTTGAGATTCTGTCGTCGATCGACAATTTCGACATGAAGGTGTTCCACGGCTTCGCGGTGTGCGCCATGGACGGCGTGATCGTGCACACCGGCCTGTGCATGAAGGACAGCACGAACGACATCCGCTTTCTGATCGGCATGAAGTACAAGTACTTTCTATTCACTTTCTGGCTCGTCAAAAACTTCCACAGCATTTGTCTCAGGAGGATCAACGTGTTTATGAAAACAAAGAAAAAAAATGACACGCTGCAGGCAGTGATTGAGTCGTTCAACGGCAAGTGCAACCGCGAGGACGACGTGTACTGCGAGGTCTTCTTCTGGGCGTACACTGTGCTGCTCAAGTCTCTGCAGCTGACGGTCTCTAAGCTCGAGCTACAGGCTGAGCGTAAGACTTGAGCGCACGTGCTGCAGTTTCTGGTCTGCGCTGAGCCCGTTGCACGGCAGTGGCGCGTGGCTCGAGCCGAGCAGCGCACTGCTCAGGCACGCGGACATGATGCAGTGCAGCTCCTCGCGCAGCAGCCCGCGCATCGGCTCGTCGCTCATCTCCTCGGTGTTCTTCATCAGCGCCAGCAGTTTCGGCAGGCACAAGTTCTCGTCCGTGGCGGGCGAGATGAAGTCCATGAAGACCTCCTGCTTCAGGAGCGTGAACATGATCTCGTTGATTTGCTGCACGACGTCCTCCGCGCACGCACTCGCGCTCTCCTTGACCGTTTTTCTTAGCGCTATGAGCCGCGCGATCGCGTGTTGGTGCATGCGATTCCTACGTTCACATCACGTCTGCATACTTTGCACTTTTTTACATGCTGATGTGCGTGTGCAGCAGCATGATGTCTGAGCTAATGTGGTCGCTATAAAAATCAAACTGGCTTTTGCATGTCTGTCGTAGCACGCTGCAGAGGTGCTGCTTCTGTGTGTCGAGGAGCGAGTCCACCGAGTTGCTCTTGAGAACGTCTGTCATGCACAGCAGCGGGGCCTTCTGCGCCACGACGAAGAGCTGCTTGCCGTTGTTGCTGTGCTCTGCGCTGCCCGGCATGTGGTTGCAGATGCTGTCCAGCCTCGGGAAGAAGCACGTGCCGAGCTCGCCGCTGGCCAGAATCAGGGCCATCGGCTTCGTGTACAGCGGCGCGTGTGCCCGCGCCAGCAGGCGCACGAGCTCCTTCTCCTCCTCCTTCATCTCAAACTGCAGCGACATCATCTGCGCGCCTTCCGCGTTCTCGGCGCCGAAGTAGTACTGCGTCTCGCTGCAGCCGCTCAGCATGCTGTCGAGCATCTGCGCGGGCTGCAGCGTCGCGTACGCCTTCTCCGCCGACAGCAGACTGTGCCCGCCGACGGCAGACAGGACCTTGTAGAATTCCCTCGTCCCCATGAGATCCGCCGCATGGCTGGCAGAGAGCCCCGAGTTCGTGAGCATGTCGCTGTAGATGCTCCCCGTCACGTTCCTGACCATCGACCTCTTCATCCCGTTCAACTGTCGCGCGTTCCCGAGCCCGACCTGGATCTTCACGTCAAACACCTCCGACGGTTCCGTGGTCTCGCGCAGAATCGTCGAAGACGTC
>Ga0114975_10001006_pt1 | contig 20575 bp, 20 predicted proteins | sample S_130626_EF_Meta_FD_87031 | JGI IMG/M metagenome (GOLD analysis project Ga0114975, IMG submission 87031) | Freshwater microbial communities from Lake Simoncouche, Canada to study carbon cycling - S_130626_EF_MetaG | ecosystem: Environmental > Aquatic > Freshwater > Lake | place: Lake...
AACCCACAAGAATCCATTGAATTCCAAGGCAACACAGGTCCATTTATTCAATATTCCCATGCTCGAATTGCAGCGATTTTAAGGAAAGCCGAACAAATTGGGGTCGATCTTTCTGCGGATAGTTTTGCAAGCCTAAGGGAGCTTGCCGAGACAGAATCTGCGTTGATTCAACTATTGAATGATTTTGAAAAGAAAATAAAGATGGCTGCCGAGGAGTATTCCCCAGCCATTCTAGCCCAGTATTTATTTGATCTCGCAAAAGAATACAATAGATTCTATGCAGAACTTCCTATATTCCATGAGAAGGATCAACAGCTCCAAGCTTTTCGAGTAGCGCTTTCTTTGCAAACCGCCAAAACAATCAAAAGAGGAATGAGTTTGCTAGGTATACAAGTTCCAGAACGAATGTAATTATGAAAACAATCCTATTATCTCTCAGCGTAGCCTTATTGGCATGTGGTACGACTTTAGATCGACCTACAGATAAGGCAAGTTTACACCCAGCATACGACCAAACTATGGAAAGTTCATTTTATGATTTCAAAGTCAAAGACATCAATGGTCAAGAAGTAGATTTCGCATCTTTCAAAGGCAAAAAACTGCTTTTGGTGAATGTGGCTTCTAAGTGTGGCTATACCAAACAGTATGCCCAGCTACAAGAATTGTATGCACAGTATGGCAAGGACATCTTGATTCTTGGCTTCCCTGCAAACAATTTTGGTGGTCAGGAGCCAGGCACCAACGAAGAAATTAAAGAATTTTGCTCCACTGAGTTTGGCGTAACCTTCCCTATGTTTGAAAAATTATCAGTGAAAGGTTTTGACAAGCATCCCCTTTACCGTTGGCTGTCAGATGCCAGCCTCAATGGATGGAATAACCAAGAGCCAAGCTGGAACTTTTGCAAGTACCTAATCAATGAAAAGGGTGAGTTGGTAAAGTTTTTCCCTTCTTCCGTAAAACCTATGGACGAGGAAATTTTAAGCCTTATCAAGTCCTGATTACCCTTTTTCCTTGAAAAGAAGCATTCAATCAAAAAAAGAAGCCTGGCTGCATGCAGTCAGGCTTCGTACCTTACCCCTAGCCCTAGCAAGTATTTTTGCGGGCTCTTTTTTGGCCCAATGGCAAGGAAGCTTCCGTTGGGAGGTGTTGTTATTGGCTTCTTTGACCACTATATTTCTTCAGATCCTTTCCAACCTCGCAAATGATTACGGGGATAGCATTCATGGTGCGGATTCTTCGGAACGAAAAGGCCCTATCCGAGCAGTACAGTCTGGCCTAATTACCCTACAAGAAATGAAACGTGCCATGTTCCTTTTTGGAGCGCTATCACTAGGCACAGGTGTTTTTCTCATCTACATTGCGCTACCGGATTGGAACTATTTCTTAGGCTTTCTTGCCTTAGGTTTAGCAGCAATCTGGGCAGCAATCCGCTACACCTCAGGAAAGAACCCCTATGGATATGCTGGTTTAGGAGATATTTTCGTTTTTGGCTTTTTCGGTATTGTGGGGGTTACAGGAACTTACTTTCTACATGCCTTGGAAGCCAAGCCTTTTATCCTGTTAATTGCCATGTCTTTGGGATGCTTTAGTACGGCTGTGCTCAACATCAATAACATCCGAGATATCGATTCAGATCTACTTGCTGGAAAATTATCCATTCCTGTACGCATAGGGCGCATAAATGCAATCCGTTACCATTGGGTTCTAGTCCTACTTGGTAATGTTAGTTTACTCTATTTCGTACTGCTCAATCAAACCTATACCCCACTTTTAGCATTTTTGATGCTGCCTTGGATGATCCAAATAAGCCAAGGAATTCAGAATGCAACCACTGCTGCTGAAACAGATCCATACCTCAAGCAAATGGCCCTTAGCACGTTAATTTGGACGCTACTTTTCGGTTTTGGCTTGACGTTCTAAGAAAAGCTAACAAAAGTCATATTCTAGCCCTCTTATTCCAGTTACATTGACTGAATAAACGCTAGAACTCATGATCCATATCCTCGTTCCCTACGATTTTTCGAAGATGGCTATCCATGCATTTGACTTTGCCACGAAGCTATCTACAACCTACTCCAAACTTCATATCACCCTCATTCACGTGGTTGAACTCCCGCTAAATGCCAATGTAGGATACATGGGAGGAGGAATTGATCCCCTTTCGGATTACCAAAATCAAGTTTATTTTCGGGAGCTCCTCGAACAACGAAAAAAAGAGTTGGACCAGCTCAAAAAAAAGTATACCTCCCCAAAATACCACTTGGATGCCGTGGTTACTGTAGGGAATGTTTTTAGAGAAATCAACACAGTTATCACAGATAAAAAGCCAGATCTTGTGGTAATGGGTTCCTCAGGAACTTCAGGATGGGAGGAATTTTGGATTGGAAGCACCACCGAAAAAATAGTTCGGACCGCACCCTGCCCTGTCATTACAATCAAGGGAGAGACTGATCCCTCCCAACTCAAAAAAGTAGTTTTTGCATCTTCCTTTGATGAATTGGATGTGGACTTGGCCGCACGAATAAAAAATATGCAACAGGTTTTTGATGCACAGTTTTACTTTGTAAGCATCAATACCCCTGGAAACTTTACTACTAGCAGAGTCGCTCAGCATAGGTTGGATAAATTCATCCATCGATACAAGTTTTTGCAGGTACAAACCGAGATTTACAATTCACTTTCAGAAGATGCTGGAATTCTTGAGTTTGCTGACGATATTGGTGCTGATTTAATTGCGATGGCAACCCATGGAAGAACAGGCATGCTGCATCTGCTCACGGGAAGCATCGCTGAGGATGTAGTCAACCACTCCAAACGACCTGTTTGGACCTTAAAGACTACACCTCAAAAAGTTTAACTTGGTGACCGAATACAAATTTCATGAGCAAAAAAAATAACGATTGGAAAAAACGAGATGGCATAGTTTTCTCCACTGCAGATTCGTTTGATTATCAAGTTGGAGGAGATGAATCCGAGGAAACCCGCTCTCCTTCCCAACAGAAACTGAAAGTATTACTCGATAAAAAATCTAGGGCTGGTAAACAAGTAACCCTGGTGGAGGGCTTTGTAGGTACCGAAGATGATCTCAAAGAGTTGGGCAAGCTCCTGAAAAACAAATGTGGCGTGGGAGGCTCTACCAAGGATGGGGAAATATTAATCCAAGGGGACCATCGCGATAAAGTTGTCCAAGTCTTGATTCAAGCAGGTTATGGCGCAAAAAAGGCTGGAGGTTAAATGGCACCCTACTGGTTGTTTCAACTTCAACTATTTCCTTGGCTTCCATTCCTAATTTACCAAGCCAAAAAAATCCGGAAGTCCAGTCCTAAACTTCCATCTCAATCCCCACTACTGACTTTGGGTCAAGGAGAAAAGCATGTGGTACTCTTAGGCGAATCCACCGTAGCAGGCGTAGGCGCAAGCTCTGCATCAACTACACTTGCGGGAAATTTTTTTCGCATTTTTGGCGGGACCTATCAGATTGAGACCATCGGAAAAAAGGGACTACGGGTGAAGGAGGCATTTTCCTTGTATTTAAAGCACAAGAAATCGAGAAGAAAAAAATCAGAAGGTGTTATCCTTTTTTTGGGAGCCAATGATTGTTTCCTTTTAACCTCCCCGCAAGTATTTAAAAAAGAACTAGAATCCTTGATTCAGCAAATTCAGGTTGACACGGACTCGGAGTGGATTTACCTCGCTGCAATCCCACCGGTGCACTTATTTCCAGCCTTTTCAGAACAAATGAGGTCTTTTCTTTCCAAGCAACGAGCTTATTTACAACGTGAAATGGAAGACATTTCAGCAAATGACCCCAAGGTAATTTACCATACCATCCCCATGGATTTGCAACCGGAATTCTTTTCTGCGGATGGAGTCCATCCCTCAGATTTGGGCTATCAAAAAATTGCCGAATTGGCCATCGAAAAGATGGTACTTTAAGCAAAATTTTCCGAATCTAGGCTTTCTTGGATCCTTCGATATCTTCAACCAGTTCGGCGTACCAAGCGGCACCATATTTTCGCACCAGGGCCTCTTTCAAAAAAGTATAAAGTGGAATTTGAAGGCTTTTCCCCAATTGACAAGCAGGATCACAAATATGCCAGCGATTGTAATTCAAAGCATCGTATTGATCGTATTTAGTCACTCGAATGGGGTAAAGGTGACAGGAAATAGGTTTTTTCCAAGAGGTTTTGCCAGCCAAATACGCTTGCTCTATCCCACACTTTAAGATCCCTCGTTCGTCATACAGCGCATAAGCACACTCCCGGTTAGCTCCAAGAGTAGGCGTCACTTTATCTCCATCGGAATCAATCACCCAAGTTCCCTGCGCCTCAATCACTTGCCTACCTTCCGCTGTAATGTAGTCCTTTACCAAAGGATAGATGTCTTCTAAGATTTTGGTTTCCTCATCTTCTAAAGGAGCGCCTGAATCCCCTTCCACGCAACAGGCTCCTTTGCAGGCTTCTAGGTCACATACAAAAAAGTTTTCTTTGATGTCATCAGACAATACTACATCACCAACTAAAATCATTCGGATATTTTTTTTCAAAGATACATAGAATCCCTTCTAGGGTAGTCCTCAAATGGGCACAAAAAAGAACCGCTCCTTTCGGAGCGGCTCAACCCAGCACTATGAAAAAAAATCATCTAATGTTCTGATATATAACAAAGTACTGGTCAAAAGGTTTTTTTTAGTTGAATAAAATTTAGGGGAATCTTCACTTTGCATTTGGCTTTTCAGACCTATTCCCCAAAATTCCCGTACTTTGCAGGGTGCAAGTCGTCTTGCCGCTCTGTTTATACAGGGAGGAAAGTCCGGGCAACAAAGAGCGCCATACTTCCTAACGGGAAGGGCTTTGACTGGTGACGGTCAACGTACAGCTAGTGCCACAGAAAACAAACCACCTTTGGAAATGGCCAAGACTTGTCTTGTGCCCCTACAGAGGAAAGGGTGAAAAGGTGGGGTAAGAGCCCACCGCCTCCGCAGTGATGTGGAGGGCAGGGCAAACCTTATGGGTTGAAAGATCAAATAGACCTCGGGCAAAGAGCTGCTCGTTCGATTTCTTTTCTTCGGAAAGGAATTCCGAGGTGGGTAGATCGATGGAGTCTTGGTGCGAACCAAGATCGAGATAAATGGCAAGAGCAAGCGCTGCATTCGATTCGTTCGAAGAAAGCATTGCAACAGAACCCGGCTTACAGACTTGCACTTTTTTATTACTTTACAGCTATGGCAAAAATCCTAATAATCGACGACGAGCGCTTTATTCGCGCCTCCCTTCGCGAGATCCTGGAGTATGAAAAATACGAGGTGATCGAGGCACAAGATGGTGCGGAAGGTTTACAAAAAATCAAAGACGAAGAGGTGGATTTGGTCCTTTGCGATGTAAAAATGCCAATTCTAGATGGAATGGATGTGTTGGATCAAGTGAGGCAGTTGGATCGCTCTCCTCAATTCATCATGATTTCAGCACATGGCACTATTGAAACAGCTGTAGAAGCAACTAAAAAAGGAGCTTTTGATTTTATTTCAAAGCCCCCCGACCTCAACCGACTGCTCCTAACGGTCCGAAATGCATTGGACAAAAAGCAGCTGGTCACCGAAACTAAGGTCTTGAAGAAAAAATTATCCAAGAAATTTGATATGGTAGGCGAATCCCCTGCCCTACAAGCAGTAAAGGATACCATTGAAAAAGTTGGGCCTACCGATGCGCGTGTCTTAATTACGGGCCAGAATGGAACTGGCAAAGAGTTGGTGGGGCATTGGATTCATCAAAAAAGTAAGCGACAAGAGCAACCCTATGTAGCTGTCAATTGCGCAGCGATTCCATCTGAATTGATTGAATCTGAACTATTTGGTCACGAAAAGGGATCCTTCACTTCAGCACACAAACAACGAACAGGAAAGTTTGAGCAAGCAGATGGAGGCACACTCTTCCTAGACGAAATTGGTGACATGTCCCTACCTGCGCAATCCAAGGTGTTGAGGGCGCTCCAAGAAAATCTAATCACGAGAGTAGGCAGCGACAAGGACATCAAAGTAGATGTGCGGGTTCTTGCTGCTACAAATAAGGATTTGAAGAAAGAAATTGAAGCCGGAAGGTTCCGTGAGGATTTGTATCACCGATTAAGTGTGATTTTGATTCATGTTCCTCCATTGAGGGAGCGAAAGGAGGACATTTCCCTCCTCTTGGACAAATTTCTCGAGGACATTGCGCAGGAAAGTGGTAGCGTAAAAAAGAAGATAAGCAAAGAAGCTATCGAGCGCTTAAAAGAGTTGCCCTGGACTGGGAATATCCGAGAGCTACGAAATGTAACAGAAAGGCTTGTAATCCTAGGAGAACAAACAATCAGCCTGGAAGATGTAAAAAAATATGCTGACTATTAATTCAGCATTTTTTTTTAGCCCAAGGCTTTTTGAGGAGTACTTACTTTGGAGTATGCAGGACAGGGTTTACTGGATGCACAAGAAGCCAATGCTAAAAGTGAAATAACTAGAACTAATAAGGCAAAACTTTTCATAAAATATAAATTAGGTGATTAAAGATGTTTATTAATTTTTTATAAAACAATTACCGAACCAATAACCTGTACTTCTACTACTAATTTACCAGAAGATTGCAACCTCGAAGTTCGGAATGATCAAACCTCCCCAGTACCTCTAGAAAGCCGTTTTCATCCCAAAATCCTATGTCTTGAGTTTCAATAAATGCACAGGAATGAAAATTCGCCAAGTCAATTAAATTTATTCCGCCCTGACTACGAGTGGAAGGGCTGAATGGGTCATTCAAATCACGAAGCATTACCCGCATGCAACTTGGAAGCAGGTATTTGCCGTTTCCCTTGGAATAGACCTGAGAAAGTAGCTCAGTCATCCCGTATTCAGAATGAATCTGTTCCACTTTAAAAAAAGCCCGCAATTGTTGGTGCACCTCTTCTCGAATCATCTCCCTCCTTCTCCCCTTCATGCCCCCAGTTTCCATTACAATTAAGTTAGGAAATCCTTCAAAAACCGCTTGAGAATCAGCCAAATCCAAGAGCGCAAAGGTCACTCCCAAGAGTAGCACTTTTCGCTCTCCATGGGCAAGGATGGCTAGCTGCTGCAGGAGTTCTTGTTGGTTATACAAGTAAAAACCAGAGGCTGCAGAATTACTTTTACGAATGAAATGGCTGGCCATAGCTACTAGGCTACTTCCCGGCCGTTCCAAGTAGGCTGGAAGCAATGCTAGAACATGAAAACCCGACAAGGGACCATACTCTTTTTCAAATAACCGCTGCGCATGATCGAGATAAAATTCCTCTGACCAAAGCAAATGGCTGCTGGTAATACTCCCCGTGGTGCCACTACTGCTATAAGTTTGGGTGATCGCATCGGTACTGCCACAGAAAACGGAGGCATCTTTGAAAAATTGAATCGGTAAATACGGGATATCCTCTAGTTTTTGGATGCCCTCAGGATTTATTTTTCTAGCTTGCAGGTAGGCCTTATAAATGGGATTGGTATGGGCTTGAAATTGAACCAACTCTAGCGCAAAATCTTCAAACTGATCCAAAGTCAAGGTTTCCAACCTTTTTGAAAAACTTTTAAATTCTTCCATCGTTTTATATCTTGGCTCTTCCTAACAGGTAGACCTTGTTTCGGAATGTAAATGTACCTTCATCTCATGCGTTTGAAAAACTATTCTTATTTATTGTTTGGTTTTACTCTGTTGGGCTATTCTTGTATCAGCCCACCAGAGAATTTTCCGAGCACGCCTGAAATCGGATTTTCTAGTTTGGAATACGTAGGAACTCCAGGACAAGACTCTTTGCTGCTTACCCTCAACTTTAAAGATGCAGAAGGAGATTTGGGTTTGTCAGCGACTGATATCAATCCCCCTTTCAACCCGCTTAACTACAAAAAAGATGCTGCAGGAAACTTTATCACCTACGCAAGAAGACCAAGTACTGCTCCACGCTACAATCCCATCGATTGGGTAATTGACCCGATTGTAAATAACACCATCTTCAAGGATACGCTCTGGGTTGAAAAAAACGACAATCAATACAATATTTTTGTTCGCTTCTTCATCAAACGAAACGGACAATTTCGAGAATTCAGGTGGCAAGACCCACCTTTTTATACGACCTTCAACGGGAGATTTCCAAGAATCTTGACCACAGAAATTGGTCAAGCAGTAGAAGGAAAAATCACCTACCGAATGCTTTCCTCAGGATGGGAGTCAATTTTCAGAAACGACACACTACGGATAGATGTACAAGTTCAAGATCGCGCACTCAATCGATCAAACGAGGTTTCTAGTGCATCAGTAACCCTCAAACAGATCAGTAGGAAATAAAAAGAAAGAGCTAGTTTTCAAACTAGCTCTTTCTTTTTAGAGGGCTGGAAACTTTTTCGGATTGGATTCATGCATGATCTGATACACTTTCTCCACCACATCCTCTACGCTAGGCTTTGAGAAATAATCCCCATCGGTAGAATAGGCAGGACGATGCGCTTGGGCTGCTAAAGTTTGCGGAGCAGCATCCAAATAGGAATAGACGTTTTGGTTATCCAAAATTTGCTGCATCATGAAGGCAGTACCTCCTCCTGGCACATCCTCATCGGCAAAAAGTACGCGGTTGGTTTTCTGTATCGATTGTCCTATAATGCCATAGGTATCGAAAGGAAGCAAAGTCTGCACATCAATCACTTCAAGGGATAGTCCAATTTCCGCAAGTTCAGCAGCTGCATCCATCACAATACGGCACATGCTACCGTAGGTGACAACAGTTAAATCACTTCCTTCCCGAAGAACTTCTGGAATCCCCATAGGTACAGTGTATTCCCCAATATTTTGAGGCATTTGTTCCTTTAGACGGTATCCATTCAAGCATTCAATCACTAATGCAGGTTCATCAGATTGCAGAAGGGTAGCATACATCCCTGCTGCTTGTGTCATGTTTCTTGGTACGCAAACGATCATACCTCTTAAGCTTGACAAAATCATCCCCATAGGAGATCCAGAATGCCAAACGCCTTCCAAGCGGTGTCCTCTTGTACGAACAATTAAGGGAGCTTTTTGACCTCCTTTGGTTCGGTAGGTCAGGGTAGCTAGATCATCCGAGAGCATCTGAATGCCATACAGGAGATAGTCTAAGTACTGGATTTCTGCCATTGGACGAAGACCTCGCAAAGCTGCTCCAATGCCTTGACCGATAATGGTACACTCTCTAATGCTGGTATCCATCACGCGCCATTCTCCATATTTCGCCTGGAGACCCGCAAAGGCTTGATTGACATCACCTATTTTACCCACATCTTCACCAAAAGCAAAAAAACGGGGATTGTGCTCTAGCGTGTAATCAAAAAATGCTTGCAAAATTTCTCTGCCATCCACCAGCGGTGAATTCTCGTTTACCTGAGCAGGGATAACTTGACAGTGAGAAACTGCAGCTTCAGTTTGACTATATAAATGGCTATTGTAGCGGTCAAAATTCTTTTCCTGCAATTGAGAATACCATTCTTTTAGGTCTTTCTTAATTGCTTCTCCCTCGCCACGAATCAAAAACAAAATTTTCCGAACCGTGCTAACTACATCTTTACGAATCGGATTGATGGTTTTTTTCAAATCATCCGCAAGTTGAAGCAAAAGAATCTTTCGTGAAGATCTTTCAGCAGTAGATCGGATCAACGAAAGCACCTCTTCTAATTCCACTTTAATTTCTCCTGAAAATGCTAGCCAAGCAGCATCCTTCTGTCGCTTCACCTCTCCTTTTACTTCTCCTTCAATCTCATCTAAGTGATCCGCAGTGGCAAATCCAGACGAGATGATGTATTCCTTAAATTTAAGGATGCAATCCCAGTCATTCTCCCATTGCAATCGTTCTTTGCTCTTGTATCGTTCGTGGGAGCCAGAGGTAGAATGGCCTTGCGGTTGGGTCATCTCTTCCACATGCAGCAGTACAGGAACATGCGATTCGCGCGCCAGCTGTCCAGCAGACGCAAATGCTTGCATCAACCCTTCATAATCCCAACCCTTTACACGTAAAATTTCAAATCCATTCTCTGTATCTGTTCGCTGCAAACCGATCAAGGCTTCCGAAATACTTCCTTTGGTGGTATGGAATTCTTGGGGAACTGATATTCCAAATCCATCGTCCCAAACAGCAACAACCATTGGTATTTGGAGTACACCAGCAGCATTCATGGATTCAAAAAACATGCCCTCTGAAGTCGAGGCATTTCCAATAGTTCCCCAAGCGACCTCATTGCCATTGACTGAAAAGTCAGAGAGGTCTTTCAGGCCTTTATTATTTCTAAATAGTTTGGAGGCAAAAGCCAATCCCAAAAGTTTGGGCATCTGCGCAGCAGTCGGGGAAACATCCGCTGCTGCATTGTATTGTGAAGTCAGCGATTTCCAGCTTCCGTCTTCGTTTAGGAATCTGGTGGCAAAATGCCCATTCATTAAACGCCCAGCACTGGCTGGATCCGCTTCTACATTGGTATGCGCATACAATTGCGCAAAATATTCTTGAACCGTTAATTCGCCCAAGGCCATCATAAAAGTTTGGTCTCGGTAGTAACCTGCTCTAAAATCTCCCTTTTGAAATGCTCGAGCCATGGCCACTTGGGCAAGCTCTTTTCCATCACCAAAAATTCCAAATTTGGCCTTTCCCATAAACACCTCTTTTCTTCCCATTAAGGAAGCATGCCTACTGGTCACTGCCCATCTGAAGTCCTCTAAAACCTGATTCTTCTGAATACTGGCTTCCTGCTGCACTTTATCCTGTGATTTTCCCGCCATAGGTTGAATTATCCTGAATCGTTACTTTTTGGGTTTACATGTTGCCTTCAAAAATAGGCATTAACTGTGGATGTGCAAATTTTTAGCAACCTATTTACCCATTTAAAATTTGGTATTTTGAATTATTTTTCAAAATAATAAAATAATATTCTGTTTTTAATCTAAATACACTTGTTTGAAATAGTGATTCTCTAAATTATTAGGTGTTGATTTTTTGAGTCATTTTAAAAAAAAATCAAAAGATTTTTTCAGAATCCCTTCATTTTTAAAATTTAGTAGAGGTTTAGTGTTTAAAAAGGAATAAACTTTTGAAAATTCACCAAAAACAGAATACCTACCAAATAGTATTTCTAACCTAGCTACACAAACGTGTTTTGATTCCTATCTTTGCGGCAGTTCTATAAATCCAAATCGACTTAGCCATGATTATAGGTGTTCCTAAGGAAATCAAAAACAACGAAAACCGAGTTGCCCTCACTCCTGCAGGCGCAAAAGAATTAATCAAAAGAGGCCATCAAGTGTATGTGCAGCAAAGTGCAGGACTTGGAAGTGGTTTTTCTGACCAAGACTACAGCGCTGCCGGAGCTAGCTTGCTACCGAGCATCGAAGCTACCTATCAAATTGCTGAAATGATCATGAAGGTGAAGGAGCCGATTGAATCAGAGTACAATTTGATTAAGCCCAACCAACTTCTTTTTACTTATTTTCACTTTGCCTCGTACGAACCTTTGACCAAGGCAATGGTGGCGAGTAAAGCAATTTGCTTGGCCTATGAAACGGTTGAAAAAGCAGATCGAAGCCTACCCCTACTTGTTCCAATGTCTGAGGTAGCCGGAAGAATGGCAATCCAGAAAGGGGCCAACTACCTCGAAAAGCCACTAGGAGGCAGAGGAATTTTATTAGGAGGCGTACCGGGTGTACTTCCTGCCAAGGTATTAATCTTAGGTGGTGGCATCGTAGGTACCCAAGCTGCCTGGATGGCTGCTGGATTGGGTGCAGATGTAATCATTATGGATTTGTCTCTACCTAGAATGCGCTACCTAGCAGATGTGATGCCTGCCAACGTAAAGACCATGATGTCTAATGAGTTTAACATTCGGGAACAGATCAAGCAAGCTGACTTAATTGTGGGTGCAGTGTTGATTCCGGGTGCCAAAGCTCCTCACTTGATCACCAAAGACATGTTGAAGGACATGAAAAAAGGTGCCGTTGTCGTGGATGTGGCTGTAGATCAGGGCGGTTGCATTGAAACCTGCAAGCCTACCACCCATGAAAACCCGACCTACGTCATCGATGATGTGGTGCATTATTGCGTAGCCAACATGCCTGGAGCAGTTCCCTATACTTCAACGCTAGCTTTGACCAACGCCACCCTTCCTTACGCCATCCAATTGGCTGATAAGGGTTGGAAGAAGGCTGCACAGGAAAATACAGATCTCGTACCTGGTTTAAATGTGATCCAAGGGGATATTGTATACAAGGCTGTAGCAGAAGCATTCAACATGCCCTACACTCCAGTTGAAAAATACCTTTCTTAAGATAGCTCTACCCCAACAAAAATCCCAGCAAGGCCTTCTTACTGGGATTTTTTGATTAAAGACATGAATAACTCAAATAGGATCAAGATTGGCATCTTTGTACTTGAATGCCATGGATCCAAAACGGTTTATTTTTCAACCATTGGAGCCAAGGCCTTCCCCAGCTCTACTAGTTCTGTTCCCAATTGCTGTTGGAAACCATACAAAATCGCATCAAAAAGGAGTAAAAATGCTCCTTGTAGGACAATGGATTTACCAAAACCAATCCACTTGTCTTTCTTCAAGCGTCTTCCTCTTTCGATTAAATAGAGTCCAAGGGCAATGTAGCCGAAGTCCAATGCTGAATTTGCTAGAAGGACCTTTTCAATTTGCTGCTGCGCAACTACTACTTCCCAAAAATTCAAAACAACTACTTGGCTTGCCTGCCAAAAACCGTATGCTGCAATTCCAAGATTGACTAAATTCCAATAGGCATTCATTTGATGGAAAGCCTGGGTTTGTCCACTAGTCCGAAAGCTAACTAATGCCCCCAAAATCAAATTTATCACTGCCCAAGTACCCAAGATGAGCATGCCTTGCTGGTTGTATTCCAAACGGGTTTGATTAATCACTTCCAAATCAGCAAGACCCTGAGCTCCTACTGGCAAGGCTGCAAAGATTAAAAGTGGGAGGATGTAATCTTTAAGGCTTATTTTCATGGATTGTAAACCTGTAATGAGTAATAAAAGTTTGTTAGCCAATAGGATACAGTGTCGTCCAAAGCATTTTGATTCCAAAATAGCAGATCAATAAGCCAGCCAAAACTTGTATTACTTTTTTTCCGGTTGGTGATAGGAATCTCCTCAAGCGGCCTGCAAGAAAGGCTTTCAATAGATCTATTCCAAAAATAGTTCCTAAAAGAGATCCGTAAAAAAGGATCCGATCGGAAAACATCCATGCACTTTTAATAGACACCATGCTGGCAATGGATAGCCAAAATAACAATACAAATGGGTTTATCCCATTAATTCCAAAACCCTTTAAAAAAGCTTTTCTCTTTTTTGGAAGAGGAACTACCTTATCCGGATCAGGTAGGGGTACCTTCTTTACTATAAAATTAATTCCAAAGCCTAGTAAAAAAAGTCCCCCAACGAGTCCGAGGTACCTCTCTGCACTTGGAATTTGAGAAAGAAGGTGAACACCTAGGTAAGAAAGTAGAACATACACCAAATCACTAAATAAAACTCCCAAGGCAAGAATCGCTGCTTGCCTAAAACCATGATCCAAACTTGTTGTGAGAAGGGCAAAAAAAACGGGCCCAATCATCATGGAGAGAAGCAATCCAAGTTTAATTCCTTCAAAAACCGATTCCGAAATCATTCCAGTCCTTTTTCAATCATAAATTGCTTCCAACTGGCTGCTCGATCACCTTTGAGCACCCTTGGGAACTTGTTTTGGCCTCCCTCCTTTCCTTGGAGTCGCATCCAATCGTAAAAAAGGGCGGTTGGCACGAGCGTTAAATTCACTTTCTTGAGCGCATGCTTTCGCTCAATTTCATAATCATCATTCAAGACTTTGAGCTGCTGGTCAATTAACTTGATCAGGGTTTTGGGGTCAACGACATCATCTGTACCCACATACCAGTGGTGCCCAAACAAGGAATCATGGGGAACTCCCAAAACGGTAAATTCTTTTACCTGAATTGCAAATTTCTCCGAAGCATGCTCAATCGCTTTGTTCATGTTATCTACAGACAAATGCTCTCCACAAAGACTTAAAAAATGCTTTGTCCTCCCTGTAATTACTATTTCTGCTTCTTCCTTCGAAACAATTCGAATCACATCTCCAATCAAATATCTCCATGCGCCTGCGCAGGTAGAAATAAGTAAGGCATACTCTTTCCCGTCCTCGATTTTTTGGTAAGCGAGGGTCTTTGGGTTGGCCAATAAATTTCCTTCCTCATCAAAATTCTCAGAATTGAAAGGGATAAATTCAAAATAAATACCATTATTTAAAACCAATCGCATGGATTTCCGGTCAGGAAGCGCCTGATAAGCAAGGAATCCTTCCGAGGCAAGGTAGGTTTCAATGTAAAATATGGGATGCGCCAAAAGCCTTTCAAATCCTAGTTTGTAAGGTTCAAACGATACTCCTCCATGTGCAAATAGCCTGAGATTTGGCCAGATATCATGAATAGTTTTTAGTTTGTACCGTTCGATGATTTTTTCCAACAGCAATTGTAGCCATGCAGGTACCCCCATTATAATTCCAATATCCCATTCTGGGGCTTTTTCAACGATTTGATCTAGCTTATCCCCCCAGTTGCGATTTTTTGCAATTTTTTTTCCTGGCTTATAAAATTGCTGAATCCAAATAGGAAGTTTACTGGTAGTAATGCCACTCAGATCACCAGAAAAATAGGTTCCATTAAACTGTAAATCCGTACTCCCACCGAGCATTAAAATTCCTTTGCTAAACATTGAGGTGGGTAAATCGTATTTTGAAAGGGTTAAAAGCTGCCTTACACCAGTTTTACGAATTGCCTTGATCATATCATCGGTCACTGGAATAAATTTGGAAGGAGCACCAGAAGTACCCGAACTCAAGGCAAAATAGTTGACTTTTCCCGGCCAGGTGACATTCTTTTTTCCCTCCTCCAATTTGTACCAAAACTCCTCTCGAAGCGAATTGTAATCATAAATGGGGACTTCTTGAGCAAAGGAGGATTGAAACTCTTCCGAACTACCCTTCAACTTCTCTAAAAATTTTTTAAACTGATATTTTTTCCCAATCTCAGTATCCGCTGCCTTTAAAAGCATTTTTTTAAGTTGCTCCTTTTGTAAATCCAAGGGACTAGCGTATTCTTGTTCAAGGCTATCCCGTAGTCTGATGCCTTTTTTAAGTAACTTACTAAGTATAGCCATATCTTTGTTTAAGGAATTAACACCCGCTAAGATCATCAAAATGGACATCAAAGCCAACCTTGAGCAAGTCAAAAAATCATTTCAAAATCCAAATTGCAAACTGGTAGCAGTCAGCAAAACCAAGCCTTTGTCCGACCTTCAAGCTGCATATGCCGCAGGAATTCGTGATTTTGGGGAAAATAAAGTCCAGGAAATTCAGGCCAAGCAACCTGAAATGCCTGCGGATACCCGTTGGCACATGATTGGACACCTGCAGAGCAATAAGATCAAATACATCGCTCCATTTATTCACCTCATTCATGGGGTAGATTCTTTCAAACTCCTAGTCGAAATTGACAAGCAAGGAAAAAAAATCGATCGGCCAATTCCAGTGTTGCTTCAAATCCATATCGCAACTGAAGAAAGCAAGTTTGGCTTCGATAAAGATGAACTGGAAACCATGCTTGCTAGCCCTGAATTCACAAATTTGACCCATGTTCAAATCCAAGGTTTGATGGGCATGGCTAGCTTTACTGAAAGTCATGAACAAATCAGAACTGAGTTTAGAGGATTGAAGCACCTGTATGAGGATTTAAAAAAACGTGCCCTCCCCTCTTTTGTCAACCTTCATGAGCTGTCCATGGGCATGAGTGGGGATTACCAAATTGCGCAAGAAGAAGGAAGTACGATGGTCCGCATTGGATCTTCCATTTTTGGAGCTCGAAACTATCCGAATTCATGAACGCAAAAAGAATCTTACAAATCACAGGGATTTCAGGAGCACTAGCAGTGGGTTTGGGTGCCTTCGGTGCACATGGCTTGGAAGCTATCTTGATTGAAAATGGCCGGCTTGATACCTTTCAAACTGCCGTAAACTATCATTTCTACCACACCTTGGCACTATTAGGGATTGGGATTTTGGCATCGGTCAAACCGCAATGGAAAGGATTTTCATTCACCGCTTGGTGCATGATTCTGGGCATTTTGATTTTCTCGGGCTCTCTTTATGTGCTATCCTTGACTGGAATTACTTGGCTGGGCGCAACCGCACCTCTAGGAGGTCTTTCCTTTATTCTAGGTTGGTGTTCACTTGTTTACCTAAGCATCAAAAACCAGTAAGCCCTTGAAAAAAAGTCTCCTAGCCCTTCTAGCATTCTTTTGCCTTTGTGGCGGTGCAACTGCACAGGTTCCAACTATGGGAATCACGCAGTTGGATAGCGCCTTTGGATCTCAAAGTTTCTTTGCTGGACACCTCACCGGCTTTATGCTCTATGACTTGGAATCCAAGCAGGTGGTGTTTGAAAAAAATAGCCACCTCTACCAAATCCCAGCCTCTACCGCCAAATTAATGACCCTCTATGGGGCATTACTTGTACTTCAAGACAGCACCCAAACCCTTCGATACTTTTCTGCTGGAGATACCTTGAAAGTTTGGGGTTCAGGTGATCCCAGCTGGAAGTACAAAAATTTTGACCAACCTGATTTTCAAAAAATTATTGGGAACCATGCGGTGGTCCAGTTTTCAGATGCCAACCAAGTATCTCCTGCCTATGGATATGGCTGGCAATGGGACGATTACAAATTCGATTACGCAGCGGAACGCAGTTCCTTGCCCATCTATGGCAACCTTGTAAACCTGAAAATGGTGGGAGATTCACTACAGCTTTTCCCAACAACTTTCCAGCAAATGATCCAATTCAGCCCCAAAAACTTGAAGGAACTGGAACGGGATTTCAACAGCAACACCTACTACTACAACCCCAAAACTTTTTTGGGTAGAGAAAATCAAGTCCCCTTCCTGGTAGAACCAGCCTTAATTGCCGAGCTCGCCAGTTTGGAAACAGGTGTTCCATGGATTTATCGATCAGATTCACTTCCTGTGGATCACCAACAGTGGAGAGGAACGATCCTCCCTCCGTTGCTCAAAGAAATGATGCTTTTCAGTGATAATTACCTAGCGGAACAAATCCTGTTGATGACTTCAGACAAGCTATTTCAAACCTTAGATAGCGATAGAGCCATCGATTACCTGTTGAAAACATCCTTCTCAGACCTTCCAGATCGACCTCGATGGGTAGATGGTAGCGGTTTGAGTCGACACAATTTGATGACACCACGATCCTTGGTTCGTGTGGTCGAGAAATTGAATGAATTGCTTCCTGATAGCCAATTCGAAGAATACCTTGCTGTTGGCGGAAAATCAGGCACACTAAAAAACACCTTTCAGGCCGCTCAGCCATACCTATTTGCGAAAACAGGAAGTATGAGCCATTCCTATAGTTTAGCAGGAATCGTAAAAACCAAATCAGGAAAAAGCTATGCTTTTGCATTTATGAATTCAAATTTCCCATTTCCGGTTTCGACTGTGCGAAAAGAAGTGGAAAAAGTAATGCTACAGGTCAGAGATCACTTTTGAAGTAGCCAGCAATTGATTAAGTTGTCCAGAACTTTGATTGCCTAAAAATTGTACACCCATGAATAAACGAAGTTTCTTGAAGTCCTTAGGCCTTTTGGCAGCCTCAAGTCCCCTGCTTGCATTTGATTTTTCAAGGTCAAGCAGTGCGAATCCCCTTTTGCCTAGATCCTTACTTCGTGGTCAAACAGTTGGGATTATCAGTCCATCAGCAGCTTCCGCAGACCGAATGGAGTATACCTTCGCCAAAGAAGCCATGGAAGCCATGGGATTAAAAGTAAAGCTTGGTGCCAATTTCAAGAATAGATTTGGCCACTTGGCAGGAACAGACGAAGAACGTGCTGCAGATTTCAATGCCATGTTTGCAGATCCAGAGGTGAAAGCAATTATCTGCCTACGTGGAGGATCTGGCGCAGCTCGAATCCTACCGCTAATTGATTACGAACAAGTAAAAGCCAATCCAAAACCACTGCTTGGTTATTCCGATATTACTGCATTGCATTGCGCACTTTACAGTCAAACTGGCTTAATTTCATTTCATGGTCCAAACGGGTCTGGAAGTTGGAACAGCTTCCATGCCAACCAGTTTCAACAGCTGTTTTTTGACCAAAAGTTGCTCAGTTTCAAAAACGAAGTAACCAAAGGAGATGACCTGGTAGCCAAAGGAAATCGAATTCAAACCCTCACAAAGGGGACGGTAGAAGGTAAAATCTTGGGAGGAAATCTAACTGTATTAACTGCTTTATCTGGAAGTATTTATTATCCTGATTTTCAGGATGCTATTTTGTTTATTGAAGATGTAGGTGAAGACCCCTACCGCATCGATCGGATGATGAGTACACTCAAACTCAATGGCACGCTCGGGAAAATAAAAGGCTTCGTTTTTGGGCAATGCTCGGATTGCAAACCAGGCAGTGGCTATGGAGCATTCACGGTGGACCAAATCATGGATCAGTACATCATTCCCTTGAATATCCCTGCCTATATTGGCGCAATGATTGGGCATATTTCGAAGCAATTTATCATTCCTGTAGGTGCTCGTGTACGCTTGAATGCCGATCAAGGAAGCATTACCCTTCTTGAAAAAGTCTTTAGAACTAGCTAAACTCATGTACTCCAATTTTTCATTCCTCCTTGTAGTTTGCATCACCATGTCTCTTTCACAGTTTAGCCAAGCACAGCAAAAACCCTTGAGCTACCTTGCTTTGGGTGATAGCTACACCATTGGAGAAGGAGTGGATGTCAGCGATCGTTATCCGATGCAACTTGTCCAAGAGTGGAATAAGACAGCTAAAATACCATTTGCATCCCCACTAATCATTGCAAAGACCGGTTGGACCGTGGATGAACTAGAAGCAGGCATCCAAGCCACTCCTACAGCAGCTGAGGGCTATGACTTGGTCACCTTGTTGATTGGAGTCAATAACCAGTACAGAGGTCGATCTGTTGAATCCTATGCCCTTGACTTTGAGAAAATGCTCCAGCGGGCCATTGCTTTTGCAAGAGGAAATAAAGCCCATGTCATCGTCCTCTCCATTCCTGATTGGGGAGTTACCCCTTTCGCAATCAGCAAAGGCGTCAACCCAGCTCAAGTAGCCAACCAAATAGACGACTACAACCGGACAAAAAAAGAGATTTGCAAGAAGCATGGCATAAAATTCATTGACATCACTAGGAAATACCGAGTAAATGGAGGATTGCCTGAAGGGGTGGTCGAAGATCAGCTTCATCCTTCCAAACTCATCTACGGACAATGGATGGGCAAATTGCTCAAAGAGCTCAACACCATGAATTTCTAAAACAGACCGGAATTTAATTTTAGATCCAATGAAAATAATTTGCATTGGCCGCAATTATGCAGCACATATTGAAGAGTTAAAAAATGAAAAACCTGGACAGCCGGTCGTTTTTCTCAAGCCCGATACTGCCCTTGTGAAGGGAGGATCGCCATTCTACTATCCTGACTTTTCAACGAATATCCACCATGAGATTGAGTTGGTGCTCAAAATATCAAAGGAAGGAAAGTACATCCAACCGCAGTTTGCGCACCGCTACTTTGAAGAAATCGGATTGGGAATAGACTTTACCGCTAGAGACCTCCAAGATCAATGCAAAGCCAAAGGGCTACCCTGGGAAATTGCAAAGGCATTTAATGGATCGGCACCCATTGGGGATTTCAAATCAGTTTCAGAGTTTAGTGACTTAAAAAACATCGACTTCCACCTCGAAATCAACGGAGAAGTCAAGCAAAAGGGAAATACAAGCCTGATGCTCTTTGATTTTGCCACCATCATCTCCTACGTATCTCAATTCTTCACCCTCAAAAAAGGGGACCTCATCTACACCGGAACGCCTGCTGGAGTAGGGCCAGTGCAAACGGGTGACCAGCTGATCGGATTTATTGGAAATGAAAAAATGCTCCATGTTGAAGTTAAGTAAGCTCGCATTTTTTAGCCTTATTTTAAGTATAGGGTACATTTCTACGTCTTGGGGGCAACAAATCCAAAAAGGATACTTCCAATCCCCCGTGAAGCCAGGAGTTCGAAATTACCTTGCCGGCAACTTTTCTGAACTTCGTCCCAACCACTTTCATACGGGTTTGGATTACAAGTTTGGCGGAGTTGAAGGCGAGCCCATCTATGCCGTAGCGGATGGCTGGGTCCATAAGATCAAGATTTCCTCCTTTGGCTACGGGAATGTCATTTACCTCAAGCACTCGAGTGGACACATCACGCTGTATGGACATTTGCGGAACTTTAGTCCAGCGCTGCATGCCTGGATGAAGAAAAAGATGTACGAGGCCAAGCTAAATGAACTTGAAATCACCTTGAAGGAAGGTGAATTGCCTGTTAAAAAAGGAGAATTGATTGCAAATGGTGGAAATACTGGGAGTTCGGGTGGTCCCCACCTTCACTTTGAGATTCGCGATAGCCTAGATCGTGCAATGGATCCTTTGTTGGC
>Ga0114975_10001007_pt1 | contig 20572 bp, 19 predicted proteins | sample S_130626_EF_Meta_FD_87031 | JGI IMG/M metagenome (GOLD analysis project Ga0114975, IMG submission 87031) | Freshwater microbial communities from Lake Simoncouche, Canada to study carbon cycling - S_130626_EF_MetaG | ecosystem: Environmental > Aquatic > Freshwater > Lake | place: Lake...
AAACCCATAAATAATACCAATGCAATGAAACTGAGTACCATAATATTTGCAAATGTTTCCCATCCATTTACTAAGGTGAAATTAAAGGCAAAATGTCCTATACCAATAATAATTACAGCAGTAATTAATTGAAAGGTAACTCTACTCAATGCCTCGCCTAATATAATATATAGTCTTCTAATGGGTGTTGCATAAAATCGCTTCAACACTAATTGTTGTCGTAAATTAAAAAATAAAAAAGCAACACCAAATACACCAGCACTTAATAAGGAGAATCCCATTTGACCAGGTAAAATAAAATCAATGGTTCTATAAACCCTTCCTGGAACTTTTTGAACGGTATTATTCACCGTTGCAATCGTAGGAGCATTAGGATAAGCTGCCTTATTTATATTTCCGATGACGGCATTCAATATTGATTTTACCAATTGTACATTTTGCGGATTCGCAGCTTCAGAACTTTTTAGGTTAATGGTATAAGGTAAATTGGGATTATTGGTTTTTTGAATATCAATCATAGCAGTGATACGTCCTTTAGAAAGTTCACTCTTCATTTTCCCCGAATCTTGTTTAACAAATTTCAATCCCGGGATTTGTTTAATGGCAGCATACACAGCATTATTTGTATCTGCATTTTGTTCAAGGGCAACGGTTACATTAATATTACCTCCACTACTTAAAAATCCAAAAACCAGGATGAAAATAAGTGGGAAAGCAATACTAAAAACAACCGCAGAGGGGCTTCGAAAAGTAGACTTTAAACTAGCCTTAGTTACGGCTAGCATTGCTTTTAGCTGACTATATGGTCGCATACAATTATGGATGATTCACCACAAAGATAGGCATTCGAGCTTGAGGCACGCCAACCATTTGTTGAATTGATTTTATTTGCTGAAAAGCATTCCACTGTGCCACTCCAATTTCTTCCTTAATGGCTTTAGATTTAACCTTGTCTTCATAATCAGTTATTAAGTCTTCAATGAATGATTTTGGTTCTGGAAATACTTTAATACTATACCCTTTTAATTTAGCCATCTTCGAGGCAGAAGTGATAGCGTCATTCAAATTTCCAATTCTATCAACCAAGCCAACCTTAATTGCATCTGCTCCTATCCAAACTCGGCCCTGTGCAATAGAGTCAATATATTCAACGCTTTTATTTCTACCCTTTGCAACACGTTGTTTAAAGGCATTGTAAATGCTATCAACACCTGCTTGTATAAACTTTTGTTCTGTAACATTTAATGCTCTTGTGGCACTAGGTGCATCGGCATAAGTTGAGGTATTCACTCTGTCAAAGGTAACTCCCAATTTATTTTTCATAAAATTGGACAAATTTGGAATCACGGAAAATACACCGATAGATCCTGTTATGGTGTTGGCATCTGCAAAAATCAAATCTGCATTACATGCGATATAATATCCTCCTGATGCGGCATAATCACCCATACTTACGACCAAAGGCTTTTCTTTTTTTAACAGTTCTAATTCACGCCATATAACATCGCTAGCAAGGGCACTTCCTCCAGGTGAATTAACACGCAAAACTACTGCATCAATCGACTTGTCATTGCGAATGCGTTGTATTAAGGATCGGTAATCATCACTTGCAATACTATTGTTTTGACCTTTGCCCATTACAATATCGCCATCGGCGTATATCACCGCCACCTTACCTTCACCCGTTCCTCTTATTGCAACAGAAGTTGCATACTCATTGAAACTCATAAAAGAAATGTTTTGTTCCTTAGCGATGCGTAAGTTTTGAGCAATTCTTTTTTTAACCTGATCATCATAAAAAAGTCCATCCACTAAGTGATGTGATAATGCGTCAGCACCATTTTGTATAAGCCCTTTATCGGATAAATATTTTAAGGTGTCGGCACTAATTTTTCTTTGGGTGGATGCCCCTTGAATGAAATTATTATAAACACTATTTAACCATTCACTTGTTTGCAATTTATTCGCTGGGGACATCTCCGTATAGCGAAATGGCTCCGTAGCACTTTTAAATTTCCCAGCGTAAAATACCTGAGGCTGAATTTCCAATTTATCCAATAATCCTTTTAAAAACATGGTCTCATAAGAAAAGCCATTCCACTCTAATCCACCTTGAGGATGTGTGTAAATTTGATCGGCCACATTAGCAATCCAATAGCCTTTTTGCGTGATTGTTTCGCCGTATGCAACAATGAATTTTTTTGACTTTTTAAAATCCAATAAAGCTGCTCTAATTTCTTCAGATGCCGCATAACCATTTGGATTTTGTTGACATTTTATATAGATACCTTTTATGGAAGAATCTTTCGCAGCGAACTGAATTAAATTGATCAATTGAGACAAACTAGGTACTTTCCCTTTTTTCTTACTCAGCAATTCAGTAAAGGCATCCGACTTTGATTGTTCCGGGAAACTTTCAGCTAAATCCAACACTAATACCGAATTGGGTGTGACCAGTTTAGTTTCTTCACTTGACAAAGTAGTGGCAATGCCTACTATAAAAAATAAACCTATTAATGAAAATAGGATTAAGGATACTAAGGTTGCTAAAACTATTTTGAAAAAACTTTTCATGTTTTTGATTGATATTAAAAAAACAATTCGCTAAAATAGCCTGGACTAAAATAGGGTAACCCTGTAAAATTATGGATATTTGGGGTACTTTTACAATACTTCTATGAATAAAGTATACCTCTTGATAGGTGGCAATATGGGTGATCGAATGGCAAACTTGAAAGATGCAATCAACTATATTGAACTACAAGTTGGCAACGTACAGTTGTTATCTTCTGTTTATGAAACGGAAGCCTGGGGTCAAACAAATCAACCTAATTTTTTTAATCAAGCTTTATTGGTGCATACCCAATTAGCTAGTAATGAATTAATGAAAAAATTACTGGAAATTGAAAATTTAATGGGCAGAGTTAGGACCGTTAAAATGGGGCCTCGAACCATTGATTTAGACATCATTTATTTTAATAATGAAGTCATCACTTCGTCCTTAATTAGCATTCCCCACCCTAAATTAACAGAGCGTAAATTTGTCTTAACACCACTTGTTGAGATTGCTCCAAATTATATTCATCCCATTTTAAATAAATCAAATACCCATTTGTTGAAAGATTGTGGAGATTCTTTAGCTGTGTATAAAAAAACAAATAATTAAGCGCCTTGCTTACTATATTTGACCAGGAAGAATCTAAATAATATGAATTATCGTTTTATAGCAATTGAGGGGAATATTGGTGCGGGAAAAACAACGCTTTCACATTTATTATCACAACATTATAATGCAAAATTGGTACTCGAGGAATTTGCCGAAAATCCATTTTTGACAAAATTTTATGAGAACCCTAAACAATATGCTTTTCCATTGGAGTTGTTTTTTTTAGCAGAAAGGTTTAAGCAACAACAAGAAATGATTAAGCATAAAGATCTATTTCAGGAGGTAACCATTTCCGATTATATTTTTACGAAATGTTTGTTATTTGCAAAAGTGAATTTACCTGAAGAAGAATTTAGGTTATACCAAAAAATGTTTGACGTTTTTTATCAGCAACTCAACCCTCCTGATATCATCATTTATTTACACGCCCCAGTAAACAAGCTTCAGGGAAATATTAAAAAAAGAAATAGAAAATTTGAGCTTGCTATTCCCGATGAATATTTATTTAAAATTCAAGAGACCTATACAAGTTATATAAAACAGCATAATGTAAAGACCATTTTTGTGGATGCTAGCAATGCTGACTTTTTATATAACGAGGCTCATTTTAAAGTAATTACTGATGCTTTAGAAAAAGATTTAGAGGACGGCCAACACTATTTTAACTTGCTTTAATTAGTTACCCATGGAACCGAATCATATAGAAAATAAAACCGACGCTTTTGGTGCTTTACGCATTGCTGAATTTAGAAACCTAATGCTAGGTCGATTTTTATTTATCATGGGATTGAGAATGATGGGCACTTTGGTGGGTTGGTGGATCTACGAACTAACCAACCAGCCATTTGCCATTGGACTTATTGGATTGGCGGAAGTAATTCCCGCGGTTTCATTGGCATTATACGCAGGTCATGTGATTGATGTTAGCGAAAAACGAAAACTACTATTAAGAGGGGTTGTTTTGTATTGGATCTGCGCTTTGGGATTATTAGGCTTGTCTATTTATAATGACAAGGTTGATCATGCAAATAATAGTAATACGCTACTTATTGCCATCTTTATTTATTTTATTATTTTTTGTACCGGCATTATAAGATCCTTCACAGGACCAAGTTTTAGTACCATCGTTGGCGCCATTATGCCAAAAAATTTACTTCAAAATGCGACCACTTGGAATCAAGGTATCTGGCTTTCTGCCTCCATTTTAGGACATGCTATTGTTGGCTTTATTATTGCAGGATTTGGACATACCGGTGCCTTAATCGTTGTTGTGACCTTGGTATTTATTGGCTTTATATTTATTAGCAAAATAAACCCATTGCCTCCTCATAAGGATATTATCATTGATCAAAAACCAATGGAGAGTGTGAAAGAAGGCTTAAGATTTGTATTTAATACTAAAGAAGTATTAGGCGCTTTATCATTAGATCTTTTTGCAGTATTGTTTGGCGGAGCCGTAGCCATGATTCCTGTATTTGCAAAAGATATTTTAAATGTTGGTCCTATCGGATTTGGTTGGTTAAATGCAGCCTCTGACATAGGCGCGATGTTAATCATAGTGCTTATTACTATATTCCCCGTTCACAAGGGTCAAGGAAAAAAATTATTACTAGCTGTCGGAGGATTTGGAGTTTGTATTATCGTATTTGCATTATCAAAAATATTTTGGATATCATTTGCCGCATTAGTTTTAAGTGGAATTTTAGATGGCTTTAGCATGATTGTAAGAGGCACCATTGTACAATTAAAAACCCCCGACCATATGCGCGGTAGGGTTATGAGTGTAAACTCCATGTTTATTAATAGCAGCAATGAATTAGGGCAATTTGAAAGTGGCGTTGCTGCTAAATTAATGGGCGTAATTCCCTCTGTCATTTTCGGTGGCTCTATGACTTTACTAGTCGTATTTACCACCTGGTTTAAAGCACCTAGTTTAAGGAAAATGGAATACTAGTTATTTCGCCAATAAGCCGATCATTACATCATGCACCGCAGGACAAAATTCTGCATTCTTCATGGTAATTTTATCTCTTTTAAAGAAAACGTCCTCGTCCGTGTAAGGGAAGCGTTCGCAATCCGATGGACGATAATCATAAATACTGCAGGTATTGTCTGTATCCAAAAAAGGGCATGGCTTTGTTTTTACCACATAATCCCCCTCATTATCCATGGATAAATACTTTTCTATAAATTCAACTTCCTTCATCCCCATGGCCTTACTAATTCTTTTTATATCGGGCATTTTAAAACGAGGCGAATAATTTTTACAACATCTGGCACAATCCAAGCAATCAATTTTTTCAAATGCAGCTTCATGTAATTCCGGGAGTTGTTTTAGAATAACGCGTTTATCCACTCTCTTCAAAAAATTTTGAAACTTTTTGAGTATCTCTGGAGCAGGTGTTTCGTATAAATGTTCAACAGAAGGGTCTATCATGATTCAAAAGTAACCATTTTTAAGTCATCCACAAGCTTTCCCCACTCTACTTAAAAAGCATTTTATAGCCTCTAATATTTAAGTATCTTTGTGGCCATTTAAAACCCTTCTTTTATGTTGCAATCAAGTACGAATGGTGCGGAGTTTATCAAAAGACATATTGGCCCAAGTGATGCCGACACACAAAAAATGTTGGAAAGTATTGGCGCTAGTTCTTTAAACGAATTAATCGAAAAAACAGTTCCCAATAATATTCGCTTAAAAAAGCCAATGAATATTCCTAGTGGATTAACGGAGTTTGAAATGTTGCAATCCTTAAAAGCCATTGGCGAAAAAAATATTATTGCAAAAAACTTTATTGGACAAGGTTACTATGGCACGATTACGCCAAGTGTAATTTTGAGAAATATTTTTGAAAATCCAGGTTGGTACACACAGTACACACCTTACCAAGCGGAAATTGCGCAAGGCCGTTTAGAGAGTTTATTAAACTATCAAACCATGGTATCCGACTTAACTGGATTACCAATTGCAAACGCATCCTTATTAGACGAAGCAACTGCAGCAGCGGAAGCGATGGCTATGATTTTTAATCATGTAAATAAATCAGATACCATTACACAACCAAAATTGTTTGTGGATGCGCACATTTTTACACAAACAAAGGATGTATTGGTAACACGTGCTAATCCAATTGGCATTGAACTAGTGGAAGGCAATTATAATGCTACTGCTATGGACGGAAGTTTCTTTGGCGCCATTTTACAGTATCCAAATAGCCATGGAAGTATTGAGGAATATGAGGCATTCATTAACCAAGTACACGCAGTGGGCGGCTTGGTGATTGTAGTAGCAGACATTTTAGCATTAACCTTATTAAAAAGCCCAGGTGAATTAAACGCAGACGTTGCAGTCGGTAACACACAACGTTTTGGTGTACCAATGGGTTTTGGTGGACCACATGCTGCCTACTTTGCTACCAAAGACGAATTTAAAAGAGGCATGCCGGGTCGTTTAATTGGAGTGAGTGTAGACGCACAAGGAAATCGTGCATTAAGAATGGCCTTACAAACACGTGAGCAACACATTAAACGCGAAAAAGCAACTTCTAATATTTGTACTGCACAAGCTTTACTTGCGAATATGGCAGTTATGTATACCGTGTATCATGGACCGGCGGGATTAAAAAAGATCGCCGAAAAAGTACATGGCTTAGCTCAAAGTTTGGATCAGCAATTACAATCCTTAGGATTACAACAAGCAAATAATTTTTATTTTGATACATTGTTAGTAAGTGGATTTGACACTGCTGCTTTACAAAAATTAGCTACAGAAGCACAAATTAATTTTAACTACACAAGCAATGGGGCTGTGAGTATTACTTTGGACGAAACGACTTCTGCAAGCGATATTCAGCTAATAGTTGCTTTGTTTGAAAAGTTAACGGGTAAAAAAGCAGTTGCTCAAAATGCAGCAGTTAAAAATGCAAATATCCAACCTGCATTAGTAAGAACTTCTACCTACTTATTGCACCCCGTGTTTAATACCCATCATAGTGAAACACAAATGATGCGTTATATTAAGCATTTAGAAAATAAAGACCTTTCTTTAAATACGAGCATGATTAGTTTAGGAAGTTGCACTATGAAATTAAATGCAGCTACCGAAATGATTCCAGTAAGTTGGCCTGCATTTGGTGGATTACATCCATTTGCGCCAAGTCATCAAACATTGGGGTATCAAGAAATTGCAAAAGAATTAAGTGCCTACTTATGCGAAACCACAGGCTTTACTGCTTGTAGTTTACAACCTAATAGTGGCGCACAAGGTGAATACGCTGGTTTATTAACTATTCGTTCTTATCACCAAGCACGCAATGAATCACATCGCGATATTGTATTAATCCCAATTAGCGCACACGGAACCAACCCGGCAAGTGCGGTAATGGCAGGATTCAAAGTAGTGGTAGTGGCTTGTGATGAAGCAGGAAATATTGATTTTGCCGACTTGAAAGCAAAAGCCGAATTACATAAGGACAACTTAGGTGCCTTAATGGTAACCTACCCAAGTACACATGGAGTATTTGAAGAAACCATCATTGACATTTGTCAAACCATTCATGATTTTGGTGGAATGGTTTATATGGACGGTGCAAATATGAATGCGCAAGTAGGATTAACCAGTCCCGGTAATATTGGCGCCGATGTGTGTCACTTAAACTTACATAAAACCTTCGCCATCCCACATGGTGGTGGTGGACCAGGCATGGGCCCAATTTGTGTAAATGATAAATTAGCTCCTTTCTTACCAGGACATAATTATAATGGTGATGGCGCGAACGCAGTGAGCGCAGCTCCTTTAGGTTCTGCAAGTATTTTATTAATTAGCTACGCCTACATTAAAATGTTAGGTGCGGAAGGTTTAACACTTTCTACGGCTTATGCAATAATGAATGCAAACTATATGAAGTCAAGATTAGAAGATTGTTATACCATTTTATATGCAGGTAAAAATGGCACTTGTGCGCATGAATTTATCATTGACTTAAGACCATTTAAAGCAACTGCTGGTATTGAAGCAGAAGATGTTGCAAAACGTTTAATTGATTATGGATTCCATGCACCAACTATGAGTTTCCCAGTAGCAGGAACCATTATGATTGAACCAACGGAAAGTGAGGACAAGGCAGAACTAGATCGTTTTTGTGATGCTTTGATTGGTATTTACCATGAAATTAAAGCAATAGAAAATGGACAATTGGACAGAACAGACAATCCATTGAAAAATGCCCCACATACCCAAAAGGTAATTTGTGCTGAGGAGTGGAATCATGCTTACTCCAGACAAACGGCTGCTTTCCCATTACCTTATGTAATTGAAAGTAAGTTCTGGCCAACGGTAGCAAGGGTTAATAATACACATGGTGACAGAAATTTAGTGTGCACTTGCGAACCTGTTGCTTCCTATGCATAATAGGAATTGTACAATCGTGTAATTTTTAATTGATAATTTTAGAACAATTTTTATAGTACAAATGCCTCGTAAATACGAGGCATTTGTATGTTTAGCAAAACATAATAGCATTTAAAATATTAAGTCATTCGGCCTCCTATCTCATATCAGCGATAGTAGTAGCTTGCTGATTGTTGTTTAGCATAAATTCATATAGGCCTATAATTTTCTCTTTATCCCTTATGACTACATTCAATTTTTCTAAATCGGATTCCAATAATTTAAGTTTCTTATTATCGGAGATATAGCGCATTGGATAATCTTCAATGTTTGAAATAGAGCCAGTGCTATCAGTTTCGGCAATCATTTGACCGTCGCCTGTTAATACCCATAATATATTTAAATCTGGATAATGATTATGCACTTTAATCAAGATGTCTGAGCCTACTGAACCTAAATTTTTAAGCTGTTTTGCGTAATATCCATTTGACAAATTAATATTCCTTTCAAATGAATGCGGAGAGATGGTTTTGAACTGAAGATAGATGGCGATTCTTTCAATTGGTTTCATGATGTTAGGTTTAATAGTGAAATAATATATTCAATATTAAAACCAATCGTATTAGATAAGAAATTACTTAGGCCTCATTTAATTTATACTTAGGCCTCATTTTCAAGCTATATGTTATTCTTTTTCACTCAAAGCCAACCATCTTAATTCAGCTATTTCAAGCTCAGTATTAACTTTTGCAAGCTTTTCACTGTATGAAATAATCTCTTCATAGTTTAAAGCAGGATCATTTAATTTTTCTGTAAGTTCATTTTTCTTAGCCTCTAATTCAGGCATATTTTTATTCAAAGTCTCTAATTCTAGCTTTTCTTTGTAGGACATTTTCTCAACAGCTTTTTTCTCAACCACTACCGGTGCAGTATCTGTACTTTTTTCACTTACCGCAGTTGCATTTGCTTTTGAAGTAGTGATATCAGAGCTCACCGACGTATAACTTTGCTTTGATTTTTCAAGAATTCTAAACTGAGTATAATTACCAGGGTAATCTCGAATTACACCATCACCTTCGAATATAAATAAGTGATCAACTAGCTTATCCATAAAATACCTGTCGTGAGACACCAACAATACGCAACCTGCATAGTCCAATAAAAATTGTTCTAAAACCGCCAAGGTTGGCAAATCCAAGTCATTCGTAGGCTCATCTAGAATTAAGAAGTTGGGATTCTTAAATAGTATGGTTAATAATTGTAACCTTTTTTTCTCTCCTCCGCTTAAAGCACTTAAATAGGTGTACTGCTTGTCGGGGGTGAATAAAAACAATTCTAAAAATTGAGCCGCGCTTAATGAACCTCCACTTGCTAATGGAAACTGCTCAGCAAAAGTTTTCAAATATTCAATAACACGCATATCCTTTTTATAAACCAGCCCTTCTTGACTAAAGTGCCCGAAAACAATGGTCTCTCCTACATTAATTTTACCACTATCTGGCTCTGTAATGCCTTGTAATATTTGAAGAAAAGTACTTTTACCTACACCATTTTTTCCCACGATGCCAATACGCTCACCCTTGCTAAATGTATAATCAAAACCTTTTAATACGACCAATTCGCCATAGGATTTATATACTTTTTTAGCTTCGATAATTTTACCTCCAAGGCGCGTCATCTTCATATCCAATTGCAAATTGGTATCATCAATTTTTTGCTTTGCCTTTGCTTCTACTTCATAAAAATTATCCTGTCTACTTTTACTTTTAGTCGTTCTAGCCTTAGGTTGCTTTCGCATCCATTCTAGCTCCTTCCTAAATGTATTTTTTGCTTTGTCGATACTTGCTAACTCAGATTCAATACGCGCCGCTTTTTTCTCTAAATAATTTTCGTAATCACCTTTGTAACTATATAATTTTTCTCTTTCCAATTCCCAAATTTCATCTGTTACCGCTTCCAAAAAATATCGATCATGCGATACCAATAATAAAGTCACTTTTTCTTGTTCTAAATAATTTTCCAACCACTCAATCATATTTAAATCCAAATGATTGGTAGGCTCATCCATCAATAACAAAACATGCTTAGGTTCAAATCCGATTTGAATTAAAGTTTTAGCTAAAGACACCCTTTTACGCTGACCCCCGCTTAATTTAGCTACTGGCTGTTCTAAATGGTGAATATTTAATTGCGTTAAAATAGTTTTTACTTTTGACTCAAAATCCCAAGCATTATTTTCCTCCATTTCCATAATCGCATTGGTAATTAAATCCTCGTCCTCCGACTCCATGGCCATTTCATAATTACTAATGGCTTTCATAGTAGGATGGTCTTGATTAAACAAATTCTGTGTAACCGTAGCCGTTTCGATAAACTGAGGCTCTTGTTCAAACATTACTAAGTGAACGTCCTTATGAATTTTACAAGTGCCTGCGTCGGGATGCTCCTTGCCTGATAAAATACGTAGTAAAGTGCTTTTTCCAACCCCATTTCGGGCAATCAAGGCAATACGGTCACCTTCATTGATGTTAAAACTAATACCCTTAAATAATGGGGTAATTCCATAACTTTTTGTGAGGCCTTCAACAGATACATAATGCATGCCGCAAAGATAAGTCCCACATGCAAGGAAGCCGTATTTTATTGTACTTTTGTCCTGAACAAACTTAAATAGTTGACAAGATGAAGCAATTTGAGGTGCCTACTGGCTATAGAAGTCCATTGATTACTGCTATTAAGCAAAAAAGAAAAGCAGACGATAAACTAAAAAAGGATTTTAGTCCCACCTTACTTGACTTAGGTACTGTTCAGTTTTATTTAGCTAGGCATTTTGGATTTTGCTATGGCGTTGAAAACGCAATCAACATCGCATATAAAACGATTGAAGAAAATCAAGGTAAAAGAATATTCTTATTAAGTGAAATGATTCACAACCCACAAGTGAATGCCGATTTAATTCAAAAAGGCGTTCAGTTTTTACATGATACAAATGGAAATTCTATTATACCGCTTGACGAATTAAATTCAAATGACGTAGTCATGATTCCAGCTTTTGGAACGACGCTGGAATTAGAAAAAATTATTAATGACAAAGGAATTGAAATTCAAAAATATAATACCACTTGCCCCTTTGTAGAAAAGGTTTGGAATCGTAGTGAGCAAATCGCAAAAAAAGGTTATTCCATTATTATTCATGGAAAACCAAAACATGAAGAAACAAGAGCTACATTTTCACACGCCGCCTCCAATACCCCAACACTGATTGTTAATGACATGCATGAAACTAAAATGTTAGGGGCTTATATTCTTGGAAAATTATCGGATGAGGATTTTGAACAGCATTTTGCAAAAAGATACTCTACTGGATTTAATCCAAAATTAGATTTAGACAAAATAGGTGTTGTCAATCAAACCACCCAATTAGCTACAGACACCCAAGCCATTTCAGATTATTTGAAAAACGTGATGGTTGAAAAATATGGTGCTGAAAAAATTGAAGCTCATTTCGCTGAAACAAGGGATACGCTATGCTATGCCACCAATGATAACCAGTCAGCTGTTATAGGATTATTAGAAACCGAAGCTGATTTAGCGATTGTCATGGGTGGAAAAAATAGTAGTAACAGCTCGCATTTAGTTGAATTATGTGAACAAAAACTGCCCACTTATTTCATTGATGATTCAAGTAAAATTATCAATGAAAATGAAATTATTTCTAATGACTGGAAAACAAAAAATGCAGTTAAGGTAAACAACTACATTCCCAAAAAACCGATAGTCAAAATTTTAATGACTAGTGGCGCTAGTTGTCCTGATGCAGTAGTAGAATCTTCTATTCAAAAAATTGCTAATTACTTTGGAAAGCAAAATGAACTTGAAAAATTAATTAATGAGTGGATTGAAGATTAACCAATTCTTTCCTTAGCCCATTGTAATGCTATTTCAAATTGTTGTTCTTTAGTAATATGACTATTGTCCAAAACAATTGCATCATCAGCTTGTTTAAGAGGGCTATGCTCCCTAGTACTATCAATTAAATCTCTATGTTGTAAATTTTCGGCAACTTCTTCTAAAGTTATATTTGGATCCGTTGCTTTTAGCTCTAGTAATCGACGATTCGCTCTAATTAAGGGGTCTGCAGTTACAAACAACTTTAACTCAGCTTGCGGAAATACAACCGTACCAATATCTCTACCATCCATTACAATTCCCTTGTCAATTCCCATTGCCTGTTGTTGCGCTACAGCAAAATCTCTAACAGCTGCAATGGCTGCAACTTCACTCACTTTTGAACTAACCTTCATTTCGCGTATTAAGCTTTCTACATTTTCACCATTTAAGTAAATGTCACTTTTTTGAGTTTGACTATTGAATTCGAAATGTAATTTAATATTATGTAAAGCGCTTTCAATAGCTGATTGGTCGTCAAAAGCAATGTTATTTCGCATGAAATATAAAGCTATTGAACGGTACATGGCTCCTGTATCAATAAATACATATTCCAGTTTAGTAGCTAAGGCCTTTGCTAAGGTACTTTTGCCGCAGGAAGAAAATCCATCAATTGCAATAATTATTTTTTTTGACATAGCTATTTATTGAGCAACAGTGATGGTTTGTGTTTTTGGCAAATTGGCATTTCGTATCGCAATTTGACGAACAGCAGTTGAAACAACTTCTCTCAATGCATTTTTAGAAATTTCATCCTCTCCTACCATGGCTGGCACACCCGCGTCTCCGCCTTCTCTGATTGATTGTACCAATGGTACTTGTCCAAGAAATGGAAGGTCATATTCCGATGCTAAATTTCTTCCTCCCTCCTTACCAAATAAATAATATTTATTATTTGGCAATTCAGCTGGGGTAAAGTATGCCATATTTTCAACCAAGCCAATAATAGGAACTTTTACATTCGCTTGTCCAAACATCGCAATTGCTTTTTTAGCATCAGCTAATGCTACTGTCTGAGGTGTGGTTACAATTACTACGCCTGTTACAGGAACCGTTTGCATAATGGTTAAATGAATGTCACCAGTGCCTGGCGGCATATCAATTACTAAATAATCTAATTCTCCCCAATCCACGTCGGTAATGAACTGTCTAATCGCACTGCTGGCCATTGGACCTCTCCAAACAACTGCGTCTTTTTCATCAACAAGCAATCCAATACTCATTAAACTAATTCCAAATTTTTGAATGGGTATAATAATGCCTTCTCCATTCTCATCTTTCATTAAGGGTCGTTGACCTCTCACACCAAACATAATGGGCACACTTGGTCCATAAATATCAGCATCCATCAATCCCACTTTTGCACCGCCTTCCGCTAATGCTAGCGCAAGATTTGCAGAAACAGTACTTTTTCCAACTCCACCTTTTCCACTCACTACTGCAATGATATTTTTTACTTTCGATAAAATTTTATCATCTGTTTTACGAAGCGAGGTAGTATTTGAAGTAAATCCAACTGTTATGATCGCCTCTTTATTGACAAGTAATTTTATTGCATTTTCACAAGCATTTTTCATCAAGTCCTTCATAGGACATGCTGGAGTTGTTAGCACAATCGTGAAGCTCACATTAAGCCCCTCAATTTTGATATCTTGTATCATATTCAAAGTCACCAAGTCCTTTCCTAAATCAGGCTCTTGCACGTTACTTAATGCTTTTAGTATGTCTGCTGCTGTCATTTTTGAAGTTTTTGTTAAAATGTTTAAAACAGGTACAAAGTTAACTGATGCAGGGCTTATTTTCGCAAAAATTTGAACCATCTCGCTTAAATTTGTGCTGTCATGAAAAAATCAATTTTATTACCCATTATTATATTATTAAGCTTTTTAAGTCAAAATGCTTTTTCTCAACAAGCAACAGCTAATAATCCAAATATTTATCGGGATTCTGTGGTTCAGTTATATGGAGTTGTCATGACGGCCGATAGCTTAAAAGCAATCCCATATGCGAGTGTTGTAGTAAATAAAAAAGGAAGAGGCACAATAACCAATAATGATGGGGTTTTTTCAATTGCAGTAAATAAAGGCGAAAAAATCATTTTTACTTGTATTGGCTTTAAAGACCGTATCATTTCAATACCTGCCAACTTAGAGGGTAACCAATATAGTGTTATTCAATTAATGGTAAATGATACTAATTTTTTACCTGCAACTATTTTAAAACCTCGACCTACACGTGCGCAATTTGAGCGAGATTTTGTGAATGCTAAAGTGGACGACGACTTATATGAAACCGCTAGAAAAAATACAAGCGAAGCTCAAAAAAGAATTATTCTTGCAAGTTTACCTCGCGATGGAAAAGAAGCTGTTGGTGCATCCCTTACAAACCAAGCATCGAAATACTATTATTCAGGACAATTGCCTCCAATGAATATTTTGAATCCTGCCGCTTGGAAAAGTTTTATCAACTCATGGAAAAGAGGGGACTTTAAATCAAAAAATTAATTTTAACATAGCAACATGCAAAATTTAATAAAGACGGTTGCCGTTATTGGCGCCGGAACAATGGGAAATGGCATTGCGCATGTGTTTGCTCAAAAACAGTTTAAGGTTCATTTGATTGATACCAATACTTCAATTATAGAAAAAGCATTGAATACCATATCAAAGAATTTGGATCGTCAAATTAGTAAAGGAATTATAAGTCAAACTGATAAAGAACAATCTCTTTCGCGCATTTCAACCTTTCAATCCATTGTATCAGGATTATCCGATGTTGATTTAGAGATTGAAGCCGCCACTGAAAACAGTGCCATCAAAAAAGATATTTTCAAACAAATGGATGAATTTGCAAATGAGCATTGTATTTTATCAACCAATACTTCCTCCATATCAATTTCTGAATTAGCCTCTGTTACGAATAGACCTAACAAAGTTATAGGCATGCATTTCATGAACCCCGTGCCTGTTATGAAACTAGTAGAAATTATCAATGGTGCTAAAACAGACGAAGCGACAACCTATACCATTGTTGAACTAACAAAAACGATTGAGAAAATTCCTTGTGTTGTAAAAGATGCACCAGGGTTTATCGCAAATCGAATTTTAATGCCTATGATAAACGAAGCCATCATTGCTTTTTCTGAAGGGATTAGCGATGCGGCTACCATTGATCAAATTATGAAACTAGGCATGGCACATCCAATGGGACCTTTGCAACTAGCTGATTATATAGGTCTTGATGTTTGCAAAAACATTTTAGACATTATGCATGAAGGATTTAAAGATGATAAATACGCACCTTGCCCATTACTCATTCATATGGTTAAAGAAGGAAATTTAGGCGTAAAAACGGGTAAAGGATTTTACACCTATTAAAAGACCGTTTTCAATAAAGTCGCGGCATTTATATTCGACTTTATTATTCTTTTAAATCTGTCGAGAAAGTTACGCCTTGCAAGTCAGCCATTTTATTCATCACTTCCTCAAGACGATGTTTGGGTATTCCAATTTTTAACTCCACAAATAATTGTGCAATTTGTTCCACAACCGAACAATTATAATATTTAACAACCATCATCACTTCATTCATTTTTTGATAATCAAAACAAAGCGTGTACGTTATTTCAACTGGCTTCTGAACAATAGGAGATAATTGCAATGCCAGGGATGTTGCTGTTTTATAAGCATTTATTAATCCTGGGACACCTAATAAAGTACCCCGAAAATACCTTACAACGACCACCATAATATTGGTTAATTGCTTACTATCAACTTGTCCGAGAATAGGCCTTCCTGCCGATCCTGCCGGCTCTCCGTCATCACTTACCCTAAAAGTTGACCCATCAATTCCAATGCGGTAAGCTAAGCAATGATGAACCGCTTTGGGATGCTCTTTTTTTAGCAAAGCCAATTGTTTTTTACAAGTATCTATATTTTGTACTGGAAAACTATACGCTAAAAACTTACTGCCCCTATCCTTAAATTCGGCTATAGCTGGTTGCTCAATCGTATTGTAAAAAAAAGGTTCCATTTAAATAATGCTAAATAATAACAGCGCAAAGCTAACTCATAATGGTCAATCATTAGTAACATTGCAGTATGAGTTTACAAGCATTAAAGCAGCACCTTAAACAAGCGTTAGCAAGCGAATATGAAAGTATTGAATTGAATAGCTTATTGGCTATTTTATTTGAACATTTCACAGGCTGGAATCAAATCCAACAAGTACTTAACAAGGATGCTAAACTTGACCCCCATCAGGAAACTGCAATTTTGGAAGCTGTTGATTTTTTGAAAAATGGAAAGCCCATTCAATATATAACTGGGAAAGCTTGGTTTATGGGAAACGAATTTTTGGTCAATGAAAATGTATTAATTCCTCGTCCTGAAACTGAAGAATTGGTGGATTGGATTATTGAATACGCTACCATAAAAGAAAAAGCATTGCAAATACTAGATGTTGGAACAGGATCAGGCTGTATTCCTATTTCCTTAAAACTGGCATTGCCTAATTGCATGTTAACGGGTTTAGATATCAGCGACACCGCATTAAATGTGGCTAAACAAAATGCTAAAACTTTGAACACTGAAATTAATTGGTTAGAGGAAGATATTTTAAATGCTGCCTACTTGCCAAATCAATATGATATTATCGTTAGCAATCCACCTTATATCCCCTTTAAGGAAAATGTAAACATGCAAGTGCAAGTGAAAAACTATGAGCCCAGCATTGCCTTATTTGTAACCAATGAAGATCCGCTCATTTTTTATCGTGTCATTGCTAGATTAGGTAAACAATATTTAAATCCTAATGGTCAACTATTTTTTGAATTACACTATGACCAAGGAAAAGCATTACTAGCCTTATTTGATGAAATGGGTTACCATGCCGAATTGAGACAGGATATGTTTGGTAAAGACAGAATGTTAAGGGCAAGTCTAAAAGTTAATAAATAATAACTTTAGTGTGACGGGTCAACGGCTACTACTGGCGTAGCGCCCAATTGTTTAATTATTTGCATCACCTGAATTGTCACCCCAAGATTCGCTACACTATCCCCGTTGATAACAACTGAGGGCTTATCTGTTTCCTTACCTAAAAATGTTTTTAATTGACCTGATAATGAATCTATCAAAACGGGTGTTGAACCAATAAATAAATGCTGATCCTTGTCAATGGTAACCACCACAGTTTGCTTAGCCTTAGTATCACTCGCTGATTTAGGATTAGATACTTTAATAACATTGGGATTGGCTAAAGTAGAAACAATCAAAAAGAATAATAATAATATAAACAATATATCATTCAATGCGCCTGTATGCACTTCGGGTTGGTCTCTTAATCGCTTTCTTAAATTCATACTCTTAAATTAGGAATGCGTTGTTTCTTGTAAAATGTCTAGAAAATCGGCACTTGCCACTTCCATTTTATTGGCTGCTTTATCAATTTGAGTTGATAAATAATTGTGACCTACATAAGCAATCAATCCAATAATTAAACCTGTTGCAGATGTAATCATTTTAGTATAAATACCTCCTGCGATGGTGTTTAATGTATACTCACCAGTTGAAGCAATACCATAAAATAACTGGACCATACCTACAATGGTTCCTAAGAATCCAAACATAGGCGCAATGCCTGCAACCAATGACAATATATTTAAATTACGTTCCATGGAATACATTTCTAATCGCCCTACATTTTCCATGCTTTTTTCAATCGCATCCAAAGGCTTACCAATTCTCATTAATCCCTTTTCAATCATTTTGGCAACTGGATGATCAGCGCCTTTTGCTATACTTTTAGCAGCACTTATATTGCTTGACAACAAATGATCCTTGATGATGGACATGAAATTTGGATCAACCGCACTCGCTTTTTTTATGGCTAATAAACGCTCAATGAAAACAAAAATGGCGATAACTAATAATGCATATAAGGGATACATAATCCAGCCTCCCTTTTGCAATAAACTAATCAAAGAGATTTTATTTTCAGCAACATCTAACAAATACAACATACGCTATTATTTATTTTCTAAAGTTAATTTATTTCTACCAAATTTACCAATACTTCTACCGCCTTTAGCATATCTCTAACACCTATCCATTCATGCTTGCTATGAATGGCTTGCATACCCGTGAAAATATTTGGCGTAGGCAATCCCATAAAGCTCATACGACTTCCGTCAGTTCCTCCTCGAATAGGACTTATTTTAGGCTCCACACCAACTTTTTTATACGCTTTTAATGCGCGTTCAGAAATAGCCGGATGATGATCCAATACTTCTCTCATATTTCTATACTGCTCGGTTATTTCCATGCGCAACTTAACATTTGAAAAATTAGTATTGGAACGCACAACATCCTCTGCAATTTGAAATAACCTATCGGCATGCATTTTTAGTTGTGGCGTATCAAAATCGCGTACCAAAAATTCAATACGTGCTTTTTCAGCACCGCCTTCAATATGATTTGGATGAATAAAACCAACTCTATTTTCCGTATGTTCAGGACACCATTCATTTTGTGGCAAAGCCGCAATAATATGGCCTGCCGCTTTAATGGCGTTTTGCATAACACCCTTGGCTGCACCTGGATGGGCAATGACTCCGTCAATATGTAGGACTAAATAATCGGCACTAAAAGTTTCCATTTCAAAACATCCAATTTCCCCACCATCTAATGTATATCCATAATCAGCGCCTAACTTTTTGATGTCCAATTTTTCAGTACCTCTGCCAACTTCTTCATCAGGTGTAAATAATATTTTAATATCCCCATGTTGAATATGGGAATGCTGCATCAGATATTTAGCCATCTCCATGATAATGGTAACACCTGCTTTATCATCAGCTCCCAACAAAGTTTTACCAGAAGCTGTAATAATCATATCCCCAATGAACTCTTTTAAATATGGATATTGGTTGGTAGTAATTACTTGGCTGCTATCATCAGGCAATACAATGGGCGCTCCATCATAATTTTGATGCAGGATGGGCTTTACATTGGTGCCGCTGCAATCAGGCGCAGTATCAACATGTGCACAAAAACAAATCACAGGAATAGCATTGTTATTCGCCTCTCCCTCTTTAGCATTTGAGGCTGATATATTTGATGGAATTGTTGATGGAATTGTCGATGGAATTGTCGCCATGACATAACCATGCTCATCCAAATGAGCATCTTTAATTCCTATTTCCAATAATTCAGCTACTAATAATTCAGATAGATTTTTTTGATTACTAGAAGAAGGAAATGTTAAACTATTGGGGTCACTTTGTGTGTCAATTTTTACATAACGCATGAATCTTTCCGCCACTGAAATTGCATTTAATTCCATATTATCAAGTAGTTGTTAATTTGAAGAAATAATTTGTAGCTATTTTTTTTACGAATACTACTTTTTTTTTGATTTTATTAAGTAGTTAGCTAAATGAAGATAATTTGAATTTGTCGAATAAAAAAGGCGCTCCGAAATTTGGAACGCCTTAACAATTTATACTAAGTATACTATTGAAATAGTAAATACTTAAAGAAATTAAAACTCAGTGATGATTTTTGAAGGAGTGTCAATATTTACTAATTCTAAATCAAAAATTAAATCTTGACCAGCTAATGCATGATTTGCATCTAATACGACTACTTCCTCTTTTACCTCAACTACGATTACTTGAAATTGTTGACCCTGACCATTATTCATAGTAAGTGCCATCCCTACTTCAGGATTTAAATCTGGAGGGAACTGTGTTTTTGGGAACTCAACAATCATTTCTGGTTGTTTTGGACCATACGCCTCCATAAATGGAATATTAATAGTTTTTTTATCACCTACTTTCATTCCTAAAACTCCGTTATCAAAACCAGGAATAACCATCCCGCTTCCAACTTCGAATTCTAATGGTGCTCTTCCATTTGATGAATCAAAAACTTCGCCATTAGTTAAAGTACCATGATAATGCACTTGAATGGTATCTCCTTTTGTTACTTGTTGCATATTGTATTTTTTAAATAAAGCGCCTAGGGCACAAAGGGCAAAAGTACATAATTATGGCAGATAAACTAACT
>Ga0114975_10001008_pt1 | contig 20568 bp, 22 predicted proteins | sample S_130626_EF_Meta_FD_87031 | JGI IMG/M metagenome (GOLD analysis project Ga0114975, IMG submission 87031) | Freshwater microbial communities from Lake Simoncouche, Canada to study carbon cycling - S_130626_EF_MetaG | ecosystem: Environmental > Aquatic > Freshwater > Lake | place: Lake...
AAGGAATTGATATTGTAATGTCGGTGGACGTTTCAGGAAGTATGTTGGCCAAAGATTTCAAGCCCAACCGAATGGAAGCTTTGAAGGATGTTGCTGAGAACTTTGTAAAAGGAAGACCAAATGACCGAATAGGATTGGTGGTTTATGCCTCAGAAGCCTATACAAAATGTCCCGTAACAAGTGACAAAGCGGTGGTTATGGATGCCATTAGAAGTATAAAATACGACAATGTACTTCAGGACGGAACTGGAATTGGAATGGGATTAACCACGGCAATTAACCGTTTGAAAGACAGCAAGGCAAAAAGTAAAATTGTGATTTTAATGACCGATGGGGTAAATAATTCTGGTTTTATTGAGCCACAAACAGCTTCTGATATTGCACAACAATACGGAATTAAAGTGTATACAATTGGAATTGGATCTAACGGAATGGCTGATTTTCCATATGCAATAGCTCCAAACGGGCAGTTTTTGTTTAGAATGATGAAAGTAGAAATTGACGAAGCGTTACTTCGATCTATTGCAAAAAATACAGGTGGAAAATATTTCCGAGCTTATAGCAATCAAAAGTTAGAATCCATTTATAATGAGATTAACAAATTAGAAACAACTGAAATTCAGGAGTTAAAATTCTATGATTATGATGAAAAATTTAGGCCTTTTGCGCTGTTTGCCGGGTTGTTATTATTGTTAGAATTAGGATTACGAAACACATTATTTAGAAGTTTTATTTAATTTGATATCATAAAGAAATTGGTGTTTAATAAAAATATATGTACGAATTAGACGAAAAAAAATATTTGCCTTTATTATTTATCATTCCAATTTTGGTGGTGGTATTCTTATTCAATTTGTATTGGAAAAGAAAAAAACAACAAGAATTTGGTGATTTAGAAATGGTAAAAAAACTGAGTCCTGAAAGTTCAGGATTCAAAACAGGACTTAAATTTGTTGTTTTAACACTTGCTTTTGCCTGTTTGGTTATCGGTTTGGTTAATCCAAAAATCGGAACAAAATCGGAGACCATTAAACGGGAAGGGATTGATATTGTATTTGCAGTTGACGTTTCAAAAAGTATGCTTTGCGAAGATGTTGCGCCAAGTAGATTGGAAAAAAGCAAGCAAATTGTTTCACAAATCATCAATCAATTAGTGGGCGATAGAATTGGAATTGTAGCCTACGCTGGTAGCGCTTTCCCGGTTTTGCCAATTACTACTGACTATGGTGTTGCCAAAATGTTTTTACAAAGCATGAATCCATCCATAGTTTCTTCGCAAGGAACTTCATTGGATGAAGCCATAAAATTATCTTCCACTTATTTTGATGATGATAAAAAAACGAGTAAGTTATTAATTTTAATTTCTGATGGTGAAGACCATTCTGAAGGGGCGATTGATGCTGCTGAAGAAGCGAATAAATTAGGATTAAAGATCATTACAATTGGAGTTGGAACCCCAAAAGGCGGTCCAATTCCATTAAAAGAAAATGGCAGAGTGGTCAGTTTTAAAAGAGACCAAAATAACGAAGTTGTAGTTACAAAATTGAATGAAGAAAGCTTAAAAGTCATTTCAAAAAATACCAAAGGCGGTTATATTAATGGAAATAATACCAAGGAAGTTCTGGAATATATTAAAAAGGCATTGGATAATATTGAAAAAAACGAGTTTGAAGCGCAGCAATTCACCGACTATAATTCGCAATTTCAGTGGTTTTTAGGGATGGCATTTTTTCTATTATTTTTAGATGTTTTCTTTTTGGAGAAAAAAACGGAATGGTTGAAAAAGTTGAATTTATTTAATGAAAAAGCATAATGAAGAAATTAATACTATATAGTTTTATCTTGTTTTCTTTTGCAATTTTCGCTCAAGAAAAGGATTTTCATTTGACTAAAGCAAATGATGAATTTGCTGATAAAAAATATGCAGATGCTGAAGCCGAATATCGAATTTCACTTTCAAATAATCCTAAAAAATCTATTTCTGCCTATAATCTAGGAAATGCTATTTACAAACAAAACAATAATTCAGAAGCTTTATTTTCTTATGAAAATGCTATAAAAAACGCTACTGTAAGACCAGAAAAACACAAAGCTTTTCATAATTCTGGTAACATTTACATGAAAGAAAAAAATTATTCGGCTGCTGTTGAAGCCTATAAAAATGCCTTGCGAAACAATCCAAATGACGAAGAAACCAGGTATAATTTTGCTTTAGCAAAAAAAATGCTGAAGAACAATCCTCCGAAAAAAGACGACAAAAAAGACAAGAAGGATAAGAAAAAAGACGACAAAAAGAAAGACGATAAAAAAGAGAAAAAAGACGAAAAGAAGGACGAAAAGAAAAAAGAAGATAAGAAAGACGGAGATCAAAAAAATAAAAACGATCAAAAAAACAATCAAGACGGACAGCCAAAGCCTAAACCTGGAGGAATCCAAAAAGAACGCGTTCAAAATTTATTAGACGCTGTAAATAACGAGGAAAAGAAAATTCAAGATAAAGTAAATGCCAAAAAAGTGAAGGGCAAACCAATTCAAACAGAGAAAGATTGGTAATATTTAGTGTAAGTGTTTATTCGTTTATTTGTTTAATCGAAACCTAGATTAAGCAAATAAACAATTCAACGATTAAACGATTAAACAGATCAACAATTAAACAAGTAATGAAAAGATATTTAATTCTATTATTCTTAAGTTTTCAAGCGATGATAGCTCAAGTACAATTTGAGGCTAAAGTCAGCAAACAAACCCTTGGATTAAACGAACGTCTTCGTATCGATTTCACGATGAATGATGATGGTGATAACTTTACCCCTCCCAATTTTGAAGGGTTTAAAATTGTTGCTGGTCCAAGCCAACAAGTGAGTCAATCCTGGATTAATGGTAGGAGTTCATTCAATAAAACCTATTCCTATTTTTTATTGCCTATGCAAAAAGGAACGCTAGTAATTCGTCAGGCTTCCATTGATATTCGAGGGCAAATTTATAAAACATCGCCAATTAAAATTACGGTTACTGCAGCTGTAGAACAACCTAGAGATCCCAATGATACTCAAGTATCTGCTGACCAATCGTTGCACTTAGTAGCCGAAATTTCAAAAACAAATCCGTATTTAAATGAGCCAATAACGGTAGTTTATAAAATCTATTTTAGCTATAATATTGGAATAACCAATTGGAGAGAATTAGACAAACCAAAATACAATGATTTTTGGAGTCAGAATATTGACATCAAACAATTGGTAGCTGAAGAAGGAAGATACAACGGTGAAAAATACCGTTTTGTAACCCTTAGAAAAACCGTTTTATATCCTCAAAAATCAGGTAAATTAGTAATTGAGCCATTGTCATTGGATGTTGATGTTCAATTGCCTTCGAATCGTAGAAATATTTTTGGACAAGTTCTATTAGTTGAAGATCACAAACGGGTTTCAGCTGGAGCAAAAACCATTAACGTAAAAGCACTTCCTGAGGCTGGAAAACCTGCAGATTTTTCCGGCGCAGTTGGCCGTTTTGCCTTTAAAGTTACGCCATCAAAGACCAATATTAAATCAGGAGAAAGTCTGGATTTGGACGTGAGTGTTTCAGGAACAGGAAACCTAAAATTGTTTACTTTACCTAAGCCAATTGTTCCAACAGCTTTAGAAATGTATGATCCAGTTCATAGTGAAAAAGTGGCTACTCCACTTTCGGGTATGTCGGGAAGAATTTCTGATAAATACGCAATTATTCCACAATACAAAGGAAAATATCCAATAAAACCCATGACATTTACCTATTTTGATTTGGGTTCTAAAAGTTATAAAACGGTTACTTCGCCTGAAATTATGATTAATGTTTTAGAAGGGCCAAATGCTTCTGATAATTCGGTTGCAGCAACGTCCGACACAAAAAAGGCGGCAGTTTTAAGTTCGGCACAATTTAAATTTATTAAATTGAAAACCGATTTGATTTCCATCAAACAAAGTGATTTTTATGGATCAACATTGTTTTACTTATTCACGCTATTGCCATTTTTATGTATTCCTATTATTGTTATTTTCAAAAAGAAAAAAGAAGCTATTGATGGCGATGTTGCAGGTAACAAAATCAAATTATCAAATAAACTAGCTAAAAAATATTTATCGGAAGCACAAAAAGAAATTGGAAACAAAGAACCGTTTTACATTGCTTTAGAAAAGGCAATGCACAATTTCTTGAAAGCCAAAATCAATATTGAAACTTCAGAAATGAGTAAGGAAAAAATCAGTGAAATTTTATTGGAAAGAAAAGCCAATCCAGAATCCATTTCAGCATTTATCAATCTGACGGAGAATTGTGAATTTGCAAGATACGCGCCGTCATCAAGCACGGCAATTCAACAAGATTACGATAAAGCGGTAACGATTATTTCAGAATTAGAAAAGCAAATTGTTTAAATTTTGAACCACAAAAGGCACAAAGATTTTAAAAAATTGGGGCACGAATTACACCAATTGGCACCAATTTTAAATTAAAGAAGTTAGAATAGCAGTTTAAAAAAACAAAAAATGAAGAATTTACTTTATATACTATTACTTACAACGCAAGTTTTCTTTGCTCAAAAAGGGTTTGAAAATGGGAATGCATTGTATCAAAAAGGAAAATACCAAGAAGCAATTAAAGCCTATGAAACCGAATTATTTGCAAAAAATCAATCGGCAGAATTGTATTTTAACATAGGGAATTGCTATTACAAATTGAATAAAGTGGCGCCGTCGATTTACAATTACGAAAAAGCATTGTTGCTAAATCCTGACGATGTTGAAATTCAAAACAACTTAAAATTTGCTCAAAAACTCCAAATTGACGATATAAAAACGATAGAAAAAGTTGGTTTCAATAAAGTAATTCAAGATTTTACCAACACCTTTAATTACAATACTTGGGGCGGAATAACCGTTGGATTATCCATTGTTTTTTTATTATTTTTTGTGGGATATTATTTCTCACAAATCACCGTTTCCAAAAGATTGTTTTTTCTGGGAATGTTTGTGGTAATGCTACTCTTATTGGTGAGTGTTTCATCCGCTATTTTTGAAAAAAATCAATTCAATAACGACCAACCTGCTATTGTATTTTCTGAAGTAGTATCGGTGAAAAGCGAGCCTAAAGTGGGCGCTGCGGATGCTTTTATGTTGCACGAAGGAACCAAGGTTTATATAATGGAAACACTTGATAATTGGAACAAAATTCAACTGACTGACGGTAATGAAGGTTGGATTGAAAACAGCGCAATTAAGAGATTGAAGTAAGATTTATTTTATCGATTTTACCTTAATCTACTTATACCATTCTTCAATTGACGGGTAAATTATTTCGGCCGTTTTCTGTATCGGATTGAAGAAATAGGAGTTGTCAATCGTCGATTTTTTGGCAAAAGTGTAATCAAAATTAATTTTTTGAAACAAGCTCAAAAGTACACTAAGCATTAAAATCATTTTTAAAAGTCCAAAAACACTTCCCATTACTTTATTTACAATTCCCAAACTGGCTAAATTGGCCATCTTAGTTAGGAATTTTGCCAAAAATGATATTCCAATAACTACCAAAATAAAGGTGATAATAAATGCTACAATTTGTATGGTTTTAGGGTTCCAGGAAACATGACTGCCAACAATTGATTTCAGTAGGTACGAGAATTTTATTGCAACATAAATTCCTATTAGAAGCGATACAAACGAAGCCAATTCAATAAAAAAACCATTCCAAAAACCACGAACAAATCCGTAAATTAATAATCCGCCCAGAAAAATATCTAAATAACTCATGTAAAAAGAATAAAGAACAAAGATAAAAGAATTATCCAGTATCGATTGTGCGTTGTCAAATTCCAACTTACTATCTTTGTCGAAATAAATTCAGATTTCAGATTTCAGATTTCAGATTTTATAATTTATAATTCACAATTAATTTTAAATGTCAAGAGATATACAACTCAAAGAGCGCTGGGAAAATTTGGTGTCCCTACTTTCAGAACAATTTTCACAAGGGGAAGATTTAGATTTGGATGCCATCATTTATTTAATCGGAGTTCAGGAGCTGGGAAAAATTCATCAAACCTATAAAAAAGACGAAAAATTAAACCTGATGCACATCGCCATTTGCCGATTATTAGAGCCTTATGGTTTTTATGAATTTGATTATGTAGATACAGACGGATGGCCCCATTATACCGTTAAAGAAGAATTGCCTCCACTAAAAGCAGGCGAGCAATCTGTTTTAATGAAAGAAGCGATTGTGAATTATTTTCTCGAAAAAGAATTTATTGATTGATTTGCAATTGTAAGAACCACGAAATCTCTGAATTCAAAGCGAAAACTTTCAACTTTAAACCTTAAACTTGAAACAAATTTCTTAAATTTGCACTTCAACTATTGAATGGAAATGACAGATAAGATCAAAGAATATATTGCTGAAGCGCAAGCTTTTCAAACTCAAGACGCTGCAGAATTAGAAGTGTTTCGCATCAAATTTTTAGGAAAAAAAGGACTCTTAAACGAATTTTTTGCTGAGTTTAAATTGGTGCCAAACGATCAGAAAAAAGAGTTTGGTCAAGTAATCAATTTGCTAAAAACTACTGCCGAAGATAAAATTAAATCAATTCAAGAAGCGCTAGAAAGTAAAGTGGAGATTAAAGGGGTTTATGGCGATTTAACTCGACCTGCTGAACCCATAGTTATTGGCTCTCGCCACCCTATTTCAATAGTGAAAAATCAAATTATCGACATCTTTTCAACCATCGGATTCAACGTTTCTGAAGGGCCAGAAATCGAAGACGATTGGCATAATTTTACCGCATTAAACTTACCCGAATACCATCCGGCTCGTGACATGCAAGACACGTTTTTTATTCAAACCAATCCCGATATTTTATTGCGAACGCACACCTCATCAGTACAGGTTCGTTACATGGAAAACAATAAACCGCCAATTAGAACGATTTCTCCAGGCAGAGTTTTTAGAAATGAAGCCGTTTCATCGCGTTCTCACTGTATTTTTCACCAAGTGGAAGGATTGTATATTGATAAAGAAGTTTCGTTTGCCGATTTAAAACAAACGCTATTGTATTTTACCAAAGAAATGTTCGGAAAATCTAAAATCCGCTTGCGTCCTTCTTATTTCCCTTTCACCGAGCCAAGTGCCGAAATTGATATTTATTGGGGCTTGAAAACCGAAACCGATTACCGAATTACCAAAGGAACAGGTTGGTTAGAAATTGGAGGTTGCGGAATGGTAGATCCAAACGTACTTAAAAATTGCGGTATCGACACCAATGAATACAATGGTTTTGCCTTCGGAATGGGAGTAGAAAGAATTGCAATGTTATTGTACCAAATTGGCGATATCAGAATGTTCTACGAAAATGACGTTCGTTTCTTAGAGCAATTTAAAGCAAGTATATAAAAAGAATTAAGATAATAGACGGATAGATGAAAGATGTTATCCGTCAATTATCTCTTAGTCTATCCTCTCACATCTCCCAATGAAAAAAGACATTACAATTCCCGAAGTAGAAAATGTATTTGTTGCAGCCGTTCAAGAATGGAGCGACGATTTTATGGAAAAAGTGTGGTTTATTTATTTAGTAAACGACAGCGACTTTAACCTTGATAGTGTAATGGTAGTTTCAAAAGCCTTTGGAACTATTGATGGTGAAATGAAAAAAACCTCATTATTGCGTCACGCATTTGTAGAGATTCCTGCTGTTTCAGCGGTAAAAGTCGAAATGCTAGAAAAAAGTGTCACCACGCTCAATAACGAATTTATGGTTACATTTTTCATTGGAAATACCCTTTACGATAAAAAATTTATTTTCAACGCCAATTCCATTTCAGAAAATAATGTAGAAGAAGTGCCTATTTTATTCGTTGATGGCATAATTGTGAGATAAACATGAATTCGATTTCAAAAAAGATTCGTTGGGGAATAATCGGTTGCGGAAATGTAACCGAAGTGAAAAGTGGTCCTGCATTTCAAAAAACAGAAGGATTTGAAATCGTTGCAGTGATGCGCAGAGATCCTGAAAAAGCAGCAGATTATGCCAATCGACATGGAATAAAAAAATACTATTCCAACGCCGATGATCTTATTAATGATCCCGAAGTGGATGCTGTTTATATTGCAACTCCACCCGACTCCCATAAATATTACGGATTAAAAGTGGCGTTAGCGGGAAAACCGTGTTGCATTGAAAAACCATTAGCTCCAAATTATGAAGATAGTTTGGTCATTCATAACGCCTTTGAATCTAAAAATATTCCCCTTTTTGTAGCTTATTATCGACGTGCACTTCCAAGATTTGAAAAAATAAAAAACTGGGTTGATAGTTCAGAAATTGGCAAAATTCGTCATATCAATTGGGATTATTTCCGACCTCCTTCCGAACTTGATCTTTCTAAAAAATACAACTGGAGAACCGATTCGGCAATAGCAACCGGAGGTTATTTTGATGATTTGGCTAGTCATGGATTGGATTTTTTTGTGTATTTATTCGGAAAAGTAGTTGTCGCTTCAGGAATTAGTTTGAACCAACAAAAGCTATATTCTGCAAAAGATGCCATAACGGCAAATTGGCTTCACGAATCGGGAATAACGGGCTCTGGAAGTTGGAATTTTGGATGTAAATTTCTTGAAGATACGGTAACTATTTACGGCAGTAAAGGCAAAATTACGTTTTCACTATTTGAAGAAAATTCTAATGTTTTAGAAACCGAAAAAGAGAAAACTGAAATCTTTATCCCGCATCCTGAAAACGTACAATTGAATCATGTTCAAAAAATGAAGGAACATTTATTTGGTGAAAGTACACATCCATCGCTAGGAGAATCGGCTGTTCATGCCAACTGGATTATGGATCAGATTATGGGGTAAGATAGATAAGCCCGTTTTTGTTAAATTGAATCTTGTCCAACTTTTTTAGCATGATTTTTGTATATTTGTAAAGTAAAATAAAATTGTTATGACTACTATAACTTTAAAAATCAACGAGCGTAGCAAAAAAGGCAAAGCATTTCTTGAGATGGCACGTGCTTTTTTTGAAGACTCAAAAGAAATTGAAATAATAAAAGAGCCAAATGCAACTACTAAAAAAAATGCTTCTTCAAATAAAGTTTTACAAGATTTAGATTTAGCTTTTAAACAACTAGCAACCGCAAAAAAAAGTAACATAAAACGCAAAACTATAGATGAATTGCTAGATGAAAAATAGAATTGTTACACTTCCTATTTTTGACACACGATACAAACGATTTTCTAAAAAATTCCCTTCGTTAAACAAGGAATTATTAGAATTAAAAGCGTTATTATTAGAAAACCCAAAGAGCGGGATTTTAATAACAGAAAACGTTTATAAAATAAGATTAGCTAGTTCAGATAAAAATTCAGGTAAAAGTGGAGGGTTTAGAATTATTACTTATCTAATTGAAGAAAAAGATAATGGAATTGAAATCAATTTAATGCTCATTTATGACAAATCAGAAGAAAGTACTGTAACAAAAACAGCTATTTTAAAAATTATAAATAACTATTTTTAGAATCTAGTTTAGGTTAAATTAATACTTATGAAATTAAACTAAGAAACAAGAATTATGTATTACATAAAAAGGCTGGCTCAAAATAATAAGTCGGCCATTTTTTATGGAAAAGTTACAATTTAGACCGAACCAAATTAATCTAACTTTTCCGTAAGCTTTTTGAAGACTTTTTTAGCGTCTTTTCCTTCATATAATATTTCGTGAACGGCATCAATAATTGGTGTTTTGGCGCCATAAGTTTGGTTCAGTTGCCAAGCGCTTTTGGTAGCATAATAACCTTCAGACACCATGCTCATTTCCATCATTGCTGATTTTACGGTGTAGCCCTTTCCTATCATGTTTCCAAACATTCTATTTCTTGAAAATACCGAATATCCAGTTACTAATAAATCTCCTAAATAAGCAGAATCATTAATGTTTCGTTTCATTTTATGGACTTTACGAATGAATTTTTTCATTTCTCTAATTCCATTACTCATTAAAACCGATTGAAAATTATCACCATAACCTAAACCATGAGCCATTCCGGCGGCAATTGCATAAATATTTTTTAGCATCGCTGCATATTCAGTGCCTATAATATCGTCACTAATTTTGGTTTTAATATAATCGCTACTTAAATATTTTGCTACTACTTTGGCTTTTTTAGAATCGCCACAAGCAATTGTTAAATAGGATAATCTTTCAAGGGCAACTTCTTCAGCGTGGCAAGGACCCGTGATGACACCAATATTATCAAAAGGAATGTCAAAAACAGTATTAAAATGTTCGCCTACAATTAAGCTGGTTTCGGGTACGATTCCTTTAATTGCTGAGAATATTATTTTGTCTTTTAAACTCTGGGTTAAATTTTTTAGTTCGTCATTTAAAAAAGCAGATGGGATTGCAAAAATGATATAATCAGCATAGGCAACCGCTTCATTTATATCGTTGGTTAATCGTAATTTTTCGATATGAAATTCTACGGAGCTTAAATAATTGGGGTTGTGAAAGTGGGTTTTAATGTGCTCTAATGCTTCTTCATTTCTCATGTACCAAGCAATTTCGGGCAAGTTGACACAGAGCATTTTGGCTATTGCGGTGGCCCAACTTCCTCCTCCTATTACTGCAAATTTTGGATGATCTTTCATTTTGTGATATTTTAGCCCCGACAGTAGCGGCATCCTGTTGTGGCGGGGTTCGCCACAAGAGATAGAGCGGATTGCGGGAATAGCTTCTAAAAATTATGAGCCAAAAGTACTGAAAATTGATTAATTATAGTTAAAATATGATTTAACGTAAAATAAAATAAAATGGGGACGAAGTGAAATTAACGTATATTTATGAATTTCAACACAATAGCGAGACTTATTTTGCGTTGTTAAAAAATAAATCAAGTGTGCATTTGATTTATATAATTTTAGTTAGTTATAAATTTTTGGTTTTTTTTTAATAAAAAGGCGTTCTTAATTTACATTTAGAACGCCTTTTTTGTTTTTTAAATTTCTTTTAGTAACTCATTTTTACAATTTCACGAACTTTTTCAATAGTGATGTTTTGTTTTTCACCTAAACCATTCCAGCCTCTTTCTTGAAAACGGTTTGCGATAAAGTCGGCGGTTTTATCATAATGTTCCGTACATTCGGATAATTTGGTTTTCATTCCCATAGTATGAAAAAATTCAGTGGTTTTATCTATTGCTTTTGCTGCAATTTCATCGTCTGAGCCAGTTAAACCGAAGATTCTTTTTCCGTATTGTGTTAATTTTTGGTTTTTGGTTTCAAACATCACTTTGTACAAATTTGGAGCAATAATTGCTAATGTTCGCGCGTGATCAATTTGGTACAAGGCAGTCAATTCGTGGCCTATCATGTGCGTGGCCCAATCCGATGGAACGCCTTTTTGAATTAAGCCATTGAGCGCCATGGTGCAACACCACATATAATTGGAAGCCAAGGCATAATCTGACGGATTTTGAACCACTTTAGGGCCAATTTCGATTAGGGTTTGTAAAATTCCCTCTGCGATTCTATCTTGCAAATAACCGTCGTGAGGATAGGTTAAATATTGCTCCATAACGTGGGTAAACGCATCGATAATCCCATTTTGAATTTGTCTTTCTGGCAAAGAAGTAATCACGGTTGGGTCGCAAATAGAGAATTTTGGGAACAATGCGCTGCCTCCAAAAGCCAGTTTTTCTTGAGTAGCATTGATGGTTACCACCGAGCCCGAATTCATTTCGCTTCCTGTTGCAGGCAAAGTTAAAACGGTTCCAAATGGAATTACTTTTGACCCTACTTTTATCAAGATTCTCTTTTTTAGGATTTCCATTGGATCACCATCATAATAGGTTGCCCCCGAAATAAATTTTACCCCGTCAATTACAGAGCCACCACCTACGGCTAGTATATAATCGATTTCTTTTTCTTTTACAATTTCAATTGCTTTCATTAAAGTTTCAAAGTGTGGATTGGGTTCGATTCCTCCAAATTCAACGATTTCAAAACCGTTTAAAGCTGATTTTACTTGGTCGTAAACGCCATTTTTGAAAATGCTTCCTCCGCCATAAGCCAATAATATTTTGGAGTTTTTAGGAACTAATGTGCCTAATTTATCGATTTGGCCTTTTCCAAAAACTAAATTGGTCGGGTTATATAATTCAAAGTTTTGCATGATTTATTTTTTCTACAAATTTAAACTAAGATGTTGGATACGCTTGAAAATTTATGTTAAGTTTTACTATTCAAATAGAATTTAAGAAATTAAAATTCCACAAAAAAAAGTATCTTTAACACTCAAAAATTAAGCTATGTCTTTTTCAACTATAAAAATACTTCATATCGATAGTAACCATCCTCTTTTATGGGAACAATTGCAGGAATTAGGATTTACCAACCATGCAGATTTTACCTCTTCAAAGGAAGAAATTGAAGACAAAATTCAAGAATACCAGGGAATTGTAATTCGAAGTAGATTTAAAATTGACCAAACCTTTATTGATAAAGCGACTAATTTAAAATTTATTGCTAGAGTGGGTGCCGGTATAGAAAGCATTGATGGTGACTATGCCTCTGCAAAAAATATTTCATTAATAGCAGCTCCCGAAGGAAATAAAAACGCGGTTGGTGAGCATGCGCTGGGAATGTTATTGTCGCTTTTCAATAACCTCAGCAAAGCCGATTCTGAAATAAAGGCAGGAAATTGGAACCGCGAAGGAAATCGTGGTCATGAATTGGATGGAAAGACAGTGGGTATTATTGGCTATGGAAATATGGGTAAATCATTTGCTAAGAAACTTCAAGGTTTTGAGGTAGAAGTGCTTTTTTATGATATCCTTGAAAATGTGGGTGATGCCAATGCAAAAGCGGTTTCTTTACAAGAATTACAAGAAAAATCAGACGTAATTAGCTTGCACACGCCTTGGAATACTTCTACCGATAAAATGATCAATTCTTCGTTTATCAACTCATGCGCAAAACCATTTTGGTTTATCAATACGGCTAGGGGAAATTCTGTGGTGACGGATGATTTAGTAGAAGGATTAGAATCGGGGAAAGTAATGGGAGCAGCCTTGGACGTTTTAGAATATGAAAAATTATCCTTCGAAAACTTATTTTTAGACTCTCAAAAACCAGCAGCATTTAATTATTTGCTTCAAGCAAAAAATGTCCTTTTAACGCCACACATTGCGGGATGGACCTTTGAAAGCCATGAAAAATTAGCCCAAGTAATCGTTGAAAAAATAAAATCGCTATTTATTGAGCCAGAAATTATAGAAGAAAAATACAAACGGGTAACTGGAATTGGCGGCTTCTTTTTTAAATCTAAAAATTCAAAAGAGCTACTAAATTGGTATGTCAATCATTTAGGTTTTGACACCAATGATTATGGATGCAGTTTTGTTTGGAAAGATGAAAATGGAAAAGAATGTATTACACAATGGTCTCCTTTTCAGGAAGATACCAACTATTTTGGCCCTAGTAAAAAGGAATTCATGCAAAACTTCAGAGTTCACGATCTTGAAAAATTAATGATCGATTTGAAAAAAGCAGGCGTTACCATTGTGGGGGAAATGGAAACCTACAGCTATGGAAAATTCGCTTGGATTTTAGATCCCGAAGAAAATAAAATAGAACTTTGGGAACCTATTGATAAAGTATTCTTATAAATTAATATATTAGCAATCTATTAACCAAAATTAAAAACTATGGAATCGCAAAAAGTAGACCTATTTATGATCAGTAACGCAAAGTATTTTGAAAGCTATCATTTATCTGCAGTGAGAGAAAAATTAAACACATTGGATGACGAAAAATGGCCATTAGTTTTAGAAATGCAATTCAAAAACCCAGATACAATGATGATTATTTCTTTATCTGCGGGACAGTTAGGAATTGATCGATTTATGCTTGGCGATACCGGAATGGGAGTTTTAAAACTGCTAACTTGTGGAGGATTCATGATTTGGACCATCGTAGATTGGTTTTCGATTATGAGTACGGCTCGTGAAAAAAATATGGAAATTTTCCAAAACGCGTTATACTAAAAATGGCCAAAAACAAGTTGTATTTAATTATAATAATAGCATGTTTTTCAGGATATCTCTATTTATTTTATACTACTCAATATTCAGAAAACAGTCAAATATCTGTTTGTATGATTAAAAATGCAACCGGTTATCCCTGTCCTTCTTGCGGCACAACTCGGGCAGTTCAGGCGCTTTTTAAAGGTGATTTGATTCGTTCGTTAATGCTCAATCCATTTGGTATAATTGGAAGTTTGGGTCTGTTAATTTTGCCTTTTTGGATTGGTATTGATTTAGCAACCAAAAGGAAATCATTTTATATGGCATATATTAAAATGGAGACCGTATTAAAACAAAAAAAAGTTGCTATTCCTCTAATTATTCTAGTTGTTCTCAACTGGATTTGGAACATTTATAAAGAATTATGACACAAGAAACAACATTTACTTACAAACCTTCAGAGCACGAAAGAGAAAAAGCCTCTAACAGCTATTTAATGTCATTAGTGGCAGTAATTGCTGGGTTGCCATTGCCGATAATTAATTTATTGGCTACTTTATTTTTCTATATTGGCAACCGAAAAAGCACTTATTTTGTGAGATGGCATTGTACTCAGGCCTTGCTTTCGCAAATAATACTGCTTTTTGCAAATAGTTACAGTTTTTGGTGGACTGTTTCCATCCTTTTTACAGATGAGAAAGCGACTAACCACTATTTTGCTTATTTATTTACGGTAATTGTTTTTAATATATTAGAAATTATTTCAACAATATATTGTGCTGTTCAAACAAGAAAAGGGAAACATGTTGAAGTTTTCTTTTTTGGAAATGTGACTAATTTAATCTGTAGATCATAATGGTAAAAAAAATCCTACTCCCAGGGCTAATTCTTATTATCGCTTTTTTTGGCCTGTTTTATGGGCTTTCAAAAATTGATTGGGTAACTGAATTTCATGTGAAACAAATTCGAAGTTCATCAGAAAATAAAATTGGAGATTTAATTTGGGATGAAATTTCATCCACTGAAAAAGTAATAACCAATGATTCCATTTGCACAACATTGGATAAATTATTGGAACCTATTTGTAAAAACAACAAAATAGAAAGAGATTCCTTGAAGATTCATATTATTGAGAAAGACGATATTAATGCTTTTGCACTTCCCAATAATCACTTGGTGGTTTACTCAGGATTAATTACCGAATGTAAAAATCAGGAAGCGTTACAAGGGGTTTTAGGTCATGAAATTGCTCACATTGCCAACAATCATGTCATGAAAAAACTTTCTAAAGAAATTGGGCTATCGGTATTGCTTTCGGCAAGTACTGGAGGAAAAGGAAGCGCAGTGGTTAAAGAAATTTTGAAATCACTTTCCTCTTCCGCTTACGACAGAACATTGGAAAAAGAGGCCGATATGACTAGTGTTGATTATTTGCTAAAAGCCAACATTAACCCAGAACCACTCGCCGATTTCATGTTTGAATTGGCGCAACAAAAAGACTTATCTGATAGTTTGTATTGGATTTCTTCTCACCCTGAATCGGAGGAACGTGCCAACTATATTTTGGACTATTTGAAAGGGAAAAAGTATAAAAAGCAAACTACCATTTCTATAAAAGATTGGGAAAATTACAAGAAGTTAGTCAAAGAAAAAACCAATTAATTACTGTCAAATGAGAAAAATAATCGTATTTATACTGCTGCTTTTTATTACCAAGAATTTCTCGCAAACAAAGAATTTTATTGATTTGCCTTATATTGAAACTTCTGCGAAAGTAGATACCTTAGTAACTCCTGATCGGATTTTTCTAACTATTTTAATAACAGAAAAAGACACAAAAAACAGAACTTCTGTTGAAGAATTAGAAAGTAAAATGAATCTTAAATTAAAATCACTAGGTATAATTACTGAAAAACAATTAACGTTGAATGATTTATCTAGTAATTACAAAAAGTACTTTTTGAAGCAACAAGATATTCTTAAAAATAAAAGTTATTCCTTAGTGGTATACGATGCAAAAACGGCTTCCAAAGTAATTGCCGCATTAGAAGAAGAAGAAATTTCAAATGTGTCTTTAGAAAAAACGGAATATTCAAAAACCGAAGAATTGCTTTTGATTTTGAAAGGAAAAGCCATTGTTAAAGCTAAAAATACAGCTATTTCATTAACAAAACCATTAAACCAGAAAGTTGGAAATGCTATTTACATTACCGACAGTAATTCAGTTTCAAACATGTTTAGGGACAAAGCATCCAAAATTGTACTTAGAGGAATGGCCAGTTTACAAGCTGAAAGTGATTATGAACCCATTGCTATTTCTTTCGAAAAAATTAAAATTGAAACTCAGGTAAACGTAAATTTTAAATTAGAATAAAAACTGTTTTCCACATAAAAAAAGCGACTTTAGTGTCGCTTTTTTATTGGTTTATAAATCTCCTTTTTCAGATAATTTTCGTTCTAATTCTGCTTGAAACTCTTCCATAACGGGCTTAACTGTACTGTCCGGAATGTCTGAAATTCTAATGTACATTAATCCATCAACCGCATTATTAAATAAAGGGTCCACATTAAAGGCAACCACTCTCGCATTTTGCTTGATGTATTTTTTTATCAAAACTGGCAGCCTCAAGGTTCCCGGTTCTAGTTCATCAATAATTTTGTCGAACTTATTTAAATCGGATTCTGCTTCATTGAAAACAAAATCTTTATCGGCATCTTTCAATTTAACTTTAAACTCTTTTTTAGGATGGATGTATTGCGCAATATACGGATCGTAGAAATTAGATTTCATGAATTCAATCATGAGTGATTTCGAAAATTCTGAAAATAGATTACTAATACTCACTCCTCCAAGTAAAAATTTATGTTCTGGAAAGCGCAACGTGGTATGAATTATTCCTTTCCAAAGTAGAAAAAGAGGCATCGGTTTTTGTTGGTATTCCTTAATAATAAAGGCACGTCCCATTTCGATAGATTTTGACATCATATCATGCAATTCAGGTTCAAAACGGAAGAGTTCATTTAAATAAAAACCATCCATTCCATATTTTGCATATATTTCAGATCCTAATCCCATTCTGTAGGCCCCGGCCACTTTTTTGGCCTCATTGTCCCACAAAAACATGTGGTGGTAATATTTGTCAAATTTATCAATATCGGTAGATTCATTAGTTCCTTCACCTACTTCTCTAAAAGTAATTTCTCGTAAACGTCCTAATTCATGTAAAATATTTGGGATTTTATCCGCTTGTGCAAAAAATACCTCGTAATTTTTGCTTTGCAGCAAACGGCAATCTGCAGCTCTTAATGCGTCAACTTCCAGAATCATATTTTCAACAGACGCACCGGTAACAATAGTTTTAGGTCCTTTTTTAGAAAGTTTAATATTAGGTGTAGGTAAAAAAGGGGTTTCTTTTACAAATGCTTTGGAAAGCATGTAGGTCTTTTTACGTAAAAATTTAGAATATTCTTCTATAGTTTCGTATTCATTTTGCTCGTTTACAGAAATGGGTTTTCCGATTCTTACTTTAATTACTCTTTCTTTTTGAGAGAATACCTCAGATGGTAATTTTGCCGTGCGAAGGGGGTCACCAATTTTAGATAAAAAGTAGAATAATTGACTGTTTTTGGCATGAAAGTAAATTGGAACTACCGGTACTTGAGCCTTTCTAATTACTTTTATAGCTCCTACTTCCCATGGTTTATCAACCACTAATTTTCCGTCTTTATAGGTTGACACTTCCCCTGCTGGAAACATTCCCAATGGCTTTCCTTCCTTTAAATGAATCAAAGTTTCCTTAATTCCAATTACACTCGACTTGGCGTCTTTGTGATTTTCAAAAGGATTTACAGGCATGATATATTTCTTCAAAGGAGTAATTCTATGCAAAAGAAAATTGGCTATTATTTTGAAATTGGGTTCTCTTTCGAGCATTAATTTCAAAAGTAAAACACCGTCAATTCCGCCTAATGGGTGATTTGAAATGGTAATGTAAGCACCCTCTTTTGGTAAACGTTTAAAATCTTCTTCTGGAATTTCAAACTTAATTTCTAAATCATCCAAAATAGCATTTAAAAAAGTAACGTCTTCTAGATGCTTGTTTTTATCGTAGAATTTATTTAAGGTCGATATTTTTAGCACTTTCATGAGTAACCATCCTGAAAAAGTTCCTAGGAAACCATATTTATCTGCATTTATTGCTTTTGCTACTTCTTTTGCGGTTACTAAACCCATTGATTTTCAATTTTAAAATCTAAAAACAAAGATAGAAAAAAACTTATGTAACCAACGGAATTTTGATTCCAATTTCTTTTAATTTTCTGCAATAATAGATAAGTTTTTTATTACTTTTGGAGATATTTAATATTGAATTACAATAATGAAAATCATTTCCTATAATGTAAATGGAATTAGAGCAGCCATTTCAAAAGGTTTTATTGAATGGTTGCAATACGCTAATCCTGACGTTATTTGTCTTCAGGAGATCAAAGCAACCGAAGATCAAGTTCCTTATATGGATATTGAAATGGCAGGCTATCCTTATCAATATTATTTTCCCGCTACAAAAAAAGGATATAGTGGTGTAGCGATTTTATCAAAAATTAAACCCAATACTATCGTTTTTGGAACCGGAATTGAACACATGGATTTTGAAGGAAGAAATTTACGCGTCGATTTTGATGAGCTATCTGTGATGAGTTTGTATTTGCCTTCTGGCACCAATATTGATCGATTGAGTCATAAATTCATGTTCATGGATGATTTTCAAAATTATATCAATAATCTGAAAATAGAAATTCCAAATTTGGTGATTTGTGGTGATTACAACATTTGCCACAAGGCAATAGACATTCATGATCCCATTAGAAACGCCAATGTGTCTGGATTTTTACCTCAAGAAAGAGATTGGATTGATCAATTTATGAAAAATGGTTTTATTGACAGTTTTCGTTTTTTTAATAATCAACCTGATAATTATAGTTGGTGGAGTTATAGAGCAGGTGCCCGCGGAAACAACAAAGGCTGGAGAATTGACTACTGCCTAGTGAGCGAAACTTTGAAAGAAAAATTAAAAAGGGCCTATATTTTACCAGATGCAAAACATTCTGACCATTGTCCCGTTGTAGTAGAAATAGAATAATTTAACCCTCGTAAAAACAAATTAAAATGATAAAAAAAATTTCAATAGGATTAGTGCTGATTGCTTTAACAAGCGGTTGTGTTTCGAAAAAAGTTTTTAATGAATTAGAAACTAAATTTGCCGATTTAAAGAAAGAAAATAGAAAAACTCAAGATCTATACGATAGCATTTCTAAATCCAAAAGTCAGCTTGATTTAGATTATTCATCGTTAAAAAAGGACTATGAAAAAACAAAAGCCGAAAGAGATAAACTAGCCATTGATTTTGCTGCAGCAGATAAAAATCTGAAAACCCTACAGGCTTCTTACAGCGCATTGGAAAAAAATAGCGATGATTCGTTAAAAGAAAATATGGCAAAAAACAGAGAGTTATTAGCTCAATTAGAAGCCAAAGAAAAAGCCCTTGCAGCTGAAAAAGAAAGATTGAACAAACTAAGCGCTGATTTGAAAAAAGGTACCGATCGTGTGAACGAATTAGAAAGTATTATGGCCGCTAAAGAAGCAGCGATGAAAAAACTAAAAGACACACTTTCAAAATCTTTAAAAGCATTTGAAGGAAAAGGGTTAACTGTAAATCAAAGAGATGGAAAAGTGTATGTTTCTATGGAAAACAAGCTTCTTTTTGAATCGGGAAGTTGGGCGGTTGGGCCAGAAGGTAAAAAAGCAGTAGTTTTAGTAGCTTCTGTTTTAGCGCAAAATCCTGAAATTTCTGTGCTAATTGAAGGACATACCGATAACGATAAATTTGCTGGCGCTGTTGGTCAAATTGAAAACAACTGGGACCTTTCTACCAAAAGAGCAACTGCAATTGTAAACATCTTATCTGAAAATAAAGGAGTTAAAAAAGACAATCTTACCGCTGCAGGAAGAGGAGAATTTGCTCCATTAATGAGTAATGATACTCCAGAAGGAAAAGCTAAAAATAGAAGAATTGAAATTATTTTGACACCAAAATTAGATGAAATATCTAAAATGTTGAACGAATTATAAGATCCGTTATTTAATAAATTAGAAAGGTTCAGAGTTTTACTTTGAGCCTTTTTTATGAACCAAATTATAAAAGTCAATCGAACAAATGAAATACAGTAATTTACCCAATACAACTACTAAAATCAGTAAAATTGCACTTGGAACCATGACTTTTGGACAGCAAAACTCTGAAGCTGAAGGTCATGCCCAAATGGATTATGCATTTGAAAATGGCGTTAATTTTTTTGATACTGCAGAAATGTATTCTGTACCAGCCAAAAAGGAAACTTATGGAAGTACCGAAAAAATAATTGGAACCTGGTTTAAAAAAACGGGTAATCGAGAAAATATCGTACTCGCTTCAAAGATAGCGGGTCCCAATATTAACTTTAATTACATGCGTG
>Ga0114975_10001009_pt1 | contig 20567 bp, 14 predicted proteins | sample S_130626_EF_Meta_FD_87031 | JGI IMG/M metagenome (GOLD analysis project Ga0114975, IMG submission 87031) | Freshwater microbial communities from Lake Simoncouche, Canada to study carbon cycling - S_130626_EF_MetaG | ecosystem: Environmental > Aquatic > Freshwater > Lake | place: Lake...
ACAGCTGCAGTTGCATCAGATTCTATAAAAATTGAGTTACACTTTCCCTTTAATAAATTTAACCTAACACCAACTGAAGCTAATAAATTAGATTCGTTTATTAAGTTATTTGATTCATCAAAACAAATATTAATAGGCATTTCTGTGTATGGCCACACAGACCAAATTGGTAGTAATAACTACAACGATAATCTTTCATTAAAAAGAGCAAATACAGTAGCTGCTTATCTTAAACAACATCAAATAAACAAAGAATTAATCAGCCATTCCGTTGGCCTTGGAAAGCGACAACTTGTAACTAATTTAACTAATGAAGACCAAAGGCTATTAAATAGAAGGGTTGTCATTAATTTTTTATATGAAAACAAAAAGCAGCCTATAGTTATTAAAAAGATTGAGAAAAACGAAGAACCAATTGCTGATGGCATAACAGCTGACCCTAATCCAAAATATCAAAAACTTGCAGATAAAATAAAAGATACTAGTTTAAAAGTTGGCGATCATATTGAATTGCCTTATTTACTTTTCGTTGGTGGGATGCACGATTTTTTGCAAATATCTTATCCTTATTTAGATGAGTTATTATATGTAATGCGTGACAATCCAACACTTGAAATTGAGATTCAGGGTCACGTTTGTTGCACTAATGATCAAGATGGACTTGATTTTTCTACTGGCAGAAAAAATCTCTCCTATGCACGAGCCAGAGCTGTTTACGACTTTCTTAGAAAAAGTGGAATCGATGCTGATAGAATGAGCTATAAAGGCTATGGGCATTTGCTTCCTATAACACTAGAAAGAAGTGAAGCAGAGAAAACAAGAAATAGAAGGGTTGAAATAAAAATTATAAAACGTTAATAACTATCTGTAATGTGGTACATTACTATCATAAAAAGTTTTTACAGCATCTTCCCAAACTTTATATAATTCATTGCGTTTATTATTGGCACTAGTAGATGCTTCATTAGATATATTAACAGCTACATTCATTTCCTTTACAGCTTTATTATAGGCATCAACATCTTCCTTGGTTCTATCACTTTGCGATTTTGCTTCAAAGGCTTTCTTAATTTTTTCAAAATTTTCCTTCTTTAAATAATAGTCTGTAATCTTTGGTGTTTCCTTTTCTGCAATACTCTTAAACCCTTGCAAAGCTTGTTTGCAAGCCATTTTTAAAGAGCCGTCTCCGCCTTCAAAATTTTGAATAGCATTCAAAGCTAATAATCCCTCATCAGCATACTTTATTATTGCATTACGTGTTTGCTCAACATCATTCAATTTATTATCTTTTAATGCTTTTGTTAAATTATTATCTTGCCAATTACATTTAAAGAAAAGTAAAAAAATGGGTTTATAATATTTACCAACCTTACTAGCTTGAGCCATTTTTTCGCCAAGTTCATCATTGCCCTCTATAAGGTTTACTTTGTATTTTGCAGCGAAATCCTTACTTGCTTGATTTACCTTGCCAACAGCCAGTTTCAATTTTTCATCAACTTTCTCTCTCAATAAAAGTAATGCTTGCATATCGTCAAAAGATTGTTCTGCTATCTCTTCTGTATTCACAATTTTTGCATAATCCTCGTTAAAAATGGTATAACAAAAATTGATATAATCTATATTGCTTTGACGTAAGCTATTATCTCCTTTATAGAAAGGAATGTCAGCAACTTTATCTTTACTATTGCTAATACTTTCTAAAACTTGCAATCGAAGTTTTTCCACTTTTCTGGCTCTTTTTCCGTGTGCAGCAGCACTTGTATAAGCCATATACTTTTGATCCATTTCTTTATGTGCATTACTAATTGCTGTCATATAAGCACCAGGTTGATCTACATCCTGAGCATAACAAACAATGAACGAACTAATAAAAGAAAATAAAAGAAGTGCTACTTTTTTCATAACAGTTTTTTAAGGTTTATGCAACAATAATAGAAATTATTTCATCATCAACAACATCAAGCGATAAGTAATTTTTAAATATGGGTCTTTTGATAAATACTCTTTAAATGTGTCTTCTGAATTTTTTAAGTTAGAATCAGATTTTACCCTTTCGTTTTCATAATGATTTAGGGCAATAGTATAAAATTCATTCTCTTTCTTTGGGGTTGAGAATTCTGTTTCGTCCTCATCGTCTTCATCACTATTTGATTTTGGTAAACTCTTTAATAACTCATCTAAATTTAAAGAAATATCTACTTTTTGTCTACGTGTTTTTTTCTTATTGATGTACGTTGCAATTGTAGAAAAATAAGGTTCTTCTTTTTCATACAACTTTCCTTTTTCTTGCAAAAGATTTATCGGTAAAGGATTGTTTGGTAAATAATATTTGTTAGCATCTATAACCTTTGGTAATATAGCAAAAGGTTCATTTTTTTCTTTTGTATCATAAGCATCAGTCGCATCGGACAATATAATATCTGGTACTACACCTTTGAATTGTGCAGTGCTGCCAGTAACTCTGTACAGTTGAGAAATAGTTAGTTTTAAAAAAGAGGGCGTATGGATATCATCGATATTATCATTCATATTAATGGTAGTGTCTAATGGCAAAATTCTTTGCCCAGTTGCTTTTCCATAAGTGCTGCTACCAACGATTAGTGCACGATGATAATCTTGCAAAGTACCTGCTAATAATTCAGATGCTGATGCACTAAAACCATTTACCATTAATGTTAATGGACCATCATAAATAGTTCCCCTGTTACCATCTTTCAAAGTGATGGGTTTGGGGTCTTTCAACTTAAATTGTGTAATAGGGCCTGCATCTATAAAAATGCCGGCTAGGTCAACTGCTTCCATCACAGAACCTCCTCCATTATAACGAACATCTAAAATAAGACCATCAATATTTTCTTTTTTTAGTTTTAAAATCTCTTTAGCTACATCATTAGAACAGCCATTAATACTGCGTTTGTCTTCCCAATCTTCATAGAATGATGGTAACGAAATATAGCCAATTGTTTTTGCTCCTTTTAATAAATAGCTTTTCACTTTGTTATCATCACCAGTATCTTCTTGTTGTTCTTTTGCTAATTCTACTTGTCGTTTTGTTCCATCTGCTTTAATAAAAGTAATTGTTGCTTTTGCGTGATTATTTGCAGACAACATTTCACTAATTTCTTCTGCTGAAGCACCACTAACATCAATTGGCTGAGAACCCTCCCATTGAATAGAAATCATTTTATCTCCTTTATTAATCATTCCACTTTTAAAAGCAGAACTACCAGGAGCAAGGTTTTTAATAGTAACATTTCCTTCTTCATCCTCATCTAAATTAAATCCAAAAATCATATTTTTTTTACCCAATCCGCTTTCAAAATTTTCTCTATCTGTCAAGGTCATATAAGCAGAATGTGGATCATAGCAAGTAGCTATAGCTTTACAATAATCATTCGCCAAAAGATGTGCAATTCCTCCAGGCGATTGCATTTCTTTTTGAATGTTTCTTTTAAATCCGTCAAGTATTTTCTTGCGAAAAACTGTTTGTATACTATCTGAAATTTTATTTTGCTTGATTACATCTTTTGTATTCTTAATCATCATTGCAATTGCAGACGCTATAGGAAATTTAAAATTCTTGTATAGTTTAACTCGCTGTGCTATGGTATTTGCAGGATAAGATGTATCTTCTTGCACTGTATACTTTTCATTAAGATTAAAGTTGAACGGAACTTTTAGAATATGATCAGCCATTGTATCAAGCTGCTGTAACCTTTGTGTGTAAAGGGTTATAAGCAATTGAAGAAAGTTAGTTTTTTTTCCTACAATCTCATTGTCTAATTGAAATTTAAATGCTTCTAACTGTTTCAAATCATCTTGCGTAAAGTAGATTTTTTCTCCATCAATACTTTTTAAGATAGAATTATATATATCAGCAGAAAAAGCATCATCCAATGCTCTGGGTTGAACGTGAAATTTTTCAGCCATTCTGGTAATTAAAAAAGCATCTGTTGCTGCCTTTTGAACAGACTGAGCAATTGATTTGAAAGAAATGAATGCCAGAGTTAGAAAAATTATTTTTTTGAATTGCATTGCAGTTAGTTATGTTGTAAAAATAAGGAGTCAATCATTACGCTTTATCTTCGTTTTATTGTTGAAAAAGACATCTAACAAAATATGAATAATTTTTTCTTAAAAATTAGCCTAGAAGTTCAAGAAGCATTACAAAATAATCAACCTGTTGTTGCCCTTGAAAGCACTATTATTTCTCATGGAATGCCTTACCCAAAAAATGTTGAAACGGCTTTGGAAGTTGAGAAAATCATTAGACAAAACGGAGCTATTCCTGCAACAATTGCTATCATTAATGGTAAATGTTGTGTGGGTTTGTCAGCAAATGAAATTGAAACTTTTGGTAAAGAAAAAGATGTGTGGAAAGTCAGTTTGCGTGATATGCCCTATGTGGTTAGTAAAAAACTATTTGGAGCCACAACTGTTGCAGCTACTATGAGAATTGCAGCTATGGCAGGAATAAAAACTTTTGTAACAGGTGGTATTGGTGGGGTGCATCGTGGTGCAGAAACAACAATGGATATTAGTACAGATTTAACAGAAATGTCTCAAACATCTGTTGCTGTTATTTCAGCTGGTATTAAATCAATTTTAGATATTGGTTTAACATTAGAATATTTAGAAACATTAGGAATTCCTGTGGTAACTTACCAACAAGCAATGTTTCCAAGCTTTTATTCTAATCAAAGCAATTTTAAAACGCCATTGCAATTAGATTCTGCAAAAGAAATTGCTGCAATGCTTAACATAAAATGGTGTTTGGGTTTAGAGGGTTCTGTACTCATTGCTAATCCAATTCCAACACAATTCGAAATGCCTGCAAATCAAGTAGAACAACACATTCAGGAAGCTTTAGCTGCTGCTACAACACATCATATCAAGGGAAAAGAAGTAACGCCTTTCATACTTCAATACATAGCAAAACATACGGGTGGGGAAAGTTTAGAATCGAATATTGCTCTTATAAAACACAATGCAAAACTCGGAGCTGAAATAGCAAAAGAATTAGTTGCATAGCTAACTATATATTCTTTAGTTTTGTTCTTCGTTCAGATAGCACTAATAAACACAGACTTTTTAAATAAAGTGTCTGTGTTATAATCTAGTTTTATATCAAAAGATATAAATATTTTAACTGTGTTTTTTTGTGCTTTCTGTGAGCAAAAAAATTAATATATGAACAGAAGTATAAAAAAAATAGCAGTACTTGGTAGTGGGGTAATGGGTAGTCGAATTGCTTGTCATTTTGCGGGTATTGGTGTGCAAGTTTTATTATTAGATATTCAACCCAAACAAGAAGATGGCAAAAAACACGACCCTAATAAAATAGTAAACGATGCTTTGGCAGCTGCTGTTAAAAGTAATCCAAGTCCTGTGTTTACAAAAGACATTTTAAAGAAAGTTACAACTGGCAATTTCACAGATAATATGAAAGACATTGCTACTTGCGATTGGATTATTGAAGTGGTGATTGAAAGGCTAGATATTAAACATCAAATTTATGAGCAAGTAGAACAGTATCGAAAAGCTGGAACCCTTATTACATCTAACACTTCAGGCATTCCTATTCATTTATTATCGCAAGGTAGAAGCGAGGATTTTAAGAAACATTTTTGTGGTACTCACTTCTTTAATCCACCAAGATATTTACGTTTATTAGAAATTATTCCTACCCCAGATACCGATCAAAATGTGGTTGATTTTTTAATGCATTATGGCGATTTATTTTTAGGCAAAACAACCGTTCTGTGCAAAGACACACCAGCTTTTATTGCCAATAGAATCGGTGTGTTCAGCATAATGAGCATCTTTCATATAATGGAAAAATTGGGTTTGAATATTGATGAAGTTGATGCTTTAACAGGACCAATAATTGGTCGCCCAAAATCGGCAACATTTAGAACTGCTGATGTGGTGGGCATTGATACTTTGGTAAAAGTTGCAAAAGGTGTTGCAGATAATTGCCCAACTGATGAAGCTAAAAATATTTTTGAAATTCCAAGCTGGTTAAATAAAGTTGTTGAAAATAATTGGCTAGGAGATAAGACTGGTCAGGGTTTCTTCAAAAAAATAAAGTCAGAAAATAGCAAGGAAATTTTGGCTTTGGATTTAACTTCAATGGAATATAAGCCAAGAGTAAAACCAAAATTTGCTGCTATTGAAACTGCAAAACCTCTTGAAGATTTAAAAATTCGCATTAAAACATTGTGTCAAGCTAGTGATAAAGCTGGAGACTTTTATCGTCAGTTTCATTACTCATTGTTCTCATACATTTCAAATCGCATTCCTGAAATTAGTAACGAAATCTACAGAGTTGATGATGCCATGATGGCTGGCTTTGGCTGGGAAATTGGTGCATTTGAAACTTGGGACACACTAGGCGTAGCAAAGACTGTTGATGCAATGAAAGTCAATGAAATTATCATTCCAGCGTGGGTTGATGAAATGTTGGCAAACGGATTTCCCTCTTTTTATAAAGTAGAAAATGGTAAAAGGTTGTGTTATGATATTGTATCAAAACAATACAAAGAAATTGCTGGAGCCGAGGCATTTTTAATTTTGAAAAATAATGCCGATAAAACAATTTGGAAGAATAGTGCTTGTAAATTATATGATATCGGCGATGGTGTTGCAGGCCTAGAATGGAACACTAAAATGAATACCATTGGTGGAGAAGTGTTGGAAGGCATTACAAAATCAATTGCAATGGCAGAAGAAAATTTTAAAGGATTAGTAATTGCAAATGATGGGGCTAATTTTAGTGCAGGTGCAAATGTGGGAATGATTTTTATGTTTGCTATTGAACAAGAATATGATGAGTTGGATATGGCAATTCGTATGTTTCAAAATACAATGATGCGTTGCCGATATTCAAGTATACCAGTAGTTATAGCACCACAGGGTTTAACTTTAGGGGGTGGTTGTGAAATGAATTTACACGCCGATAAAGTTTGTGCTGCTGCTGAGACTTATATTGGTTTGGTAGAGTTAGGTGTTGGCTTAATTCCTGGTGGGGGTGGTACAAAAGAATTTGTGTTGCGTGCAAGTGATGAATTGCATAATGATGAGCCAGAAACAAATACTTTAAAAGAAAGATTTTTAGCAATTGCTACTGCAAAAGTTGCTACTAGTGCAGCAGAAGCGTTTGATATGGGCATTTTAAGAAAAGGGAAAGATGAAATTGTAATGAATGTTGCTAGAAGAATTTCAACTGCAAAAAAATCTGTGATTGAGTTGTATAACGCAGGTTACACAATGCCAACCAAACGCAATGATATCAAAGTTTTGGGGCGAAGTGCATTAGGTGCATTATATGCAGGAATCAATGGGATGCAACGTGCAAATTATGCTACAGAACACGATGCTTTGGTTGCAAAAAAATTAGCTTATGTGATGTGTGGTGGCGATTTAAGTGAAGCCCAAAACGTTACTGAACAATATTTATTAGATCTTGAAAGAGAAGCATTTTTAAGTTTATGTGGCGAAAGAAAAACCTTGGAAAGAATACAAAGTGTTTTGAAAACAGGTAAGCCTTTGAGGAATTAAATACTAAATAAAAAAGGCTATCAAAATCGATAGCCTTTTTTATTTTAGGATTAAGTATTACTTCAACTCTAAACAACCCAACATATCTTTTGAAGCAGACAATGCATCAATTTTTTGTGCATAGAGGCTGATTTTATTTTTTGCTAATCTGCCACACAATGTTGTACAATTTGTTAAATCCATATCTTTATTACTAAACAAAGCTTCTCTTGTAAATGCTCCTTTTTCATCAATTGTGGTCATCACAAAAGTACTTTTTCCAAAACGTGTACAACGCTCAGGCTTTTTAATTAGGTCTCTTTCAAGATTATCTTTATCATCATTATAAAAAAGATATAATTTGTTCTTATAGGTAAGTGCAACAAAGCTACTTGCTGACCACCATTCTGTAGTGTATTGCATTTTAGGCACACGCACAAAAGTTGTTTTTGCAGTTGATGTTACGTTTATAACAACTATATCGCCATATTCGTAAGAATAATATGTTCTAGAGAAACCTCGTGAGTTCTGGGTGGTATGTTCAACTTTTCTATAAAACTCTAGCACATAGTCTAGGCTACCATTATCTCTTTGCAATACATCTTTTAAACGAAAATAAATTTGAAGGCCGGGATCTTTTTCTTTTTTACTTGCTTGATCATCCTCATCAAGTAATTCTAATAACTCTTGAGGAAAAGCTTCCATTTTTTTAAGTGTTACCGTGTTTGTTTTGGTATCAACTGTAGAAATAAAATAACCGTTAATGTGTCCACTTTCTTTTATTTTATATAACCCAAACATTGTTAAATTATCGGATCCATCTGTAGTTAAATCGATATTATTTACAAATTTATCTTGTACATTAAACACTAATTCTGGAGGTTTCGTGTTTGTACCATTGTAAATTATCAGTTTAGTTTTATAGGCTGGCACTCTCTCTCCATCTACTTTTACAGATTCTTTTTTCACCTCTTGATCATAGTGTTTAAATAAAACGCCTACTTCTCCTTTATTGGTAACAAAATAATCGTTCATAACAACAAACTTATCCAGATATGGGAGCTCAATTGTTTTTTCCCAAAGCTTTTTCATATTATCATCATAAACTGCCATATAATATTTTTCGTTTTCTTTCTTATTGTATGGTGTTAAGGCAAAAACTAGAAGTTTAGAGCTATCTTTTGATTGTACAAATTTTACAGTTGATTCTGATGGACCGCCACTGAAAAACCCTCCTCCTGAAGCTTCAAATGACCCAAAGTTTACTACTGCACCTTCAGGATTTAAAGTAGAAACATTTATTGGCTGAGCTAAGTATGAAGTGCTTTTTGACTCTTTATCAAATTTGTTACTCATTAAATAAACAAGATTTTTTACCCTTAAAAATCCGTTCATTCTAATGCCTTTTTCATCAACTTCAAATGTGTTTGTTTTTTGCTCGTTAAATCGTGTGTCATATCTTGTAATACTTGGTGTTACTGACAGTTTTCCACCAAACATTCCCCCACCTTTATATTCATAAGATAGTTTTAGCATTTCTCCATTAGCACCCATAATTAAACCACCAAATGCTGATTCTTTTTTACTTTCTGCACCCCAAGTGATTGTTGCTTTTTGTGAATGGGCAAACAAACAAATTGTGAACAGGACAATTACTGCGTTTATTTTTTTCATCTATATATATTTTGTTGGTTACAAATAAAATATACTTTCGCAACAAAACTAACTAATGAAGAAACTTTTTTTTAAAAAATCATTGCTAATTCTTGCAACGTCAATTGCACTGATATCAAAAGCTCAAAAATCAGACTCCACTGTAACTATCATTTTTGCTGGAGAAAAAAATAAAGGCAGTTACAAGGCAAGTAAAAAGAAAGATGTTGATGCCAATAACATTATTAAGGTAGCGCCAACAGGTATATTTGTGGGGCAAATACCATTGATATATGAAAGAAAATTAACACCAAGCATTAGTATACAGGTCGCAGCTGGGTTAACCAATCAAAACTACATTAGAACGATCTTTGCCAAAGCCTCTCAAATATCTTCAAGCAGTAATTCAAATTCCGGAAACTTACCTTGGGCCGATAAAAGCTCTAATCCAGATTACGAAAAGGATATCTATGATTTTGAAAGAAGAAAGCCAGAAATGGGAACTATGTTCTCTATTCAACCAAAATTTTATACAGATGATGATGCTTTAGATGGCAGCTTTATTGGTTTTTCATACAGTAATTATAACTACAAATTTTCAACTCCAGGTGCTGTTTACTCTACTAGTGCATATAATTATTTGGTATTTAATGGTCAAATGAAAAATGAATCAGAAAAGATTACTGATTTTATGATTCACTATGGGCATCAAAACATTAATGGGCATTTTTCTCTTGAATACACCTCTGCAATTGGATTAAGAAAAGTATCAGGTGAAAAATATGGAGCAACTTATGATGGTAAGCTTTATGATGGAATGATTCCATATAGTAAAACCTTATTTAATTATGAATTAGCGATTAGAGTTGGTTATGTGTTCTAGCAGCTAAGGACATTAAACAAACACCACACAAACAATCATCAAATTCATCTTTCAATAAAGCCAAATTGTTTGATTCCATTGTTATGAAATAACAATGGCAATTAGCAATATCATCTACACAACTTTCAAAAGTGTGGTTGCATTTAGGACAGATTTTAAGCATCGTATTGTATAAAAAAGACCTTGAAGAATATTCAAGGTCTTTTAGTTTATGTTAATTGATTTATAGTCTTTCGATAATACCTGCAATTCCTTGTCCACCACCCACACAAGCAGAAACTAATCCATACTTTTTACCTAACCGCTGTAAATCATTTAATATCTGAACTGTTAATTTACAACCTGTGCAACCCAAAGGATGACCCAATGCAATGGCTCCTCCATTAATATTTACAATATCATTATTTAGATTCAGTTCTTTAATTACAGCAATTGATTGCGATGCAAAAGCTTCGTTCAATTCTATTAAATCAATATCTGCTAAATTCATTGCTGCCTGTCGTAATACTTTAGGAATTGCAGCCACAGGTCCAATGCCCATAATGCGTGGTTCTACCCCAGCAACAGCACAATTTACTAATCTACCAATCGGTTTTAAACCAAGTTCATTCATCATTTTCTCGCTCATCACAATTACAAAAGCTGCACCATCGCTGGTTTGTGAACTATTACCAGCCGTAACACAACCACCTTGTGCAAAAGCGGGTTTTAATTTTGCCAAGCCTTCAATACTTGTATCTGCACGAACACCCTCATCGGTATCAACTATATAATTTCTTATTGCTTTCTTACCCTTTTCATTAAGATATGTTTCTTCAACATTTATTGGCAAAATACCATTTTTAAAATAGCCATTTTCTATTGCAGCTTTTGCTTTTCTGTGAGAGTGAAACGCAAATTCATCTTGTTGTTCACGATGAATATTGTATTCTTTTACCACAGCTTCTGCAGTTAAACCCATACTTAAATAATAGTCAGGTTCTTCTTTTGCAATATTGTAAGATGGTACTGTTTTCCAACCAGCTGTTGGCACAAGGCTCATACTTTCTGTTCCACCAGCAATAATGCAATCAGCCATTCCAGTTCTGATTTTTGCTGTTGCCATAGCAATACTTTCAAGTCCACTTGCACAATAACGATTAATAGTAATGCCTGCCACCTCAATTCCCAAAGCTTTGGCGGCTATTATTCTTCCAAACTGCAAACCTTGTTCAGCTTCTGGCACAGCATTACCTACGATTACGTCGTCAATTCTCCTGGTGTCAAGTTGTGGAATTGTTGCTGTTAATCCTTTAATTACTTCAACGGCTAAATCATCTGGTCTATAAAATCTAAAACCACCTTTTTTGCTTTTGGTAACAGCTGTTCTATATCCTGCAACTATGTATGCTTCTTGCATGAAATTCAATTTAAAAATCAAATATACAATTAAGTTGTTTGTGCAACTATTGCTATTTTGATTTACTGTGAAATGATTTTGAATATTTAAAAATGCAATGTTTATAGATGAAGATAATTATAAATCAGCAACAATTTTCCATACATCAGTAGCGATTTCCTCTTCTGTTCTCTCTCCATTTATTGATGCAATTTTCTCAACGTCTTTTAGTTTTTCAAAAGCTGTTTTGTATAAATTCTTCACTTGTTTCAGGTTATCTAAAGTTTCATACAATTCTGTTGAGGTTCTTCCTTTGGCTATGCGTTGCATACTTACTTCGGCTGAGATATCAATATAAATATTAATATCTGGTCTTAATAATTCAGCACTCAATCTATTGGCTTCAATTACCCAATCCATTGACATATATGGGCTATGATATGCATAGGATGAAAAGTAATATCTGTCTGTTATCACCGTATATCCCTCCTCCAGCATCTTCAAAACACCATTGGTTTTATTGAGCAAATGGTCTAATCTGTCTGCCACAAAAAGGCCTGCTATTACTTTGTGATCCGCTTCCATTCTACCACTAAAAATATCCCTGATCATTTTGCCTATTGGGCTATCAGTAGGTTCAAAAGTGGCATACACTTTATGTCCAGCTGCTTCAAGTTTTTGAGTAAGCAATTTTACCTGTGTGCTTTTGCCACTTCCATCAATTCCTTCAAATGCTATAAATAGGTTGTTTCTCATTGTTTGTTATTGAGGGTGGTTATTTCCCTGTAAAAATTGCTTTTCTTTTCTCTACAAATGCTGTGGTGCCTTCTTTCATATCCTGTGTTTCAAAACATTCGCCAAAAGCATTTACTTCTTCTGTAAAACCATCTTTTGTTTCGTTGTAAACAGCATTGGCTGTTTGAATACATTTTGCAATAGCAATAGGTGCTTTGGTATTAATATTTGTAAGAATAGTTATGGCTTTTGGCAATAATTCTTCTTGTGTTGTAACATAGTTTACCAAGCCATATTGCAGTGCAGTTGCAGCATCAATCAAATTAGCGGAAATTAATAATTCTATTGCCCTGCCTTTGCCAATTAATTGTGCCAGTCTTTGTGTGCCACCATAGCCGGGTATTAAACCCAGATTTACTTCGGGCTGACCAAATTTTGCATTGTCGCTGGCTAATCTAAAATGACAACTCATTGCCAACTCGCAACCACCACCCAATGCAAAACCATTAACACAAGCAATAATTGGTTTGCCACAGTTTTCTATTTTAAAGAAAATATCCTGACCACGTTTTGACAGGGCTTTAGCTTCTTCGAGTGTTAAACTATTAAATTCTGTGATATCGGCACCTGCAACAAATGCTTTTGTGCCCGAGCCAATGATAATGGCAGATTTTATTTCGCTGTTGCTTTCAATTTCATCTACCAAATTGCTTAAATCGGTGAACACATCGCGGTTTAAAGCATTCAGTTTATCGGGACGATTGATTGTAACGATAAGAATATTGTTTTCTAATTGGGTGAGCAATGTTGTATATATCATAGTAGAAAATTTTAGCGAAGATGAGGGATTTTAGCGACTAGCGAAAGCCTTCGGTAAAGACAAACCAACTTATCATCATGATGCTTTTGCTACAACGGAGCAATAGAAATAATCCTGTTAGTATTTCTACCAAGAGGATTATTAAAATTATTGATATTTTTTTGCTATTTACTTCACTGCAAAAACATATAAACCCTTACCTGTGTTTTCACAATTTTTTCACTTATTGGTAGGCTATGCCATATACCAACAACTGCGAAAGGGCAAAAAAGCTCAACTTAAACCTAATATTAAGTACTACCTATTAAAACGATGCTATTGCTTAATCAATTTTTCGTTGTAAACAATATTGTTTTGAATTACTAATTGCTAAAAAATTGTGTTTACAACTCATCGTAATATAGAAACACTTCCGCTATATCTAATATTTTTATTGTCAATAATTCCAACTGCTTCTAATATCCAATAATAAGTACCAATAGGTAGTTTTTTATTATTTAATAATCCATTCCAAATAAATTGTTGATTTTTTGAGTGAAAAACTTCTTGACCTGATCTATCAAATATAGAAATGTTCAAAATCTTCAAATTATCAATTTTCTCTATTTGCCAAGTGTCATTAATCCCATCATTATTTGGAGAAAATACGTTTGGTATTTGAAGTCTAGTTGAACAGTCAGTTACTTTTATAAGAATTTTATCTTCCAAGGCACAACCTTTAAAAATTTCTCCATTGACTGTATAAATAGTTGTTTGTGTTGGAAAAAGTTTTAAGGTGTTGTTAAATAAATTAGTTGTTACTGATGGCTGCCATTTGTAGTCTGATAACTCTGATGGCAAAATAATTGAAGCAGTATCATATAAACACAAATCTTTATCAAAACCAATGTTGAAATTGTAATTGACAGTTTTAATAATAATGCTATCACTTGTAATATTATTGCAACTATCTGTTGTGGCAATATGATATAAGCCTGTATCTTTTACTAAATATGATGAAGTTGTAGAACCATCTTGCCAATGGTAATTCTTAAAACCTAAACCAGCAATAAGTATTATCGTTTTATTAGGACATAAAAATGTATCTGCTCCTAAATTCACAGGCAAATGTGGGGATATTAACCTTACTATCATTGAGTCTGATACTTCACAATTATTTAGCTTTGCTTTAACAGTGAAACTACCAACTATTTTAAACTTTAATATTATGCTGCTATCATTAGGTTTATCTATGATGGTAATATTCGTTGTATCAATTTGCCACTCAATTTTTTTATAACAACCAGTATTTTTATGTGCAGTAAAAGTTGCTATTGAATTTGTGCTGCACAAAAGACTTGAACCACTTATTTGCAGTTTGTTACAATTACTTGTAGTGCTGCAAGATTTTGTATAAGTCATTGCAGCATCATACAATACTAATGGATAGTCTTGCAGGATAAAATTAAATGAGGTTAAGTAAATATTGGGTGGAGGTAATGTTGATATTGTTGGCTCTTCTTCAATAACTACATTACTACTAACACCACTACAATTAGAATTTATATTTAATAATGCTGGATTAATTTGCTGTATGCAAGAAAATGTATCACTACCTGATAATATTTGCGAACCGTAGTTAATTTCAAACTTGTTACTGCTAAAAGCATTTGGATTATTGTAAAAATTAAACGAAGTATCTAAGCCTAAAGCACTCATAGATTGATTTCCTTCAAATTTTTTTTGTAATGAATTATTAAAAGAAAAAAAATCTACTGTATCAGTTCTAATTAGATATCCGTTCGACATTTTCCTTCTTTCCATACAAAAAAAAGCGTTGCCATTATTGCTAATACTCAAACCAGCTGAAGAACCAGCACCAAAAAAAATATACTTACTACTATCGTATTTGAAAACCTTGTAATTTTTTATGTTTAAGTTGGTATCAATACTCATTCCATAAAATCTATGCTGATCAAAATACATTTCTTCTTTTCTATCAGCTATCAGTATACTATTATTGGAATTAATATACATAGCACTATTATAATTAATAAATAATGCTCCCTTTCTAGTATATGTACCAAGCCCATTTGTAGTAGTAAATTTAAAAACATCGTTACATTGATACATTTTTTTTGAAATAATAGCCCCAGAATTGTAGTTAATTTTAATTAGATTTAAGTAGTAATTTAAGTTAGCAAAAGTGCCAACAATCTCGCTGATAACGCTAATAATATAAATGCTTGAATTACCATAAATAACAATTGCATCATCCATACTAAAGTTAGGATTGGTGTAATCAAAATTATATTGCTTAACCCATTTTTTATTTGCATTACTATCAAGCAAAACAACCCTAACGTATGGGTCATATCCATCATTAATATTATACGCAACAACATCTTCGTTTTTGCCCTCTCGACAATAATACTGTGGTTGAAAAAAAGAGGGCTGCATAGGTGGTGAAGTAATTTTTTTTGCCCAAATTTTTTGCCCATCCCCATCTATTTTAAGTAACCCGTAATATGGATATGGATTTGTGCCACCAATATTAAAGCTTGATAAAAAATTGTTTTTTGTAGTTAAGCTGCCACCCCTCTCTATAATATTGTTTAGGTAATTAGTTTTTTTTAGCCAATCAATATTTCCATTTTTACTTTTTTTAAACAAATAGTCTAAGCCTTTGTATATAGTGCAGGAATCACTAGTATAAAAAGAATTTGTGACTGTATTGTAAGAGATTGGGATTTTAAAAAAAGCGTTGTAAACAGTATCGTTACAATTTTGAGAATGTAAAAATTTACAAAAAACCATAACAAAAAAAAATAATATAATAGCTTTAATATTCATTCTATCGTAATAGTGTGTTTTGCAAAACAACCTTGAATTCTATATAGTATTCAAGGTTGTGAAGATAAGTTTTAAGATGTTATTTTAGCAATTATTGAATTACTACCTGAGGCCAAAACTCATACTCAAAATTTGGATTTACACAACAAGGAGCTGTAGCTGCACCCTGACCAGAATTTAATAATGAGTTTAATGGCACCTGACCAAATTGATTCTTATCATTTAAAATAATATTTCTATACCTAATTTTTATATCATAAGTTCCATTTGATATGGGGTTTAAGTTTGTGCCAAAATCTACCGCGGATAAAAATGAATACCCATTAATTTTAAAGGGATTTGTTTTATTTGCAAATTGTTCCCATTTTGTAGATATACCATCAATAAAATATTCAACCTCTGAATAATCGTTTCTGGAAGCTAGAGGACCAGTACATTTTCCTAAAGGGTCATAACCAAAAATTGTAATTGCATTTGGTACAACTTGTGATCCAAGGAAAAAGCACATGTCATTTTTATTGCAGGAACCATAAGCTAATTCTCCATAATATAAATCTCCCAAACCATTTGGATCCATTGGAGCCATTGGCCAGTTTGCTAAACTGCTACAATCTGTTGCAAATTTGCCAGCAACTCTAAGTGTGAAGCCTGGAGTTGAAAAAACACTTTTAGGTATGCTTGGCTGTCCAGTAGTAAATTCAACTAAAAATATTTCACTTCCTGGATTATTAGGGTCTGCTCCCATATCTGTGATTGTAGATGAACAATCTTTTTTCTCATACAAAACAGTGGGTCCGTCTTTTATTATTACTCTTCCGGTTGTAATATTGCTTAAGTTGAATGGATTCGCAGCTACTATATTATTATCCCACGAAATGGTGTAAGCAAATTTTAGTCCATAAGAGTCATTAATGCAATTAAAGGAAAAACCATAATAACTTATATCAGCATAGTTGGGATCAGAACCAGCACATAATGAAGTGATGTTATCTGATAATACAGGAGACTTGAAAATATTACCAGCCATATCGTTATATGCAATTTTTAAGCGTTGGTTTTTTCTGATTCTAGTTACTAACCCACCATTATTTTTTATTCTTTCTTCAATTAGGGCTTTTGCTTTTCCCAAACCGTTTTCTTCAATAAGTTTTGTATCACTCGCTGTTTTCTTACAAGCAACAAAAACTGTTGTTGCTAAAATTGCCACAAAGGCAAACATAATTGTTAGTTTTTTCATTACTTAAAATTTAGTTTATTAGTTATTTTCTTGGCTTTTTACTATTGTAGAACTAAAGTGTAAGTTCTTTTTTAATATTTCAACTTGTATTCATTATTAATAATTTATAGTTAATAAATTACCCTCCATACACCGCTTCTATAATATCACTTTGCAGGGTTACTGCTGCATCTTGTATCACCCCAATTGCCATATACTCTCTATGTTCTGGCGTGTTGGCAACAGCTAATGGTCGGTTATCTTCATAGGGGCTATAGCTATCATAAGCAAGTTTGGTCCATAAACTTTGTCCTTTTAATCGCACATAAATATTTACGCCATCTAATTTGCTTTTCACAAATTCTATTACCACCCTGCCCGGCATTACTTTGGCTTTTATAATTGGCTTATAACTGCTAGGGTCAAAAACGCTTTCTTCACCCACAATCAAAAAATCTTTAGCCACTGCATCGTTGTAGCCACTGCTAGCTTTAATGGTTCTAATAAAAGCCCTTAATTGTTTTTCGCCATCAATAATTTTTTGGTCTTTTGCAATTTTTGCAGTTTGGGCTGCTGTTTGTGCATCGCTATTTACTTTTATAGCTGTTTTAATGCCGCTGCAAATGTTTTGCAGTTCGGTAATTTGTGCTGCATTTAGGCCAAGTGCTATGCTTTGTGCAGCTGCTTTGGCACTCAGGTTATCGTACCATTTTACTTTTTCTGTTTCTTGTCCTGGAATAAAATCATTCATTTTTTTTGTTTTAAATTGTTATTAAATATTGATTACCATAATTTTATATTTTATTTTCTTCCCCTGCTGTTTCATTTGGTGTTCCCAGCGTTTTGCTAGGACTTTCTAGCGTTTTGCTAGACTTTCCTGGCAAGTTGCACACTGTTCTAGCGTTTTGCTAGGGCTTTCTGGCATTTTGCTAGGTTGTCCCCGCAATTCGCTTGAACCTCCTTGCATAGTGCTAGAGAGGTTTGCAACTTGCCAGGAAACTCTAGCGTTTTGCTGGGAGCATCAACCAATTTTCTAGGTTGGGTAAACTGGGCAATAGCAAACCCCAATGAATTATATTTTTAAAGAGCATATTGTTTAGTATTTATTGCTAAACAGATGGCAACCTAAAAAATGTTTCAATACAAAAAAATACAAATTGATGAGCGGTTTGATTTGAAAAGGAACCAGTTGTTTTGGACAATAACCGTGTAAATGGGTTCGTAATTTTGGGGTTAAATAATGATTGGTAACCATTATAAGTTTATATTCTTCTTGCTATTCAAACAATACCCAATGCCCCAATTTTAACCAGCATGAAACCTCCATCTTATATTTGCCAAAATTTATACAATGTTTATACAACAATTATATACAGGCTGCCTTAGCGAAGCAGCTTATTACATAGAAAGTAATGGCGAAGCAGCAGTAATTGATCCACTGCGTGATATTGATGCGTATTTGCAATTAGCTGCATCTCGCAATGCTACCATTAAATACATTTTTGAAACACATTTTCACGCCGATTTTGTAAGTGGTCATTTAGACCTTGCTGCTGCCACAGGTGCAAGCATTGTTTATGGCCCCAACACACAAACCAATTTTAAAGTAATGGTTGCAAAAGATGGCGAAGTTTTTAAAATAGGAAATCTTAGTGTAGAAGTGTTACACACACCCGGACATACACTTGAAAGTTCTTGTTATTTGTTGAAAGATGAGAACCAAAAGCCTCACTGTGTTTTTACTGGCGATACCTTATTTGTGGGTGATGTTGGCAGACCAGACCTTGCTCAGAAAGGCGAAATACTAACAACACTAGATTTAGCAGGAATGTTATACGATAGTTTACAAGCTAAAATAATGCCTTTGGCAGATGATGTTATTTTGTATCCTGCTCATGGTGCAGGCAGTAGTTGTGGCAAGAATTTAGGGAAAGAAACTTTTAGTACAATTGGCGAGCAAAAGCTAAACAACTATGCTTTGAACCAAGCTAGTAAAGAAGATTTTGTGAAAGCAGTTACTGAAGGTTTGGCTGAACCTCCACAATATTTTCCCATTAATGCTAAAATTAATAAAGAGGGATACGATAGTTTAAATAGCATTTTAGAAGCAGGTTTACAACCATTATCTGTTGCCGATTGTAAACAAAAAATGAATGATGATAACATGCTGGTATTAGACACAAGAAATGCTACAATATTTACACAAGGTTTTGTGCCAACAAGCATATCTATTGGCTTAGAAGGAAGATTTGCAGAATGGGCTGGTAGTCTTTTATCTTTCGATAAAACCATATTGTTGGTAACAGATACTGGAAAAGAAAAAGAATCTGTGGTAAGATTAGCAAGGGTTGGTTTTGCAAAATTTGCAGGTTATTTAAACGGCAGTTTTGAAGCTTGGCAAAATGCTGGTGAAAAAACAGATTTAATTATTGATGTTGAAGCTGATGAACTAGCAATGGATATTCCTTTTGATGAAAATATGGTGGTGCTAGATGTGAGAAAAGAAACTGAATATGCCGATGGGCATATTGCAGAAGCTGTTAATATTCCTTTATTAAACTTAACAGATCCTGGAAGTATGGCTGATTTTGAAGATAATCAGAATATCTATATTCATTGTGCTGGAGGTTATAGAAGTGTAATTGCTGCAAGTATGATGAAGAAAGAAGGTATTCATAATATTAGGAATGTATTGGGTGGTTTTAGTGCCATTAAAGAACTAAAAGACAAGTTCACCATTGAAAAAAATGCTGAGGTGTTGAACTAAATTAGCCCCTCATCTGCAAAGCTAAAATAGCCTTCGCTGCTAACAATAATATGGTCGGCTACTGTAATATCAAGCAGCTTAGCAGCGTCTTTAATTTTATTGGTTAATTGTTTATCTGCTTGGCTTGGATTCAAATTACCACTAGGATGATTGTGGCATAGAATAATGCTGACAGCATTATGTTCAAGTGCTTTTCTTAGCAGTATTCTTGGGTCAACAACAGTGCCTGTGATACCACCTTCACTTAACATTTCATTGTGCAATATTTTATTAGCTTGGTTTAGAAAAATAGCAATAAAAACTTCGTGACTTTTGAATTGAAGTTGTGCCTTTAAATAGTTAGCAACATCTTTACTGTTTCTAATTATTTCTTTTTTGTTTTCAACAGCACCACGTCTTATACCAACTTCTAATGCAGCAGCAATGGCAATAGCTTTGGCTTCTCCCAAACCTTTAACTTTTAGGTTCACAATTTCTTTAACAGATAATTGACCCAAACGTTGCAAATCATTGTTCACCAAACCCATTAGCTCTTTTGCCACATCAACTGCCGACTTATTGCGTGTGCCATTGTTAATTAATATAGCAAGTAATTCTGCATTGCTCAAAGACGCTGCACCTTTCAGCAACATTTTTTCTCTAGGTCTATCGTCCTCACTCCAGTTTTTAATAGATTGATTCAACATATAATTTGGTAATGTTGAACTAAAATAATCAAAATTTGAATATGTTTATTTAATTACT
>Ga0114975_10001011_pt1 | contig 20559 bp, 22 predicted proteins | sample S_130626_EF_Meta_FD_87031 | JGI IMG/M metagenome (GOLD analysis project Ga0114975, IMG submission 87031) | Freshwater microbial communities from Lake Simoncouche, Canada to study carbon cycling - S_130626_EF_MetaG | ecosystem: Environmental > Aquatic > Freshwater > Lake | place: Lake...
AAGGGCGATTCTCTCACATAAAGTATTTCATCTTTTTCTCTTTCTCCTCTCTTTCAGTTCCCAACATAACCGGTTTCACATTTCTATTTTTCGTTTTCTTTGTCAAAGCATTACTCTTGCTTTCCTTTTGAGGCTGTGCTAACATTCCACATTTACATAATAATGGTGATTTCCCGCAGTGCATTATAATTACTACACTTATTTTTTATGCCGCGTCAAACCATCCATACGTTGGAGTTGCCGATAATTGCAAGCACACAATAGACATTGAGTTCCCGACACTCGTTGAATTTGATGCAGTTAATAACACCGCATTCGCGGTAAATGATGTTGCTGGATAAATATTTGACGTCGCACTATTCAATGCCACCGCACTCCCAGCTACGCGTCTAAATCTGATTGTAACTCCAATCAACGCCGCACTCGCTGCGGGTAGAGTAACCGTCGATGTCGCAGTTATATTGATTGGATAAGTTTCATAAATTAGAGAGGATGAAATTGTAAAACTACCTGTTTGAATTGAAGCACAAGATTTTAAATAAGTCCCTTTTGTAGTTAGTATCCCGTTAAATGTCGCCGTCCCTGTTGTAATCGTTGTCCCCGAAAATGTCGCGTTTGTGAATCCGACAGTTCCGGTAAATGCACTTGTCCCATTCAAGATATTATTCAATTGAGTTTGTGCCGATGATGTCAGTCCCGATATATATGCAAATGTCGCCGCGGAGACAGTATTCAGTGTCCCCGAAAAGGTCGCATTTACAAATGAAATTGTCCCCGTTCTAGCACTAGTCCCATTCAAGATATTATCCAGTTGAGTTTGTGCCGATGATGTCAGTCCCTGAATATATCCCATTATCGTCGGGGTGATTGTCAGACTGTTTGCCACAAGATTTCCTAACAAAGTCATTGTTGTTAATGCGGGTATATTTAACCCACCCATCGGATATGTCACCTCACTTGCAGTGCCTAAAATAATTTGACTATTCGCTGTTATTGTCGCACTCTGCCCAATCGCACTAGAATTACTATAATCCCCCGTAGAGGTCGTGCCCGGTCCAAAAAAACTGTTATTCGACCCAGTTATTATTCCTGACCCGCTTGAATTGCCATAAAAACAGTTTCCTGACCCAGTTGTTAAATTTCCACCGGTTGAACTACCATACACACAGTTTAATGTCCCAGTTGATAACGCACCACACGAATAATACCCAATCGAAGTATTTTGGTCTCCAACGCAACTAGGAGAGCACCCGTTCCCAATCGCAATTATCCCATTGCCACTCGTGCCATTAGCCATTGCTGTGTATCCGATTGCTACACAACGTGTGCTTGTTTGTGCGAATTGCATTGCCCCCCCACCCAGTGCAAAATTATAAAAACCACTCGTTAGGGCGTTCAATGAATTTGTCCCTATCGCCACGCAGTCACTCACAGTTGCACCCGCATTTTGCATTGATAAAAGTCCCATCGCGAAATTACTTCCACCATTATTGTTTGGATTCGCATTCTCTCCAACGCTAATGTTACCGACGTCATTCGCGACTCTTAACATTTTATAAACGTATTCCGTCGTCGCCACATCAGTTGTGTTTGTATTTGGTGTTTTTGTTGGACCGGATAATTTCACTGTGAAGTTATTTGTAGAACCCGTGAATGTATTTGTTCCATTTTTGAGAGGTATATTTGATGTAAGTTTAGAATCTGGAATTGACGCGGCGGTAATTGATGCACCAGAAAATATTGGAGCACTCGAAAAAGTTTTAATTCCACTTATTGTTTGATTGCGTGATAAATCTACTATCCCATCAGTGAGAGGATTCAAAAACTTCAACTGATTAATTGTCACCGCAGTTGTGTTCGCATACAAAGCAACAGAGGTATCTCCCGCTGCATTTTTTATTGTAATTGGACTCGCTTGGAATGTCGTTCCATAAACCTGAAAGGTGGTATTAGTTTGAAAAGTTGTTGCTCCACTCGGATAAATTGTTAGATTGGTAGGACGGATTCCCATTGCATTTGAGGATATATCGACGTCCAACATTGATGCTCCTGCATCGCTCCAAAAAGATAGCGTGTTTGCGGTGTATCCATAACTTATATTTCTCATAATATTTCCCACATCAACAGTCCCACCAACCAGTGTATTCAATGTCGCGGTTGAGAGGCGGGGTATTGTCAATGTTTTTGATGTTCCATTGATTGTCACATTTCCAGAAATGTCCAGAGTTGAATTACTTGAAATTGGACAACCAGTGAATGTAGTTGAACTGTTTGTAAATGTAGTCGGGGCGGAAATTGCGAATGTGGTGAGTGGATTGTTTATGTTGATAGTCTTTGGACTAAGTTGAATAGTATTATTTGATGTATCAATTGAAAACATCTGTCCTGTTCCTATGTCGTTCCATACTTCAAAAGTCCGCGTTGTTGTATCGTAATTCAGATTCTGAACCAGATTTCCAACATTCACTGTGCTTCCAATTACGGTATTTAATGCAGTCGTTGAGAGGCGGGGTATTGTCAATGTTTTCGCCGCACCACTTACTGTTAATGAATCCGTGAAAGTTTTTAATCCGGCAATTGATTCTGTTCCCGTATTTTTTACAACCCCGCTCACATTTGTCCCAGCCATAGTAGGGGCATTTGTGCCGAAAGTAATTGACTGTGTTCCACTCGCAGTTATTCCCCCTGTAAAAGTGGTTGTGTCGCTGAATGAGTTTAGTCCAGTAAAAGCATTATCCGCAGGTAAATAGACTAATGCACTATAATCAATACCACGCGATATTGCAGTCCAATAAACACCACCACTGTTTGATGTGCATACAAGTTCTATCATCTTATCTGTATTCTGTCCGAGCGTCACTGATAAATATTCTCCAAACCCATCAAATATTTCCTGTGTTCCCGCTGCTACTATTGACTTTGTTCCAGTCAATGTTCCATTACTAAGAAAAAATGAGAATTTCGTTCCAATCCCCGCAGTTGTTGCGGACGGTAAATATATATTATAACTACCGTTCGATGATATGCATATATATTCTGGGTCACCGAAAACAAGAGAGGTTGTTGTAGTCACAAATTTTACATTAGATAATGAATTACGCCCAGTTGTAGTAAGTGTTTGTGCGGTTGTTTCCCCTGTCGTTGTTAGAGAGGTTGAACCAATCGAACCGCTCACAAATAATTTATAACTCGCAGATACATTCGCACCAATTCCCACGTTTCCAACAACGACCGTGTTACCCATTAATAAAGTTTTTCCATCTACTTTTAGAGAGGACGTTCCATAAGTTGCATCTGTTATTGAATTCGCATCATTGATATTTGTTGATACCAATTTATTCACAGTCCAAGGTAAAGTGAATGACATTATTATATTATAATGTCATATTTTTGATGGTCGCCTCACCATTGTTGTCCTATCCAAAATGCAAGAGAAAATCCATTAATATAAACAGTATCTAGAAATCCGCCTAAATAGACTGCACCACCCGACCCACTAACTGATGATAATGTTGTGCTTGGTGCGTAAATTGTATGTGCTCCTGTTGTTGATGAGAGGTTGATTTTTCCAACACCTGTCATTTGAACACCCAATGCAATATTATCTGTATCAACTGTTCCTGCATCAATACTCGTCGTTTGCATTGTATCCGAAATGACCGCCCCGCCAAATGTAGTTGAGACTCCCGCCACCGCGGTCTGATTAAATGTTTTTGCTTTCAATGCAGTTATATCCGTGCTGTTTGTTGCTATTGCAGTTGAGTTTGCGGTTATTTGCGTTTGTAGTCCCGCTGCAACTAAATTGGTATATGTGGTAGCCGCCGCCGCGGCCGTTGCAAGAGTTGCTACCGCCGATGCAGCTATCGCAGCATTCATCTGTCCAGTAGTCACGTCTCCTTGGTCTCCTTTCGGTCCGGTCGGTCCTGTCGGTCCAGTGACACCTTGGATTCCCTGTATTCCCTGTATTCCTTGTATTCCTTGCGGTCCTTGAATCCCTTGTATTCCTTGTAATCCAATCGGTCCTGTAAATCCAGTCGGTCCAGTCGGTCCAGTCGGTCCATTGTTCGTTGTTTGTGTTATTTCCAATTTTACAGATGGAGAGGTTGGTGACGCTCCACTATTCGGAGTGGTTAATACACCTACCGCTGTATTAGGTTTCCAATAACAACTTATAACATCCCCCGCGTTTGCCTGATACACGACACTCGTTATTAATTGTTGTCTCACTACTGTCGAATTAATTACGATAAATGCACCACTACTCGCTAACGCAGTTCCATTCACTTTGAAATACAATTGGATTGTTGTGGTCGTTGCTGATGAGATTCCAAATCCAACAACCAATTTCATTTGATAAGTCCCCGCGTTTGCAATTGTCACATTATTTGAAGAGAGGGTGATTCCATTATTTCCTACCGTTGATGCAATTGCAATTTGATTTTCCACATTCGCCGCGGATGTTGTTCCTATTGTGTAATCCACGAAATATCCATAATTACTCGGAACTCCATTGTAATCATTCGTCTGTGAAAAACTGACTTGTGTGACTGTTATGATTGCGGACGGAATCGCCGGATGGACAGGAGAGGTTGATGCAGCTACCGCTAATAAACTCACTGCGGTACTATCCGCACTCCACATCAACTCAACATAGTCACTCACCGCTAATTGCATCACGTAATTCCACGCGGGTAATTGTTTGTGTCCATTCGCTTTCATATATTCTGTCCCCGCCGTATCCGGAACATCTGTCCCATTCTTTCGTAACCAAATTGTAGTTTCAGTTGCTGTGCCCGTTGCGGAGTTTAATTGGAGACTGAATTGAATATTATAAACTCCCGAATGACTCACCTGTAATCTACTACTATTTGTCAGTGTAACTCCTGTTCCACTCGGGTCGTAACTACTCAACGTCACCGCGGCAATTTGATTCGCGGTTGAAATTGTTTGAGAGGATGAACTCCAAAAACTCCCCCAATATCCCACATTCGCAGTTGAGACTATCGCGTCAATTTGTTCTTGAATATTTCCGTCCGCATTTTGTAAATAAGATAATTCCGCCGGCGTCACCTCTTCATAAACATCATTTACCAATACATTCAAATGTCCATTCAAATACAATTCAGTCACCGTTAGTTTATCCAACGATTGTTGCTCCTCTCCCATTACATTTGCAAATGGAGTGTTGTAAGTTGAACCTAGTATTGACATTATACATTATTGCGTCATTTTTAGTCAGCTCCTCTCGTTCCCGCTATTACTGATTTTTTCATTGCTCGTCTCATCCTCGCCTTCGCATTGTTTCTTATTCGTTGTTCATCTGTTAGCGGTTTTCGCGACGATATTTTCTTTATAGGATTTCTGATTTGTATTTTAATGGGGTTCTCCCTAGGTTGATACTCTTCAAAATTAAAACCCTCTCTCGCGTTCCTCAAATCGTTGTGCAATCCTTCTGCGACAGATTCAAATCGGTCGAATAAATCTTTCACGTCCGCATTTTCCGGTTGTGCCATCAATCTTACCGCTTCATTCGCAGGTAATCTCATTTCAATATTATCTCCTTGTGGTAAATTCATTTCAAATTGTTGAGAGGATTGAGATGACGCTCTTGCAACCGGCGTGACAAAGTCTAAATTGGCAATTTGCTCTCTCGATGTTCTTGGTAATATTTCCACTCTACCTTCCGTCCCGACTTGGCCAACATCTTCCAACTTTGATAAAGTCTCGCTTCTAGTAGCGGGCCTCGCGTCAATGTTTTTGTATCTAGTTTGATTCTCATATATCTGAATCGGGTTCGCGTCAGAATAAATAACCTTTTGAAATTCGCGATATACTACCGGTTCGCCTCCTCTCTTCCGTCTTGCACGTTTTCGTTTCGGAGCGGCCGGATTAATATTAACTACTACACTTTGTCTCTGCGACTGTTTCTGTTTTTGTTTGAGACTCTTCTTTTTTGCCATTATGCATTACGCCCTTATTTTTTTTCAGTTTAGGTTCTTCGTAGAACTTTATCTCACTATCAAATTTGAAAAACAACCGATTGTGTTTCACATTCAACAATAACCAATCGTGCGGGTTCTTGTATAGTGTCATTATCTGTTCTATCTGTTCGGGTTTGTATCTGTAATACTCCTCAAAGATTTTCTCCATCTGCGACTTTCCCAAATTATATGTAATCAAATTCGTCGCAATCTCTCGCCATTTTCGCGGCAATTGATAAATATTCTGTGCCAATAAAATCACCGTGCATTTGATGTGTCTCATTTTAGTTATGATACGATTCATCACAACCTCTCCATATTTATCATTACGGAAATTCGCCCCAAAATCATCGACCAAAAATAATGAATGCTCCCCCTCTCGTGAATTAGACAATAACTTTCCATACAAATCCAAAAGATTGTCCTCGTTGTATTCGTGATACATATGTTCATCATCAACGTGCTTTTCAAAAATATTGTCTTTCTTACTAATACTCATCAACGATATTTCTGGTATCATCACATAGATGTGGTGAAAACATTTTTTGAACGGTCCGCGGATTAAACTTATTGCTAAACTCGACTTTCCTGCCCCCATAAGTCCTGCTAAAATTGTAAAACTTGTCTTCGCAAATGCACATTCAACCGCGGGGTAATTCATCAGTTTTTTATCAATTACGTCGTCACATACCATCTCCGTTTTTTGCAATGGCGGATTAATTAAATCAATTATTTCCATATTATATTATGCCATTAAGCGAGACATTTCTTATCACTTTAACCACCACCGCTTCCGCTACTTTTCTAGTGTGTCTTCGGTGGTTGTATCGCTCAAAATGTTCTAGGGTTTCTTGTTGTGGTCTTCTAATTGAAAGAGACGTTCAAGGAGAGGAAGGACTCGATTCAATAAACCCAACAGATAGTTCAAAAGACGCCCAAGATAGTCCGAAAAACAAAAATCAACAAATGATACGATTATAAAATCACCCAACATAGTATAATATGGACACTGACATTTCTCCCAAAAAAGTCAGACAACGTGGTCTCCGCAGACGCCCACGCAAATTAAGACTCTACAACGCGTTAAAGGCGGGCTACGCCCGCAACCCTAAACGTGCCGCGAAATACTTAAAAAAATTCGGATATATTGTTGATACGGAACTGTCCAATCAACGCGAATACATCACCGCCTATTCACCATTTGAAAATAAAGTCATTCATATTTCCAATGGAACTAACATTGCTAGTCCAGAAGATTTAGCCACAGATTTTCTCACTGGATTAGGGTCATTCAAAGATACCTCTCGTTATCGCGATGAAAAAACAGCACTTGAAAAAGCACGTGCTAAATATAAAGACGCAAATGTCATTTTAGCAGGACACTCGTTAGGCGGCCAAATTACACACAATATCGCAGCAACAGGCGACAAGGTTTATAACTACAACCCAGCCTACGCCATCAATCAAAAAGTGCGACCCGGGTTCTCAAATTTCCGAAATGAAAATGACATTTTTTCGATTGCATCACCCTCTCAAAATACAGTAAATCTTCCTGATACAAATAAATCAACTGGACGCCCAATACGCGACTTACTAACCGACCATTCTACCGAGAATATTAGAAATGCACCGATTTTTTTATAGTTATAATAAAATGGACTCATCAAAATACCTCCTCTCGTCACCGATTCCTTTCAACCGAATCGCCGTGCGTTTTACCATCAACATCGGAACAATTGTCCTTAATGATTTCGCATACATTCAAGCGAGAATGTTTGATGAAAATGATAATTACGTCGATGCAAAAACTTTCGTATTAGATGGTCAAGACTATCAAGATTGGACAAATGATGAATACCTCATCGAATGGACAAGACAAAAACTTGCTCAATAATTTTACGTGTAAAATTAAATTACTTACGCGTAAAATGAATAGAATACAATTCCAGACACTATATATAGAGATGCCTAATTTTCAAAAATCTAAAATCTATTCGCTAAAATGTGAGACTACTGGACTCACATATATTGGTTCGACCGTTCAAGGTCTCGGGCAAAGAATGTCCGAACACCGCCACCGATTCAAAAATGATATATTACAATGCTCCTCTCGACAAGTCCTTGAAAATAATAATTATAAGATGCAGTTGTTGGAAAAGTTTCCCTGCGAAAATAAACAACAATTAAGATTGAGAGAGCAATTTCATATTAATAATACTCCTGAATGTGTCAATGAATACAACGCGTATGTGACAGATGAACAACGGATCGCCACACAAAAAAGAGCGGCAAAAGAATGGGTAATGAGAAATACCGAATATCTAAAAGAATACAGAAAAGAATGGCATCGAAAAAGAAGAGAGGACGCGGATAATTAAACACGATACTCCACGGTTCCATCGGGCATTATGACGAAAATGATATCAGAACGACCAATAAATGCGATGTTGGTTGCGACCGAGTTGGATTTTGCAAGATTCATCTCCAAGAAAGTGTTTGATACCGTCAAGTCCTGTCCTGCTAAAAATGTGGATGTAGATGTCACACGCAAATCTTCGGCAAAACTGTAATTGCACAGACTGTTGGTTAAACAAGTAGAACCGGCGTCAATGATACGCTTATCGTAATTGTCAGAGGCGGCGACCGCAGTTCCAGTTGATAGGTAGCGACAGAAAGTGTTAGGGGCAATTCCGGACCGTGCTTTCCAAGGTTCATAAGCGTCACCGAATCCAGCCATCAATGAACGACTGAAAGCAACTGCGGGTGCTAAAATAAGCGAGTGAGGAGTTTGTGGCACTCTCTTTTGAGACCCGATGAAATAATTAATACTACCCGCGAGAGGCATCTTTGAGTCAAATACTCCACTCAATGATGTTCCTTCCGTGTTATTGTTTTCACTAAATCTGGTGGATAATGCTCTGCAAGATTTTACTCGGATAGGCACTTGGATAGACACAGCACCACTTGTGCTAGAACTCAAAGTGTTTGTTCCTACACGATGAGTAATTCCGTGCATATAGAATTCACCTCCCATACCTCCCAACAAAGAAGTCGATTTGTCATCGAGGGTAACATAGAAAAGATTGATGGCAAATTGGTCGAGTTGTAGAGTGACTTTTGTCCCTGCACCCGCCATATTTGATTTTGCAAAGATGGTAATTGGGGCGAGTTGTGGGGTATATAAAACCACTTGTGTTTTCCCGAGTTTCCCAACTGGACACATTGACTTTGCCCCTTTACCCAACAAGGCACTCATCAATGGAATTTCGTATGACCAGTATTCATTCACAATTGCTTGTGCTGCGGCACTTCCTGCGGACCACGACTCAATTTTGTGTCCTTGAACATTGTTTTGAGATGACGCGTTAGGTTGTTCTGCCAAGAATCCAAGATTCCAGTTGGCATCACGGGCGGCGACATCATACCCATACGCGGTTTCTTCCGCCATAGCGACATCAAGACCAACAACATCATCTACCGCATTACCGGCAACAAAAGTGGTGATACGTTGGAAATAAGAGTGTGCGGATGACTGCAAAAATGCATCGACGTTTGCCGGACTTGTCGTGGATGCTGTGGAAACGCGGTAGTTGGACCTGAAAGAAATTGTGCTCTTGGCCACATCACAGAAAGTATTAGGACTTCCAGTAGGAATCTCAAATTGAATAGGAGATGAACCAATGGTGATTTGAGTGGCGGTAGAGGCGGTGTAAGTAATGGCGGTCTCGGCGGAAGAAAGACTTGATACGTTGTTAGGTAGCACCTTTACCCATTGAGAGGTGACTCCCGCAGAGAGAGTTCCTTCGGGTGATGGTAGCATCGTGCGAGGTAAGGCGAGAGGAATTGCTGACATTGTTATAAATTTACAAAAGATAAAAAAGATTTACATTTCATTATCAATTTCAACATTCGTTCGTGTAATTATCGCCCTCTCTAAAATGTCATTAAACTTTCCTTTTATCGTCGCCTGTTTTCGATAAACATTGATTTTTAGTGAGAAGAAAGTAGTGATACCGTTAAAATCTACTAGCCGATTTTCAGAATCCAAAATTTGGATTTCCAAAAAACTCTGCGATAAACTGGATAACCGCAATTCTTGACCGTCATTGCGATACACCAATTGTGAATTCACTTTTCCTATATTCGGAATACACGCCAACACATTCGCGACTTGAACTTGGCCGTCCGGTGCTAAAATAAGTCCGTTATACATTGTCCCGCCAATCGTTGTTATCTGGAAAGACGGAACCGGCAAAAAGTTGCATATCCGCGGCATCTCACGTGTCGCGTAACCTGATATAATCGGAGTTGATTCGACCGTATCATTGAACCCTAAAATATAATCGCAAGTCGAATCACCCACCAACTCAAATTCATATAGTGAGTTTTTTATCGTAAATTTCAAAGTCGTGTAATCAAATGTCGCCGAGAATCCGTGTTCGTTAATATAAGTATTCGTTGAGTTTAAGAACACCAACATTGATTGCACATCATAATTCCCATAAGGTATTAATTGCGTGTATGTAGTTATGAAATCGTCGTCCGATAATTTATAATACAAAGTATTGTTGTATTGATTTACAATGTAATTCGAATTAACCATCGTCGCGTAAGGTATGGAAATACTCACATATTGCACATTCGGGTCGTCTTCGTAATTCAAATAACTCCTTAAATTGTATCTCACCCAAGATTTTGAATCTCCATTCAACACCTCTCCACTACTGTTCCGAGTTGAAAGATATATCAACTTTGTCTCCACGAAATTGACCGTCTCGTTGTATTCCAGATTCTTCAATTCCAGTTTTTCCGTTTTCTTTGTCTGCGTCATTTACTATATTACTATAATATTCCCCCACTTTGTAATATGTCTGTGATTCGAAAGGCCTAGGGTCGCCCATCTGTTCCAACGCCTTTTTAAACTCGTCTTTCTTTTGTTGTCTATACGCTTCCATCTCTTCCTCTCCCCATTTATCCAACTGACAATTTACTATCACCTCGATTGTTTCATCGGCGTAACTTGAATTACCAAATGTAGCCTTTAACGATTCCCGTAATTGTTTTTCGCGGAGACTCATCATTATATATATAATCATACTACATATTATGATGTCCAAAGATACGAAAAAATCTAATGTGCAAAAAAAGCGTGACAAGATTGCTAAATCAATCGCCAAAGTCAATGAGAGGGCGGATGAATATCGCAGACAACTTAATCACGAGGGTCATACAACTCAAATTGCAACATCACCTGAAATGGAACATCAAGAGTGTTTATGACTCCCGACGTCGTGTCACCCGACCCATATCCCGACTTCCATAAGGAAAGATTAAACACACAAGACCCACACGGAATATTAATATTTTGTCCCAACGTTTGCAGTGTATCCACCACAATAATATTGTCTCCCGCTGTTGGTGATGTTACAACTTGAACCAATCCGAGAGGTGTTCCTGCTACCTGTGTATTATTGTATCGACTTGCAAAACTCGACACCAATACTCCATTCGCCGCTGCAATAGTAACGGTAGAACTTGCCGCGGAAATATATTGGACTCTAACTCTACACTTGTTCCACTTGACGTGCTCTCCATCAAAGAAATTGTCGAAATTAATATTCCAACTCACATTTGACTTGACAGTATTATTTCCGAGACTAGGAAATCCAGTCACACTATTCAAATACATTGTAAATACAGTCGCATCGTTTTCCATCTTATTCTATATGGCGAGTTTTTTTATAAAAACTTGATACGTGAAATTGGTTGAACTGGTTGCACAACTTCGCTCGGTTTCTCATCTTTCGGTTGTTTTGGTTTAGGCGGTGCTCTCTTCTTTGCAATTTCGCTTGCGGTCGAAGCAGGTTCTGGTTCGGGTTCTCGTGCGACCACTTTCTTTACCACTTTCTTCGGTTTAGCCGGCATCACTAATTCCACCTCGCTATCCGAATCACTTTCCAACTGCACTATCTGAATCACCTTCTTTTTTCGCGGTGCTTTTACGGGGGCAGGTGGTTGCTCCGGTTGCGGTTCTGGTTCGACGGGTTCTTCCACTTGTTGTGGTGGTGGTGCTTTTTTCACTCTTATTTTCTCCGCTACCTCCAATATCTTCGCATCCAATTCTTGCATTTTCTTTGTTTTCGCCTCCGCAGAATTCTTGCGGGGTGCTGTCTTGGGTTTCAATAACTGTTCTTCCATTCTCATATATATCCTCTCCACATTTTGTTTCCGAGTCTTCGAACACATTATAAAAAACCAAAGAATATTTTGTTCCTCCTAGTAGCGGCGTGTTATAGTGAAAGAATTTCCGGCCATCAAATAACAATGCCCTGTGTCTGCAATCATATTCCGTCGCTGTGGGGGTTTCGCACCCTTGTTCTATCATCAATTTACACCCTAAATATTCCCCAAAAGATATTATGATGGACGGCGACCTATTCACTAAACTATCCTTGTGTCGCGGACATACCACATTCTTATTCACGTGAATTGTAGTGTATTTAAATGGACATATTTCGTCGCCAATATCCACTAAAATGTCAAATATTAAACCGAACTTTTTTGACGCCGCACTTAACCCTATCTTTTTCGTTATGCGATTTTTGACAAGACCGAATGTTAGACTGCGGTTTTTCCCTTCTATATTCTTGAATCTGTCTGTCTTGTGTGGAAATGTTACTCGCGATAGCATCCTCTCTAATTCTCCAAAATCGGTGTAATCCATTGTAAATTCCGGCGTGAAGCATTCATCCATTATGTCTATACTATAAATACACATAATGTCAAAGGGGCGTTGCCCCCATCAGAAAATACCCATCGCCCTACTAGGTGTCATTCCAAAAGGTTCTGAACTTGGTGGTGGTGGAGAGGAGTTAGCTACCAGTCTTTGCGGTGAAATGCCAAAAAGGGGTTCTGCATTTGCCACAACCCGTTGTCCTTTCATAGCCTTAAACTTGTCCATTTGGTCTTTTGCATTGTCCTGTTTTTTATAGATAGCCTTGGATTTTCTATCTCCCAATGGATTCGCGGGTTTCTCCATTTTTGGAGGACGCGGTTTTTTCTTCGCTTTGTCTGGATTACCTCTCGTCCCTTTCGCAGGGGTTACATTTAATCCATAATACGCCTTACGACATTTCGGATCGCTTATAGCACAAGAATAAGTTGTGTTGTTCTCTTTCGCCCACTTGGCAATATGGTCGGTCCAAGCACTCATTATATGAACTAAATTGAGATATTCTGCAATTCCTATTTAAGAGGACTCACCATATCCGATGACACACCGAAGGATTGATTTGCACGTCTCAACCTCTCCATATTCAATTCACTAAATAATTTCTTACTTTGTTTTGACGGGTTTTTCACAGCCTTCTTTCCTTTCGTTGAACGTATCACCGCGTCTTTTCTTGCTTTATAAGAACTTTTACATTCTGGTTCTGTCGCCGCACACATATATGACAAATTTCGTGATTTTGCAAAGGCACGCACGTGAGCTATCCAAGGATTGACCATTATATCTTATGACCAGAAAAAATGTTATTAGACATTACACAAATACACTTACCTCGTCATTTTGCAAAACGCACAAGTTTCACGTCTTCCGCACCAACCACGCAAGTTAAATTCATACTTCTCAATTCGCGAATTTCATCTACCGATTTTTTACTGAACTCCTCGGATATATTGTGATGCAATTTTGCGTTTTTACACATCCGCAAATAATCACCTTCTTCGAGTTTTCCCGACAATACCTCTTCATTCGTTTCTTCCATCAATTCCATAGCAATTTCGTTTAATGTCCGAAAACTCACCCCCACCCACAACCGTGCAATTTGAACCACCGCGTGGATTTTATTGAGATACGCTGGGTCTGAACTCTTAAAATCGTGGCAACAACGACACTCGATGAATACTCGATAAATCGCCCTTTTCAATCGTTCGTTATTTCCAAAGGTGTCTTGCAACGCCTTTTTAGCGAATCCTATCGGTATCTGTCGTGTCAAATATTCCAACGCAATGATATTGAAAACCATCGATTCCTCCTTTACTGTAAAATAGATACTCTGTGTTGGCTCTGTCATTTTTTGTTACGATAATATGTAGTTGAGTTAGTTGTCCATAAATTGATTCCTTGAAAATCTCGTTCAATTTTTTACGTTTTTGAAAGATGGAAGAAAAGGAAGAAAACGCGGAAAACTATTTCCTTAATTCAAAACCCCCCCTGTAAAAATATACACATACAAAATACATATATATATATATTCTATGTAAGTTTAAAATAAGAGAATAGTTTTCTGCGTTTTCTGTATTCAATCACTTTTAATTTTTGAATGTTATTAAGATTTAAATTCACCTGTTTCGCAGCCATCTCCGTCACACTCCACCATCCTCTCCTTGTTTTTCAATCCAACAAAGCACACCATTCTTTTACAAATACCAGTTGAGGGTGTCTTCTTCTTAATACCGATACCATCCATTTCATTACTCACTTTCCTAATGGTCTCATTTAACCGTTCTGCAACAGTCTTTACGGGTATTAAATCGTCCTTGTTTCCAGTCACTTCATATATTTCCAGAATGCGTAATCTAATCGGGTTCTCTTCAATATTCTGAACCTCTCGTTGAATGGATATTTTCGAACTGGTATAATTATTGAACAACAACATAACGATGGCATTTCTCCATTCAGATGACTTGATGCGGTCTTTCAATGTAGGGTCGCAGACTTGCAATCCTTCACACATCAATGGTTCATCTGGATACTGTTCTCTAATAAAATCAATTTCTTGTTGTGCCTTGAATTGTAGAGAGGTTGAGAATTCAACGCAATGTTCAAATACATCTTCTTCATCTGGGGTAACAGGATTATTTCCCATACAAAGCAATGTAACTTCAAGAATAAATAGAGTATTCATAATATCATAATTTCGTCTGGCAATTTGCACGTCACCCCCCCCCACCATTTTTTTGGTCTTTTTCGCATTCAATAACAATCCAGATTTGGTATCGGGTATTTCCTGTGAGATGGCTAGACGGGTAGTTTCAAGGTCTAACATCCAAGAGTTCTTTTTACTGCATTCACCTGTCTCCTCTCGTTTTCTTTGAAACATTAGATTTTCAATTTCGAATGAACTGACATATCCACCAAATGCATTTTTCAATCCATCGAAAATAACCCCTTTACCGTTGTCGCGTTTGCCTAATAAAGATGCCCAGTTTTTATCTTCCGAGTGTCCGGCGATAGCACGAGACATAAATTGAATTGCAAGGTCCATCTTGTCTCTGAATAACGGTTTAAAAACTGTTTCCGCGATGTGGTTAGATAATTGTAGGTCGGGGTGTTTGAAATAATCTGAAAATTCGTAGTTAATCATAACGCGGGGGTAATACTCAAAGTCTATTTCGTTCCATAGGTAGAATCTGCGAGAGGCAAAATCTAAAACACCGTCTTTAAAACAGACGCGTCCTTTTGTGGTGGAAATAAACTTGTGGTAAAATTCATCATCAGAGACTCCTTCCTCTCTAACAATGCTTAATATGGATGTGGTTATTGACGTGGCGTTTTTTGCATTTTGTGCGTATGAATTCCAGTCCCCCTTTATATTTTGTTTTTTGATATTACTATTCAATACAGTGACGAAAAGACTATTTTTAACAGCGGCGGGGTCACTCGTCCATATATGGTCTTTTTTGATGAAAAGGCGATTGAATGAATATTTCAAGGAGTCTTTGAGGTCGGAGATAATCATTCTTGCGGCGGATGCGTCATCATCAGCGTGTCTAAACTCGTCGCAAGAGACATCATCAACCCCGTCGGGTATTTCAATTGCTTCATCAAATTCTTTTCGAATCCAGCATATGTTCAATCCGAACTTTTCAAATGTGATTCTTTCAATGTCCTCTTTTAGTCCATTGTAAGATAGTTTTTTGAGAATCATAAATCCGTCTTGACAAGGAACAATGTCTTGTAAGACGAATCCTTTTTCTTCGGCTAGAAATAGAACACACGATTCCATAATCCACCTCTCAATGGTTTGGAGAGCGATAGCTAAAACGGAGCGTTTTAATTTGTCAGTGTCTGAATATTTTTCTTTATTATGAGTTTTCAAGTCTTTTGCAATTTGTGGATTTGCGTTGTAAAATACTTCGCGGACTTTGATGAGTTGATTTTCGATTTGAATAACGAGAGGATGGAACTGTCCCGCCTTTATATTTTGTTGAACGTCATAATCTTTAATCCACTGCATATATGACCCCCCGAACAACATACGAATAAACAATTGTTTTGCGGACTCCTTATCTGTCGCGTGGTGTCGCATTATTTCTTCTCGCCACGATTTAACGTCTTTGTTGTATTCCACAAGGGCGGATACATCAACGTCTTCTCGTTTTTTGAAAATCCCACAAAGCATAGAGACGTGTGCATTGACCATATCCCAGTCTTCGTAAATATCTTTGCAAAGGGCGTGGCGAGTTGGTCGGTGCATAATATTTGCGGAACAATAATCCGCGGCGTTGGTTCTACCCCAGCCCATTTTTGAAAGAGCGTGAGCGGTGGAGAAAGCGAATGTTTTACGGTTGAATAATTTGACATATTTCTCCATCAATTCCAATTCAGTTCTAACACTAATCATATGGTCATATCTAGGGTGTCCCTGATACGAGATACCCATTTCGTTTTCAATAAATCCACGCACTTTAAGAATGTTGAGGTGTTCCCTTAACGGAAGCGGAGAACGCCCCTTCATAAAGATAGATTTCTTTGACGCGGCTTTGTCAAGTAGTAACGTGGCAATGTTGAATAGTAATACGCTTGTCATTATTATACAATATGGAGATATATTCTTTTATGTTATTTGCTTTTTAAATTACATAAATGATAGTTCAATTTTAGACGTTTAAATATTTCCAAAAATAAAATAAACCCAACCTCTCAATAATTAATAAAAAAGATGTTGGAAACGATTTATTATTTCAGATTTATTTTATGGATTGGGTTCTTGTATTTAATTAGAAATATCTTCATCGGTGGTGACTGGTTCTTCCATTAGTCTTTCCCGAGCGGTGAGTAGGTGTTTTGCGATAGTCATAGTGGTAATTTTTTCAATATGTTTTGCGAGTCTCATTTGCGATTTCAACGCGAGTCTTTCCTCTCGGTGTTTGCGGTAAGAGTTCATACACAATTCATTGTAACGTTCGCGATTTTCTTCTTGCCATTTTTTCGCTTGTTGATATTTAGTTGTAACCGCATTTGTAATTTCATCGTAGTTATATTTACGTGGCCGTCCCCTACCACGTTTAGGAGCGAGTTCGGGTGCGGGTGTTTCGTTGGTGGTTTGCATTTTTAATTTAGGGTATATATATATACAAGATTTCGTTTAAGTAATTTAACGTTTAAAATAAAATAAATGCCCCGACTGACCAATAAACAACAGGCGAATCTTGTCCGAAGTCGAGAGGTTGCAAATGACAAATTCTGGACTCCAAAATCGCTAGTAAAGATCCATTTGGAGATGGTGATGCCACACGTCCGGCCAGACGATTTAATATTAGAACCTGCGAGAGGACGTGGGGCGTATTATGATTATTTCGAGTTGGCGTTTCCAGCCTCTCGATACGATTGGTGTGAAATAGATGAAGGTCGAGATTTCTTTGAATATGTTGGCACGCCATCAGTCGTTATAACTAATCCACCTTTTTCGTTGTTAAAACGATTTATTGAGAGGATGATTTCTCTAAATCCACGCGTCATCAGTTTATTGTTGAACGCGTATGGAATGACTCCTTGTCGCATCAAGCGATTTAATGATGCGGGTTATTTTCTGGTGGGGTATCATTTGACTCGGGTGAATCGTTGGTTTGGATGTAGTGTTGTAGTTGTATTTTCGCGAGAGGCGACCGCAAATATAATTGGATTTGATGTAACAAACCACGTGCTCGAATTCGATTCCTAATTTTTTCTCTATTTCTCAAATAGTAGTCGTGGTTGTAATTTTTTATCCTCTCGTATTCCATTTATAATAACCAAGCAAACAAATTAAAAAATTGAACGAAATAATTTTCACGCTTATTTAGGAAAAACAAAAACCCCGCATAAATAATAATGACAGATACAGAATCAATAGTAAAACAATTAACACATCGTTTGAAGTTTAACCGTCCATCGATTTGTAAAAACACAGTGAAGACATATACGTCCAGATTAGTCAGTCTTTTACGTGCAAAAGACGAGACTGTGAGATTAGTGGATTGGTCGTGGATAGAGAATGATGCAAGAGATGTAGTGGAATTCATAAATGAGTATTATGCACACGCACCGGCGGGTTCAGTAAAATGTATGCATACTGCGTTATTTGCGGTCACAAATAATCCAATTTACCAAGGAGAGATGATGGATTTATTGAGAGGAATAAATGATGAGGTGACTAAACAGGAAATGACGGATAAACAAGAGCGTAACTGGATGTCTTATGATGATGTGAAGGTGTATTTACAGGCGACAAAATCCGCGGCGATGCCATACTGGGGGTCGAAGACCCCCCTAGAAGGCCAACCTCTCCAAATAGTTCAAAGGTATGTATTGATGAGTTTGGTTTGTGGAACGCATATTCTCCCGCGTCGTTCGCAGGACTGGACGGAGTTTAAATTGAGAGGTGTGCCAAGAAAAGCGTCAGAACCGAAGACGTGTAATTATATGAGAGGAGGTAGATTCCATTTCAATATTTATAAAACATCTGGGTCTCACGGTGAGCAGATAATTGAAGTCCCTACGCAGTTGAGGTCAATAATGACAGTCTGGAAAAAGTTAAACCCTAGCGAATGGTTACTGGTGGGTGCTGATGGAGTCAGCAAATGCACAACCCCGCGGGTATCGTTTGTATTGAATAATATATTCGGTCGCAATTTTAGTGTAAGTATGATACGGCACGTGTATCTTACAGAGAAATACGGCGACAACATACCTCTCGCGGAGATGAAGGCGGACGCAAAGGCGATGGCACACAGTGTGGAAATGCAACAAAAATACGTATTGCATCCCAAGGTAAGAGAGGATTCACCATAATAATTTATCTGCAAAATAACCATTTGAGCCTATTACATTCCTATCTTTTTCGTGGCGTATTTTGTAAAGTCGGCGTCTTTCGTCCGCGTAAGTTTTTCCACGAGTTGAGAGGTAGGTAGGATAGTCTCCGTAACCGGCCGCACCTACTGATGCAATTTTTTTGTCGTCTTTGAATACGTCTAATTTCTTTTTCTTATTGGTGGCTGGTTTGACGGTAACGCCGAGTTTCTTTGCTTGGTCTTTGGTGTATTGAGAAATCATTATGTAATATGGCGTGAAAAAAAACCGAGAGGTTTTAATTAATAATTTACAGGTCATATAATTTGTGTGAGCATATAATTTATTTTTCACAATTGCATTCATCAGGTTTGAATCCACATTCTACGCAGTGATCTTCGATAGGCATCCAGCCATCTTCTTGGGTGTATTTGCATAGGACGCCGTTGTCGTCGTATTCTAATTCTTCGATAGGCATCCAGCAATCTTCTTCTTCGTCGCACGCTTTTTTGCAATCTTCACAATCGCAACATTTGTGGCAATATTTTTCGTGGTCAATACAGTAATGTAATACTTCTTCACAATGTCGGCAATAATCGATTTCTTCTTCTTCGTCGTCTTCTTCTTCTAATTCAGAAAGACATTCTTCGCAAATACAACATACCCCAGAATTTATGTGGTGTCCGCAAAGATTATTTTTGGAACAAGGTTGTCCGCATTTACACGCAAATATTTCTTCATCATCACTATCCTCCTCTTTGCAAACTTCACACAGGTGGCGACAATCTGGACAAGTGCCGTGTTCGCACATAGACCCTTGTTCGTATGTCCAACCACATTCATTGCATTGTTGTTCCAGTTGTGTTAAGTGATAAAACATATCGCACGAATGATTGATAGAATATTCTTTTTCCATAACTTCTTTGTCATCAAAGAACACGATGACAATTTGATAGCCTTTGTCGGTGTAAATTGTCCTGACTCGCAGATGTGTAGTCTCGTTAATATTTTTGGCGTATAATTTGAGGTCATTGTAAGTCATTTCAGCCCCGAAAATATTAAGGAGTGTTTCATTGGCAATTTGGCCGTAAGAGATGGATTCAGTTGAGATAGACATTTTATTTTCGGATAGAGCGTGGTTGTTTTGGGGTTGTTTAATAGTTAGTTGTTTTAATTTGTGTTCATAAAAACAAAAACAAAAAGACGTTCAATTTTTGCGATTTTTAAAAAATTGAACGCGGAAAAAAACCGAGAGGTTTTAATTAATTATTAATTTACAGTGCATATAATTTATTTCGAGCAAGTTTTAATACCACCGCAACATTTCTTGTATTTCTTACCTGATTTGCAGAGACATTGGTCATTTGGTTTTTGTTTAACAGTGAGAGATGGAGTTGGATTTTTGTGTCCTAATAAGTCAATCATTTGTTCAAGCTTTTTGACGCCTTCAACTTGCAACTCTTGAAGGTATTGTTTATTAGCTCCTGCAATACAATTTGCTGTGCCGTCCGTAGAATTAAC